>Ga0316206_1000819_pt1 | contig 34330 bp, 37 predicted proteins | sample 6monthpyrite_MG_FD_204942 | JGI IMG/M metagenome (GOLD analysis project Ga0316206, IMG submission 204942) | Microbial mat bacterial communities from mineral coupon in-situ incubated in ocean water Damariscotta River, Maine, United States -... | ecosystem: Environmental > Aquatic > Marine >... | reverse complement strand
ACCGCTTCTTCTTTATATTCTTTAGAATACTGTTTATATGTTCGTTTCTGACTCATTCTGACACCTTAATAATTGATTAGCATTATCTCTTATTAAAGTGTCCGGTGCTATTAGACCACTACAGACTGAATAAAAAACGACCCAGTGCCGCACCAATAACGCCTATAACAATATTACCTATAACGCCAAAACCTCGTCCCTTCATAAGTTTTCCAGCAAGCCATCCTGCAAGTCCGCCAACGGCCAAAACAATTACTAAGCTATTTATATCCATAATGTTACCTGATGATTATTTATTAAACGGTAAATGCCAATTGTAAAACAGATGACACCACCAATGCAGAGAAGCATTAACTTGCCCTTTACTTTACCTTACTAACCAATCTCATTAGCAGGCAGCGAATTAAACCGTAAAAATTAGAATATTAAGATTTATTGCTATAACAATTATTCATTAAACAACTCGTGTATTCTTTGTAATAAAATTTGTGAATTAAAAGGTTTAAACAATATATTCTGCTGCAGGCTCTTATCGATCATATCCATATTTCGATCATCTGTGAAACCACTAACTAGCTGAATTTTTATCCTGGGGTATTTTTCTTTAACCATAGCGGCCAATTGATAACCATCTATTTCGGGCATAATGATATCAGACAGCAGTAAATCAACTGTTTCATGTTGTAGAATTTCCAGTGCCTTTTTAGCGCTTTCCGCCGGCAGCACATTAAAACCTTTTTTAGCTAACATTTCACAGTGCAAACTGAGTAAGGCAGATTCATCGTCTACCAATAAAATAGTTTCTGATCCTTTGATATCTATTGCTTTAGTTTCTTTTTTCGATTGTTGTTTATCGCCAGTTTCAATATAACGGGGAAAATAGAGTGCAAATTGAGTACCTTGCCCAAGCTCTGAATACACCTTGATTGCACCACCAGTGCTGTGCACAAAGCCATAAACCTGGCTTAAACCAAGCCCGGTACCTTGCTCACCTTTGGTAGAGAAAAAGGGCTCGAAAATATGTTCTTTGGTTGCTTTATCCATGCCACAACCTGTATCCGTTATACTCAGCAAAACATAATCACCCGTTGGAATATTTAAGAATTGTGCGACCTGCTGATTAATTTGTTCATTACTGGTACGAATAGTTAACTGCCCATTGCCGTCTATGGCATGCATGGCATTAATGCTCATATTAAGAATAATGTCTCCCATTTCACTGTCATTAGTCCAGATCGAGCATAAATTTTCTGCCAGATCGAATGCCAGTTTAATGCGTACAGTCAGCGTTTTTTCCAGCATATGTTGTTGGTTCAGCAACAACGAGTTGAGATTTATGCTATTGGCTTCAGACATTCTTTGGCGTGAAAAAGCCAGTAGTTTATTGGTTAGCTGGTTGCCACGTTTACCGGCACGGTAGATTTCCTGCGCATATTTTACCAGTGCGGGTTGGTCGCGCAGTTCGCCTTCCAGTAATTCGGCATACCCCATAATAACGCCAAGCATATTGTTATAGTCATGCGCTATACCACCGGTGAGTTTGCCCAGGGCATCCATTTTTTGTGACTGGTGTAATTGATGCTGTAGTTTGGCGTTCTCTTGCTCTGCTGCCCTTGCAATGCTCAGATCATGCACACCCATTAGAACACTTAACGGCAATCCTTCATTATCACGAATAACCTGCACTGTAACCTGGATAGGTTTGCCAGCTGGGTTATCAGGATGATCTGCTTCCATAACAATAACTTCATCACGTCGCTCCTTGCGCGCCTTGCAAACCGGGCATGGAGCTTGTTCACCCTGCGGATGAATAAGGGTAGTGATATCACGCCCAACGGCCAGCTCTGATGTTAACCCTGTCATCTGGTAGAAGGCTCGATTAGCACGCACCAGCTTGTCGTTCAGGTCGATGAGATAGATGGCATCATCGAAAAAATCCATTGCAAATGACCACTCTTTAGACGACCTGAAGAGCGCTTCTGTTGACTCTTTTCGCTCGGAAATATCTTTGATGATACCGCTCCAAAGGGTATCTCCATTGGGCAATAACGTTGGCTCTGAACTAATTTCCACCCAAATTATTTTTTCATTAACAACGTAGCGCCCTTCCCAATGAAAGCTCACGCCAGTTTGAATAGCGTATTGATTAGTCTCTATTAGACTTTGTCTATCTTCGGGGTGCGTTACAGAAAATGCTAATGATGGATCACGTAAAAAATCTTCTTCTGCCATATCATATATCTGGCAAAACTTTGGACTAACAAAGTCAAAGTGCATAGAACCATCTGGAGAAGACACAAACAGGTAAGTTCCAAGAGGAATTCGGTTAATCAGATTTTTATAATGGCTATCTTCTTTAATGGGATACTCCAGACAAACATCTTTTTATGATCAAAAATTTCTGGGGGCACTCAGTATGACTCAGCAAACATTACTATTAAAGATTTACTCTACATTTAAACACATTGCAAGTAGGTGTTAATTTGAAGGTTTTTTCTATACAACAGATGATTGTTATTTATAAAAATTAGCAAACCTGGCCGCCTCTATATTTTTTATTAGCAGCTTACAGGCTGCTACTTTCCGCTCATGGGCAGCCCTTTCCAATAGAGGCTTTGGGCCGATAGCCCCCTTGTTAATTGATCAATTTTTAGTCTCACTAATGTCTTTATTATTAATCGATAATGACAGCAGCCTTTTTTAAATTATCTAACACGGTAGAATACGAAGAAAAATACGCCGTAATCGACTCATCCGTTTTATGGTGGGAAGCTCTACCTTACTCCGTTTTCCTTAGTCATTTCATCTATCAAGGCCAGTTTTATGATTTTAAGCTTTATCTTTTTTCTTGGCCTGTTTGTATTCATTGGCGCTCTTTCATTCTATAAAAGCCGTGGCACTAAGCAGGATTATTACCTTGCCAGCCGCTCGGTTTCACCCGCCCTGGTCGGCCTGTCGGCCGTCGCCACCAATAACAGCGGTTACATGTTTATCGGCGTCATCGGTTACACCTATGTCACCGGACTGGCCTCTATCTGGTTGATGATCGGTTGGATAACGGGCGATTTTCTGGCGTCAACCTTTGTGCATCGCCGTCTGCGTGACGCCACCGAAAAAACCGGCGAAGTCAGTTATGCCGGCGTGCTCAGCAACTGGTACGGCGGCAAGCACGATAAACTGCAACGTCTTATAGGTATAATCTCCCTGATATTTTTATTGTCTTATGCCAGTGCACAACTGGTTGCAGGTGGTAAAGCCCTGCACGTTTTATTCGACTGGCCAACCTGGGCGGGTGCCGTTTTAGGCGCAATACTGGTGGCCTTTTATTGCATTGCCGGTGGTATTCGTGCCTCCATCTGGACAGATGCCGCACAGTCTGTGGTGATGATCGTTGCCATGGCAGTACTTCTAGTCGTTGCAACCCAGTCATTAGGCGGATTTGAACCCGCCATCGCACAGATGGATGCCGTCGATGGTTTTCTTGACTGGTTTCCCAAAGACCTTGCCCTGCCCGGTTTGTCCGGCGGCATTCTATTTGCCGTTAGCTGGATGTTTGCCGGATTCTCGGTTATCGGCCAGCCGCACATCATGGTGCGTTTTATGACACTGGCAGATAATGACAAAATGAACCGCGCGCGGTTATATTATTACTTATGGTTTACGGCCTTTTATGCCATGGCGACGGGCGTTGGTATGTTGTCGCGTGTTTATCTTACCGGCTCTGCCACATTCGATGCCGAACTGGCATTACCTACCATGGCACTTCAGCTATTACCTCCCGCAATGGTCGGCCTGGTACTCGCGGGTATTTTTGCGGCCACCATGTCAACCGCCGACTCATTGGTACTAAGCTGTTCTTCTGCTATAACCCATGATTTATTGCCACACAATATCGAAAACACCGCCTTATTAAAAATCACCACCTTAGTGATAACACTTGGCGCACTGTCATGGGCCCTGCTTAACAGTCAAAGCGTATTTAGCCTGGTTATTCTTACCTGGTCGGCGCTGGCCAGTGCGTTTGCGCCCCTACTCATTGTCTTAAGCCTGGGGGCAAAACCTTCGCAAAGTCTGAGTATTATTGCTGTAATAGTAGGCTTAGCCAGCGCATTGTTATGGCGTTATCTGGGTTGGCACAATGCCGTGTATGCAGGCATGGCGGGTATTCTTGCAGGCCTGATGGTATTTAGCTTGCCTCTGCTTAGCTATGCAAAACAAAATAAGACATCATAGAAACCAGTTCGTTAGATTATTTACTGTAATGATAATCGCGGCACGGCCCGTGCTTAATAAATCTGAACCCTAGAGCTTTAACCTTGTCTGTACCCCTGTAAATGAAAAATCTCTATGCGCATAAATTGCAGCCTGATTTTAGCTTATTACTTGCCACAAAATACTATCAATACAAAGCATTCTGCAAGGTATAGATATTTACCAATGATATGCTGATAAAATCAGGAAATTCTATTTAACTCCAGACAGGAGATTCAAGCACTACACCTCCACATGTTTAATAAGAGCATTGTATCTACTACGTAGATTTCAAACCAAATAAGGAAAGATGATTATGACACAGCATAAACTCCCAAAACTTCCCTATTCAAACAACGCTTTTCTGAGGCAGCGGCCAGCAATTTTGGTTCTGGCTGGACCTGGCTAATCAAAAATTCGAATGCGCAACTGGAAATTGTAAACACCAGCAATGCGGCCAATCCAATGACCGAAGGTGCACTACCTCTGCTAACATACGACGTATGGGAGCACGCCTATTACATTGATTACCGAAATGCACGGCCCAAATACGTAGAGGCATTCTGGAGTCTGGTTAACTGGGATTTTGTGGCTCAAAATTCTGCTAAGTAAGCTTAAGTAACGAGCATTGAAACTTAGTTTTATAATCATTACCGCAATTAGTTATAAAATGACATGAGCAACTGAAACAACGTAGTGCCAAGCAGAAGTGCTTCGGCACCAGTTGCTAAGAGCCATTAAGGTTATAAGGATAAAAACATCATGGGGTCATAAAATACCCCTTGATTCATCGCTTAATTCTTATGGCCTCAAAAGCTGATGTAGCAGTGACGATTACTGTGTTTTTTCTCGCAGTTTATCGCCAGCTTCTTCTATCGCTTCGCCCGTATTTTCTACGACTTTATCTATATTTTCACCCGCAGTTTCTACGGCCTTATCCATATTTTCACCCGCACTTTCCATAGCATTATCCATTTTTTGGCCAGCTTTTTCAGCGGGGCCATCATTTGATTCACAGCCTATTAAAGCTGTACCAGTAATAATAAGTGCCACGATTGGTAGTAGAGTTAATACTTTCATAATTGTTTCTCCCTAGTTTAAACATTTATAATTTTTCGTCAGCTAACTGTATACACTTACAACTCAGCTGGCTACAGTTCTTTCTGCGCTTTATCATAAGTGTGAAGTATCATGGGTTCATAAACATCATGAATATCGTGAGGTATAATAAATATCAGGCAATATCATGGGGGCAGGATACTTCCTTGATACGCGCAATGACTAATGAATAGTGAACTTCTATGAAAAAGTCTTCTCAAAAAAAATAACATGCTTAAAAGCGACAGATATCTTTTTAAAAACGATTAAGGGTTAAGAAAAAATTATGGCCGATTTATTTAAAGAAAAAGCAAAAGAATGGGATGTTAATGAGATGGTTACGCAACTCTCAGCTGCAATTGGTAGTTGTATCCTTAATAATGTCGCGTTAAATAAAACAATGCACGTGTTGGATTTTGGCGCCGGTACTGGTTTAATTACATCACAGGTTGCCCCGCACGTGAATAAAATTACGGCTGTTGATGTCTCCGCAGCAATGTTAGACCAATTGCTCGCAAAGCAGGAACTTAAAGACAAGGTAGAAACACTTTGTCAGGATATTACAACACAGCCAACGGGTGTCGAATACGATTTAATAATGAGTGCAATGGCAATGCATCATGTTGAAGATACAGAAAATATGCTACAACAATTCGCGGCGCATCTTAAACTGGGTGCAAAAGTGGCATTAGCTGATCTGGACAAGGAAGATGGCAGTTTCCATCCAGCAGAAACTCAGGGCGTTTATCATTCGGGTTTTGAGCGAGAGGCGTTTAGTGCGCTATTAGAAAAGAATGGTTTTAAAGATATTAATTTTGTGACTGCGCATACTGTTGATAAAGAAAATAAGTCGTATCCAATTTTTCTCGCATTAGCGACTAAAGCTTAGTTTTAATAAGCATAAAAAGGCAAGACCATCTGCTTCCTATTGGTGTTTTGGAGGATTTAAAAATCGCAAATTTTGCTAAGAACTATTTTTAAAATACACAACCAAAAACAGCCGCTCCAAAGGAACGGCTGTTTTTGTTTGTGTTGCTCACACCTCATCGGCGCAGCAAGTTAAGTGCCATAAAATTATAAGATGTAGTTTTCCGTAAAACGCACTTTCAAGCAATAAGTGCAATTAAATTACGCAGCGAGTAAATCTACTCGTTGCCCTTTAAATAATTTATTTGGAGATTTATTTCTCAGTGTCGCTCTTGGTCGATTATTTAATCGATCCATTACAAATTGTATTTCCTTATCTGACACAACACTAAAATCGGTGCCTTTGGGAAAACACTGACGGATAAGTCCATTTGTATTTGTATTTTCATTTATTCTGCGTTCCCATGAACAATACGGATATGCAAAACAAATATCTGCATTTAACCCTTCCGCTATAACTGAATGATGTGCGAACTAAAGTCCATTATCAAAGGTTATTTTTTTACTTTAGAGGAAAGGGCTGCCATGCAATTGATCGCCACATCCGCTAATTTATCAGCATGCTTGCCCTTCAATCGAGCAATGACTGTGTATAACGTTTTGCGTTCTACCAGCGTCAGTAATGCGCTTTTCCGTCCTTTCCCCATAACGGTGTCGCCTTCCCAATCACCAACCCGGCATTTCCTGTCTACAATAACTGGGCGCTCATCTATACTGATTTTATTCTTTATTGTTCCACGTCGATCATGTTTCCCATAACATTTTCGGTACAACTTTGAGGCTATTCGTAAGTGCGTACATAATTCACCTTCTTGCGCTTTATCCCTATAATTTAACTGATAAATACTTTCATGATGCAACTACACTCTTTTATGCTTTTTTATATAGGAACGACTTGTTGTGAGCTAAGCTCCTGGCGCAGTAAGCAAACGATCCAGCCATAAACTTCCTGCGTTATTTTAATCGTTTTATAAGCCTTGCAACGCCGAGTTACCGTTTTTTCTTGTGCCTGTTTTGGTCGGTAGCCCTTTTGTCCTCTATTTAGATTTACTTCACGACAAATCGTTGATGGGCTACGACCTAAAGTACAGGCTATCTGTTTTTGTGTGATCCCGGCTTTCGTTAATGAAGAAATCTGGTATCGTTCGTTTTCGGTCAACTGTTTATATTGCATAGTGCTATTTCCTTTGGCGAGAAAGTAGCCATACTATATCAGTTGACCGTTCTCTTTTGGAAATTGCACTTATTATCCGAAATCACGCTTACTTAATTTAACTATTTTACTATTAAAACTTGACCACTACTGCCTTGCAGATAATACACATTAAAAGTTAAAAAATATAACTTATCCCAGCAATGACTTTAATTCCAATGCATTAAAGTCTACTCGATACAACAGTAGAATCAATCAACGCCGCCAGGTAATATGTTCATATACACCTGACCAATACATGCCAAAACTGATAGCAAACAGTAATTCCTCGATGGGCATAAAGCCAATACTCACGCCGGATAAATCACCCAAATTCCAAACTCGATCAATGTAATTCGGCGCGCTCCACTCCAGACCCAATAAAAAAATACTGTAGTAAGATAAAAACAGTACACCCCCAATCCATGTCTTCGATTTAAGGTCAGGACGACATAGCACATTGGCTACTGCACCCAACGCCATTGCTATAATGGATGGATAAATTGGATTCCATGGAAAAAAATAAAGTAATGGAAAACTAATAAATGGCGTCAACAAAGCCTTGTAATGATGACGATGTATAGGATAAAGCCTTTCATCAACAGAAACATCTTTGGGCACTTTCCCTGTTATTAAGTTGTACAGCACTGCACCCAAACCACCAATACCAAAGCAGAAAATAAGGCTTTCAATATCAAACCCGGTTGTTAATGCCAACTCAAACAAACTTGGGGGTGACCAGTACTCAGGAACAAATAATGGCTCAGTCAGGCCAAATGGCATGGTAAATAAACTGGACCACCACATGGCTTTTCTGTGCACTGGAAACATCCGGTAAACAATACCCCATGGTAGCAAAAAGGCTGATGACCACAAAAACCAGACGTAATGATCTTGCATAATTATTTACCTAATGCCGATGCGAATGATCGACTTGTTCAAGATTAGATAATTCAGAATCTTCCAGATAATGCACAAATGCCCGCCTTAACTTTTCTGCCATTGATTGTCCAAGTATTTCACCGCTATTTTCTATTTCTTTTTCAATTTGTTCTTCTGTTACCTGCAGCAGGTCGTAGGTAATATAAACATGGTTTTTTTCAACTTCAACTTTCTTAACGCCCATCATTTTACTTAAACTTTCGACAACAGTAAGTGATTGTTGTTGAGAAATACTCACTTTAAATTTAAGTGCACGCTTCTTTAACACTTGCATATTTTTCTGTTTTGGCGACGGCCTGGCCGGGTGGCCTATATAAATATGTGGATTATCATTAAACCGATCAAGACATTGCTGTGAGCAAAAAACGTATGTTTGATCCTGAAATTCAAATCTGTAATTACTCTTATTCACCTTCATCTTGCATACCGGACATATTGATACTGTACTCATAATCATTACTCCCCACAAAAATAGGATGGACGTTAAAATGTTACGTAATGTAAATACTTCCCAATGGCTCAATTAATTTTTAAGGCTCGCTATTGTAAACAATATTGGCCCAGTATTTTTGTTAAAAGATTCCACTAACTGCGGCAGTTTATCTGTAATCCCTCCGCTGCCTTCAAGCACGCCAATTAATTTTCCTTTATCGTATGCAATTGCAAACTCTCCTAATGTTGCAGAACTACCACCAACTACAATAACAATATCACTAGACCGAATATTAGTAAATTCACGCCCCATTAATCCACTGCCGGTATAAACAATGACATCTTAAGAACATTCATAAGAAAAAGCAGAGCAAGTACTACTAATAAAACCATATCTTTATCTACGATTACTTCACCTAACTGATGCGACAAAGACATTACTTCCTCAGCCTGACTGTCACTAGCTGACCGCATAACCCCAATTATCATTTTCATAAACGATAAATTATTTTTTAACAGATATGATTCTAAATTAATTTCACATTATATTATTGAGTGAAAAATAGTACGATTCACCTATGTACGTTGTTATTACAACAGCGCCAACTGGATATATTTCAGAAAAAATATAGGGCAATTCATAATATACAATAATCTTTTTTATATATTTAATCTGTCAGTTCAAACTGCATTTGTAATGCAGTAAGTTTTTTTGAATTATATATAAATAACATCAATCATCTTATCACCATTAAATACGAGAATATAAGCATGTCTTATATTAACTTTTTTATCCTCATACATTATCTTTTTATTTGAATTAGGAAAAACATACTCTTTAGGTATACGAATAGAACCAATATTATACACCCACGCTTGCAAACCATTCTGGGTTACAATAACCCCGTCCTCTTTCCCATGGTGACTATTTGCCATCAGCTTGGTCAACTTACCAAGTGGGTAACTTTTAAGCACTTCCTCAGCATTGGCATCATTTGTAAAATGCATAGGTATAGTAACAGCGCCAGAAACTTGAATATCCATAAAAAGCAACAAAATGGTTACTGCGCTTTGAAACACATATTTTTGCACCATCGTTTTATCCTCAAGTTAACTTACATGTAAGTAAATATTATTTTTTATTTATACGTAATTTTGTCTTAAATTTATTTAAAACATCTAGTAATTAACAAATATTTAAAAATTAAATATTAAATCCATAACTCTAATGCATAGATACTCATGACAGCATGCAATATATCGCTTCTTGTTATAATGCCTGACAACTTACCATCTTTCACAATCGGCATAGCACCAATTCTACGTTCGACAAACAATTTGGCAATATAACGTACATCTGTCTGCTCACTTGCTGTAATCACCGGAAACTGCATGACTCTATTAACAGTATCATCCATCTTGTTTGTTTTATTCTTTATTCGGCTATCATCATTCAAACCAGCTATATAGTGAAAAACATCTCTATCTGACAAAATACCTATTACTTTACCTGTGGACGAAACCACTGGAAAGTGACGAAACCTGTTTTTATGAAACAGCGATAATGCTACAGCTACTGTAGTAGATGAAGTTAATTCCGCTACTGGTGATATCATTATTTGCGAAGCGACTAAAACTTTCGTTTTATCCTGATTTTCTTTTACAGCTTCATAATTATAGATAGCTTTTAAGTTTAACTTTTTTCTTGCTGTAGAATCCTTACTATATTTCTCCGACACTCTAATATCATGATCTATTTCGTTTACCGGTTTGACTTTTCTTTTATCAAAAACACTCTCCAATGGCATCACATCATGTTGATTAGGTCCTTGCACATAAAAAAACATAGTCACATACCTACTTAAACGTATTCATTTCAACAGGATTTATCTGCATTATTTAGAAAAGCGCGATGACTTGAAAAATTATAAACTGGTACCCATATCAGTGCTATATACCAACCATAACCATAGCTTTCAATGGCGCCAAGAAAAAAGTTTTTCCAGCTAATCCATTCAAAACCTGGTAATAGTTTTTGCCAAGCCTGATACATGGCATGCTCTGGAAATAAAAAATCAAATCCGACACATAGAATAAAACTAATCATTAAAAGTAGACTGGTTGCATGACCGACGGCGAGTAATGATATGCGATGTTTCATGATTCATCTCCTTTGATGTATTTTTCAGGTTCCGATTCAAATTTATCCAGACATTTATGCGAACAGAATCGATATAAATGTCCTGCGTGCATTTTTCCATAGCCCTTTTCAGGGTCTATATCCATTCCACAAACAGGGTCAATATTATCTTTATCTTCATTATGACTGTGATTCTCTGCGTGACCATGTCCATGAATCATGTGTGAGCCACATCCAAAACGCATCATCAGATAAAACAGACCTGCAAAAATTAAAAATGATAGCCAGCCTTCCATTATTATTGCCTTTATTTCACATTTTATATCTCTACTGATTAGATAGGTAAATCTATTTACGATCACAACCGGAAAGAAGTATTGTGACATTAATGTTATTCAAACTGCATAAGTACTCAGTTTTGTCCCTGTGAATTTTCACTCTTCTCCACAACTCTACAACACCTCAAGACCGTCTTACTAATTCACGCCATTGACTCCAACGTGGAATAAACATAGGCACCTGATGTTGATAAACTAGCTCTCCGACCCCCACCCAACAATGATGACCAGCGATTGGTATTAAGAATATATCGATCCAGACCGAAGAACCGTGCAAGCAAATATATAGTTAAGGGAAAACTATACATTTCTGCATATAAAGCGATAAAAAGGCCTGTACAACACCTGCACTTGCCCACACCTCTCGCCAGGTTTTCGGCGCAAGGTATCAATACAGTATCCACGATGCCATCACGATCATAATTATCGCGAGACCCCAGGCGCCAGAATGAGCAATATTATTTTCTATCTGAATATCTCAATGTGGTTATTCACCTTCATAATCTAACCGTGAGAACTAGACAACTGTGCTGATTTTTCCTGACCAAACTATTATTTGATAGGAATTTACCTGTGACCAGTTCAGCATTCCTGACATTAATCAATAATTCGGGGTCTCATCATCATCTTCACCGTAATAATTCTGATACGTGCCCATATTAATTTATACTAAGCTTCTCTTGATATAGTTATCTACTAACAGCTTACAAGGTAAAAATAGATATTGAACTGTTGGTATATCGGATTATTATTTAATACAATTTATCTGATATCTATGATTGTAATAATTATTCAATATCAACCTGATTTTTAGTACGTATTTGATATAAGGACTCCACGGGAAGCACTGCTACAATACCATCACCTTCCTTACCGGTACTTGCTGCATTCATAATTACCTGCGCAACTTCTTCGGTTTTATGTGATTCAATGTATATCTCTATACGTGCAAATGCTGATGTCCAGTCTGGAGTGAAAAAATTAGGCGCTTCACCATATCCATGAACTTTAGTAATGCTTATTCCTGGCACACGTAGCTTCTTAAGCTCTTCTTCAACCATCTCTAATTTTGCGGGCTGTATAATCGCAGTTATCTTATTAAATTTCATATCGTTCACCATTATTTAACATTAATTTCATTCGACAATTGCCATCTGATGCGCTTTGCCTGCAGGTAACTCAATTATCTTCAGAATTTTTAAAGTTTCACCTTCTATTACCCAAATAATCGATTTATTTTTACTAGAAACGTACACTTTTTCAGTCCCATGAATTGTATTTAAATGATAAGGTGAAGGCTCTAGTGTAATTTCGTTTTTATAACCATCAGAGAGTCGCACTGAAACAAGCTTGTTATCTTTGTTACTGCTAGCAAATAATATTTTACCATCATCAGATATATCCAAACCATGTACACTCTTGCCGATTTCAAATTTATTGATAACCTTTCCAGATTTGATTGAAATTACAGAGACTCTACCTGCACGAGGATTTGCCACATAGATTAAATTTTGGTCTTTTGAAAAGGCCATATGTTCAGGTGATGGACCACCTTCAAGAAGCCGTGACACGGACCACTTATTAATGTCAATTTCACTGATTGTGCCGCTGGCACTATTGCTCACATATGCATAATCACCTTTATTATTAACTAAAGTGTAATTAGGGCCATTACCCGTTTTAATGGTATTAATGGCAGTATTGCTTTGCAGATCAACAATACTTACGTAGCCTCGTGTTGCATGCGTAGATATAACATATCTGCCATCTGGTGTAATTGCCTGATGGTGCGTCCATCCTGGTACAGGGATGGTTAACATCACATGCCCATGCTCTGGATGTATAAGGTATAACAGACTATTTGGTGTATCTGTAGGCTGCTCTTTCTCTAATGTTGTTTCTTTTAAACTACCGGCAATTAGGTATTCGCCATCAGGTGTTGCCACAAGACCATGTGGGTTTTCTATTCCAGAAAAAGTTGCTGTGATCTGACTCGATTCAGCATCTATAGCGATCACCTTATTAGCAGAACCTAATGGGATATATACTGTTGGCGCAGCATGGACTATAAAAATATGACTAAAAAACACAACGACCGTTATCAATTTTACAATCAGTTTCTTCATTTTATACTCCTCATATGTATATCCGATTACTCCGCAATATATCTAGTTTTTAATTAATGTCTTTACATACCTCAATAAAAAAAATAATTGCTCATCACTTAATTCAGGATTGCCACCATAAGGTGGCATATTGATATTGCCTTCTGACTGAATTCCAGTTTTCAACCGGGTGATAATATCTTTTTCACTATCAACAAATAAACGCTTATTGTCTTGTAAATCAGGCACCCCTGACCCTTCTCCATTTTCACCATGACATACGTAACAGGTTTGCATGTATAAATCTTGACGCTATCTGCTATTGCATGCAGATCTGCAACTGGAAACAGCCATAAAAATTTATGAAACTCACGGTAATAAATTTTATGAATATTTTTTTCTTATGAAACAATATCTTTTTTGAGCCGTTTATATTCATCTTCATTTATTTCACCATTTGCGAGGCGTTTTTTCAAAATTTCCAAAGCAGATTCATTCTTCTTCACTGAGTCCGAATCGACGATTATAGATTTAACTAGAACTACCGCTATTCCTATAATTAAAATCCATATCAACCACATATAGCCACCGCCAAATAACATCCAGTCACCATGATTATTCATGTCTTACCTCCAGTCGTTAAATTTTTGTGGTACGTAACCTGAGTGCATTCGCAATTACAGAGACTGAGCTAAAACTCATCGCCAATGCCGCTATCATGGGAGATAACAACATCCCAAATACAGGGTATAAAATGCCTGCAGCAATGGGCACGCCCGCCGAGTTATAAATAAATGCAAAAAACAGATTTTGCTTAATATTATTCATGGTAGCGCGAGATAGTTTTCTTGCTCGTACAATGCCTAATAAATCTCCCTTCACCAGAGTTACACCTGCACTTTCCATGGCCACATCAGTACCTGTACCCATAGCAATACCGACATGTGCTTGTGCTAAAGCGGGCGCATCGTTTATGCCATCTCCTGCCATTGCCACTATGTGCCCTTCTTCCTGTAATTGTTTTACAATATTGGCTTTCTGGTCAGGTAAAACCTCGGCATGAACCTGGTCTATGTCGAGAGTTGACGCAACCGCTTCTGCTGTTTTTTTACTGTCACCCGTCAGCATAACAATACTCATACCTTCTTCATGTAATGCACGGATGGCCTCTGCGGTTGTCTTTTTAATCGGGTCGGCAACACCGATTAACCCAGCCGCTTTTCCATTAACCGCAATAAACATAACCGTTTGCCCCTGACTTCTACCCGTGTCTGCTCTATCAGGTAAAGAGCCCACATCTATATTATTATCTTTAAGCAAACTGATATTACCGAGTAAAATTTCATGCCCATCGACTGTCCCCGTGACCCCTTTACCAGTCACTGAGTGAAAGGTTTCAACTTTACTTACATCAATTGATTTAGCTGTAGCTCCGCGTACTATTGCGGCGGCCAGGGGATGCTCACTGGATTTTTCTATACTCGCTGCGTATGCAATGATCTGATCATTTTCAAAACCATCACAGGCATACACATAAACCAGTTCTGGGTGACCTTCCGTTAGCGTTCCTGTTTTATCAATCACCAGGGTGTCGACTTTACGCATCACTTCTAATGATTCAGCATTTTTAAATAACACGCCCATCATGGCACCACGACCTGTTCCCACCATAATCGACATGGGTGTTGCCAGGCCAAGTGCACATGGGCAGGCAATTATTAAAACGGCTACCGCATTAATAATCGCAAAAGCCAATGATGGCTCAGGCCCCCATGCGTACCAAACCACAAATGTCACAATGGCTATCAGCACTACAACTGGCACAAAATAACCAGCAACAACATCGGCGAGTTTTTGAATGGGTGCACGAGAACGTTGCGCATCGGCAACCATTTGTACTATTTGAGCAAGTAACGTATCAGCACCTACTTTTTGTGCACGCATTAATAAACTACCTGTACCGTTAACCGTTGCACCAATCAACTTATCTCCTGACGATTTCTTAACCGGCACGGGCTCACCGGTCACCATTGATTCATCAATAGTGCTATCGCCTTCTATCACATCTCCATCTACAGGCACTTTTTCACCTGGTCGTATTAATAACTGATTACCAACAACCACATGCTCAATAGGAATATCTTCCTCATTACCATTCTCATGACGAAGCCGAGCAGTTTTAGGTGAAAGACCCAGTAATAGTTTAATCGCTGCGTTGGTTTGACTACGTGCACGTAGTTCAAGCACCTGACCTAATAGTACTAATGCAGTAATAACCGCCGCCGCTTCGAAGTACACGGGAACGACACCAAACTCATTAAAGACTTTTTCTGGAAAAATATGCGGGAACAATACGCCGACCATGCTATAAATCCATGCCACAGAAACACCCAGGCCAATCAACGTAAACATATTAAGATTGCGTGTGATAACCGATTGATAGGCGCGCACATAAAATACCCAGCCACCCCACACAACAGCCGGTGTCGCTAGCACCAGCTCAAACCATTGGCGTGTCACCGGATTGATAAATTCAGCGGTAACTTCAGGCCAAAATTCAGCTGCCATTGCACTAAAAAATACAGGTATTGCAAGTAAACCGCTTACCCAGAAACGCAGAGTCATATAGTTAAGTTCAGTATTATCTTCTTCTGCTTCAATGGTTCGGGCTTCAAGTGCCATTCCACATTTGGGGCATGAGCCAGGATGATCCTGCACAATTTCAGGATGCATTGGGCAGGTATATTCTGTTTTAGTCTGTACCAGTGGAATACCTTTTGGTTCTAAAGCCATACCACACTTAGGGCAACTGCCGGGCTTGTTCTGCACAACCTCCGGGTGCATGGGACAGGTATACTCAAGATTTTGAATATCACAGGAACCGTCTTCACAGGCCGCTGAGGCTTTCACATCTTCTTCGATATTCTTATTTAAATACTGGGTCGGCTCTTTTTCAAATTTATGCAGACAATGTTCACTACAGAAAACATACTGCTCACCCTGATAATCATGATGATACTCAGAGTTATCATTCACTTCCATTCCGCATACTGGATCCTTTAACATACTAGCAACCCTCTTCTCTTAGATAAACTCTGTTAGAAAACGCCTAATTCGAACTCTACTTTAACGCCTTTAAAACTTAATGCTCTTATATAATTTATGAATAAACTTATATAATATTAAGATTGTCCAATGATTTCCTGGAACTAACATCATTGTGTTTTCTATATAAACTAGGCGTATAAGAAGTCACTTTTTTAAACTGTGAACTCATGTGTGGCAGACTACTATAACCAAGCTGATAGGCTATTTCTGTTAGACTCATATGCCCCACAAACATTAATTCCTTTATTTTTTCTACTTTATGAGTAATAAAGTATCTCTCTATACTCATATTTTCTGCTGAAGAAAAGGCCGTACTGATATAGTTATAATCGTAACCCAATGATGATGTTAAATACTCAGACAGATTTTGACTATCTTTTTTACAAATCACGTAGTTTAGTATTTTATCTTTAACAGACTCAATCAACTGCTCTCGCTTATCCATTATTCGAACAAAACCAACTAATGATAGTTTCTTATTTAACGAACGCATTTGCTCTTTTGTTAATGGACGAGAGAAAGCAGCCTGTCCCATGCCAATAGATATAACAGGCAATTCAAGTTCAGATACAATCGAGTTAACAACCATAATGCATCGATCACAGACCATGTTTTTAATATATATCCATTCGGTTTTCATGACTCTACCTCTCTCGTTACCCCCTAAAGATTAAGTAGCCTTTTAAGCTGACCTTCAGTAGTTAATTCGCGTGCGACAATTACTCCATCAACCATTATATTTGGAGAATGCCGAATTTCGTTTTGTGCAACCAGATCTGGGTTGTCTTCGACATAACAAATCTCATATTCAACACCAAGCTCTTCTAACTCACGTTTTATGTTATTACAGTGACTACAGGACTTTGTTACTATCAGCTTTATTTTCATAATTATATCTTCCATCATTATGGCTACTTCAAAGAAAGTATCATTAGATACGTAGAGAATTAATTTAATAATTTTCTACGTATGAATAACAATATTTAATATTATTCCATATCCATCTTATCCATCAGCTCCATGTGCATTAACATCTGCTCCATTATTCCATGAACTATATTTATTCTCATATTCATGATCTCTGTACCTTCCATTATTTAACTCTCATAATACGTTTAAATAGTTATCAATTGAAAATCTCAAGTAACTTTTCGTAGGTACAAACGTTCACCTAGAAACACAAATATCAAACCAAATACAGCGGCATATATCACCAACACATCTGTTGATGACTTTACCATTACAAATGAAACCAGAACAGCCACATCAAATATAATTGCCATAACAAGAATCAACGTATTGGCCCGTATTTGTTTGCTCAGATACCTGAGCAAAACCCAGTGTACAGCTATATCCATCACAATATAAAAAATTGCACCTCGGGAACAAATGACCAGCAAGCTCCGCAATTTGTCCTGTTAGGGCCAGTTTGCCTGCCCCAATCATAACACCAGCACCCATCGAGATAGCGCCCATCAAGCTTAGGCTATTTTTCTGATACTTTGTACCTCTATCATTTGTATGATGACTTTGCATATAACACCTTATACTATAATAAATATAGAGATAACGACGTGCTTACATTGCTTCAACTATTGTTTATAGCTTTCTATTGAGCATATAATTTTTGGCTAAATTAGTTAGCATTTAACTGTATCATCAGCACTTCGACTACAAACGCACGACAAACCGACTAATTCCTAACACCAGCTCGCCGATTGATTATTATTTCTTAATAGCTCTTCAATGTTTGCTTCAATAACCCTATAATCTACGTTGCCGTATATGATCGGTCTGCCTTCATTAAATACAAGTGTTGGGCTTCCTTTTACACCATAGTCCTGTCTCAATCTATAGTCATCATCAAGTGCAGCATGCGGCACATCCAGCAACCTCTGAAAAAAAGCACACCTCAAACGCCACGCAGCAGTTTCAAATATTGTTTTCCTTCATCAACAATACATTCATTTTCTGCTAACTCATCATTCTTTTTCAGAAGCTGTAGTGTTTTTAAGAAAAGATGAGAATTAGTTGAGCTAACAGGCGTGTTGGCAACCCATATATCATTATGAATTTTCACATGCGCAAATTTATCTGCCACACTTTTAATAAATTCGCCATATGCTTCAACATCACCGAGATCATTCCCGTCTTTTGTTATTTAGATTTCACACTTCCAAAAATAGGTATAAAACAATAGTTAAAGTTAACTTTTAATCCAAACTTTGACTTCAGTTCATCTATTCCTATCTGTTAAAGATACGTCCAAACACAAAGTATATCTGTAAAGTACATAACTTCAATTTTGTTACTTGATGACATAATTTATAAGCCTTCATTCATTGATAGAAAAATACATCGACTATTTTTTATTAATAATTGAACGTTGCTTCATTAATAAAAATACTGCAGGAATAACCACCAGTGTTAATATTGTCGAACTCACCATACCCCCTACCATAGGTGCAGCAATTCGTCGCATCACTTCTGAACCTGTACCACTGCCTAACATAATGGGCAGTAAACCTGCAATAATCGCCGCCACTGTCATCATAATAGGTCGCACACGTAATAATGCGCCTTCGGTGACGGCATGGCGTAGCTCTTCCAGGGTTATCGATCTTTTTTCACTGAATGCCTTATCTATATGTGATTGCAATGCCTGATTTAAATACACCAGCATTACCACACCAATTTCGACAGACACACCCGCTAGTGCAATAAAGCCAACACCCACGGCGACTGACATATTGTAATCGAGTAAATAGAGTAACCAGAAGCCACCAATTAATGCCATGGGTAATGTCCCCATAATGAGTGCAACTTCGGATAATTTTCTAAAGTTTAAATACAGCAATAAAACAATAATACCCAGTGTTACCGGAACCACCGCCGACAAACGCTCTTTAGCACGGACCATATATTCATATTGACCCGACCATGCAATTGAGTAACCAGCAGGCAGGTTTACGTTTTCGGCAACCGCACGTTGAGCTTCGGCCACATATGAACCCAGATCACGCCCGTCTATGTCGACAAATGTCCAGCCATTGGGCCGTGCATTTTCGCTTTTAATTACCGCAGGTCCATCTTCAACCCTGATGTCTGCAACTTCACTTAATGCAATGCGCGCGCCACTGGGTGTTACAACGGGTAGATTTTTTAATTGCTGGAGTGAGTCACGCATATCTCTTGGGTAGCGAACATTGATTGGGTAGCGCTCCAGTCCTTCAACAGATTGAGAGACATTCATACCGCCTAACGCTGTACTCACTACGTCATGAACATCCGCAATATTTAAACCAAACCGTGCTGAGGCTAAACGATTAACATCTACAGTAACATAACGACCACCGGCGACTCGTTCAGAATAAGCCGAGGCTGTACCCGGTACTTTTAGAACCGCTTTTTCTATCTGCTTACCAATATCCTGAATCACATTTAAATCTGCACCCGCCACTTTAATTCCTACCGGGGTTTTAATTCCAGTGGCTAACATGTCGATGCGTGTTTTAATGGGCATTACCCATGCGTTGGTTAAGCCAGGAAATTTAATCAGCTGAGTTAATTCCTGTTTTAACTTTTCAGTGGTCATACCTTCACGCCACTGATCTTTGGGTTTTAACTGAACCGTGGTTTCTATCATGGTAAGTGGTGCAGGATCCGTAGCGGAGTCTGCACGGCCAATTTTTCCGAATACAGACTTTACCTCTGGCACTGTTTTAATCAACTTATCAGTTTGCTGAAGTATCTCCTGTGCCTTGCCAATAGATACACCAGGAAACGTGGTTGGCATATACATCAGGTCACCTTCATCAAGGTCCGGCATAAATTCAGAACCTAATTGAGTGACTGGCCATATACCAACAACAACTAAAACACCCGCAGCCATCAACACTTTTTTAGGTGAATGCAAAACAGCATCAATAAAGGGTCTGTAACCTTTTATTAAGGCTCGATTAATTGGGTTTTTATTTTCTGGTATTATATGCCCACGAATAAAATAGCCCATTAAAACAGGTACGAGCGTTATCGATAGACCCGCTGCTGCCGCCATTGCAAATGTTTTTGTAAATGCCAATGGTGCAAACAGTTTTCCTTCCTGTGCCTCGAGTGTAAAAACAGGTAGAAAGCTCAGCGTAATAATAATTAGTGAGAAAAACAAAGCTGGCCCTACTTCACTGGCTGCCTTGGCAACTAACTGCCATCGATTTTCGTCCGTTAAGCCCTCATGCTCAATATGTTTATGCATATTTTCAATCATCACAATGGCCGCATCGACCATCGCACCAATCGCAATAGCAATGCCACCTAATGACATGATATTTGCGTTCATGCCCTGGGATTGCATAATAATAAATGCAACTAAAATACCCACCGGCAATGATAAAATGGCGACCAGTGCAGACCGCATATGAAAAAGAAAAACAACACAGACTAAAGCAACAACAATAAATTCTTCGACCAGTTTCATATTCAGCGTATCTACTGCTCGCTGAATTAAACTGGAACGATTATAGGTTTCAACTATTTCCACCCCTTCAGGTAAACCCAGTTTTAATTCCTCTAGTTTCGCTTTAACACCGGCGATAGTTTTAAGTGCATTTTCTCCATAACGCATTATTATTATGCCACCAACGACTTCACCTTCACCATCCAGCTCAGCAATACCGCGACGCATTTGTGGCCCCAGCCTTATATCCGCAATATCCTTTAATAAAATGGGCGAACCATTTTTATTCATACCTAAGGGTATTTCACGCAGGTCCTGTATGCTGTCAATATAGCCTGTAGCTCTAACCATATATTCGGCTTCAGCCATTTCAATAACTGAACCACCGGTTTCCTGATTAGCACGCTTAATCGCCATTTTAATTTTTGCGATAGGCAAGTTATAGGCACGTAATTTATTGGGATCAAGTACAACTTGATACTGCTTGACCATACCGCCGATAGTTGCAACTTCAGACACACCTGCAACGGTTTGTAATTCGTACTTTAAAAACCAGTCCTGCAAAGATCGAAGTTGTGATAAATCATTTTTACCTGTTCGATCAACCAGTGCATATTCATAAACCCAGCCAACCCCCGTTGCATCAGGGCCTAACGTTGGTTTTGCATTGGCGGGTAAATTACTCGCTACCTGGCTTAAATATTCAAGCACACGAGAGCGTGCCCAATAAGGGTCTGTACCATCTTCAAAGATGACATAAACATAGGAATCGCCAAAAAATGAATAACCGCGTACATTCGTGGCTTTTGGTACCGACAACATTGCCGTGGTTAATGGATAGGTCACCTGATCTTCTACAACCCGCGGAGCCTGCCCCGGAAAAGACGTTTTTACAATCACCTGAACATCGGATAAATCAGGTATGGCATCCAGTGGTATATTCTTTACAGAATAAATCCCCCAGCCCGTAATAATAAAAGTTATCACTAATACCATAAATCTATTTTGAATAGACCAGTTAATAGTTGCAGCAATCATTACTTAGCTCCCTGCTTATGAATGGCACTAATCAAATATTTGTCAGATTTTTTAACTAACTCAAACATCACAGCATCACCTGTCGCTAACCCCTGTAGACTTGTTCCTTCATCGGTTATGAAGTCCATTGTCATTGCAGGCCAGCCTAATGATTCAATTGCTTCGTGCTGCAAAGTTATCATTCCATGATCAATCATCAGGCTATCAACTATACCCTTGCCTGTTATTACGCCTGGCTCTGTGATTGAATTATCAGGTTTTGGTTCATCGGTGCTGGTATCTGACATCCGCGTAAAGCTTGCTTTCATACCGGCTTCCGAATCGATAAGAAACTGCGCAGAGACCACAACTTTTTCACCCATTTCTATGCCTTCAAGAATTTCTATCCATTCACCCGATTCCATACCTGCAATAACCTTTCGTTGAGCATAACGCCCCTCACCTTTCGCAATAATTAAACGCTCGTTGCCGCCAGAACGAATTAATGCTTCACGTGGCACACTTAAAACATTTTTCTTTGCACCGCCATAAATAGAAACATTCGCATACATATTCGGTTTTAATAACTCATCTGGATTATCCAAACGCAAACGCACTCTAAGAGTTCTATTTTTTTCATCTAGATTTGGGTAAACATAATCAACTACACCTTCCCATTTTCTCCCCGGAATAAATGACAGGGAAACATCAGCAGGCTGATCTAACTTTACCCATTCACTCTGGCTTTCAAAAACTTCCGCTAGCACCCATACGCTTGATAGATCAGCCAAACTCATTACCTGAGTACTCGGTTTGACGTACATACCTTCACGGATCTTCATCATCGAGACAATACCGTTTTGTGAAGCATATACACTGGTCGTTTGTGGAATGGTTTTGGTTTTATCGAGTTTTGTTATTTGTTGCTGACTAACACCTAAGGAAGTAAGTTTTCCACGTGAAGCATTCTGTAAACGTGAATTATTAGAGCGCAATGCCTGCACATACTCTTCCATTGCATTCACTAAGGTTGGCGAATAAATATCAAATAATCGCTGACCTTTTTTCACCCGCTCGCCTTCAACACTGACGGCTAATTTTTCAATCCAGCCATCAACTCTAAGGTGGATATGGCTCACTTTAGATTCATCTAGATCAACATAGCCCACAGTATCAATTTTTCGCCATAATTTACCAGACTCAACGGTAGCCGTGCGTACACCCATATTATTTTCTACCGCCGCAGAAATTTTTACACTCGGGCCAGATTCATCACTTGCCGCAGCTTCACCATCATCATAAACAGCCACTAGATCCATACCCATGGGTGATTTACCTGGCTCATCACGGCGATAATTAGGATCCATAGGTGCGACCCAGTACAATAATTTTTTTTCTTTCTGAGGTAAAACTTGCTCCTGACTACTATCATTTACCTGCGGAACCGATGTCTTTCCAGCATACCAGCCTAACCCCAGCGCAATGATAATTACGACAAGAGAACTTCCGGCTTTAATATACGAACTCATAATGTTTCTCCAGTCAAATATTGTAATTCTGCATAGGCTTTGTTGTAGGAAATAGTTATTTGTAAATTAGATAATTGTGTATTTAATTCAGCAATTCGTGCACGTGTTAATGTAAAAAAGTTAACAACTCCACTTTGATATCCACTCAGTGAAACCTCTGAATTTTGCCGCGCTTGAGGCAATACTTTTTCTGCATATAACTGTTGACGAGATTGTAATTTTTCTAAGCGTGCTATAACGTCATCAAGACGCTGTAACAACATGCGTTTAATTTCTATCTGATCATATCGAGCGGCCTGTAAACGCTGCTTTTGGGCATTAACAATTCGATCTTGTTTATTGCTTGTAAAAAGCGGCAAATCCAGTGTCACCATTGCGGTGAATAAATCTGCACGCTCTGAACCATTAGGGTTGTCTCCCGAGCGCTTGCCATAATTAATATCGAATCCCCATTGTGGCGCGTATTGTTCATCGGCAATTTCTAATTGCTTTTGTTGGCTCATTATCTTTTCGGACAAGACAATAAACTCTGGATTATTCTCTAACTGATTTTTTATGTTCTGACTATTGGCAAAGCCTACAAGCTGTAAATGGTCTTTCTTTACATCAGCTTCGTTGGGTAAATTCTCTTCACCCACCCACTTTGCCAACTTGGTACGCGCCTCCAGCAATTTAGAATCGGCCTGTTCTAAACGGTCTTCAACCAGAGAAATTTCTAATTGTGCCTGCACAACATCCTGCTGCTGTTGGCGACCCGAGGCGTAGAATGATTCGGAAATATCGCGCATCTCTTCAAATAACTGCTTACTCGCCTGAATAATTTCTATGGATTGATATTGCAGCACCACTTCAAACCAGGCCTGCCTTAGCATCATCAACACCTCGCGTTCACGCATATTTGCCTTGGCAGTTTGCATGCGCGACATCGCCTGCGCTGATTGCTCGGCAAGTTCATTGGAATCACCTCTAGGAAGCATTTGCTGGTAACCCACAACGACTTGCGTCATGGCCTCCTGCTGCAGATCAAACGAATCGACCGGGACCGCTTGAGCGCCAAGCTTTAATCTTGGATCTGGCCAGGTATTGGCCGCTTTTGACTGCTCGGAAAATGCCATCGCCTGTTGACGAAGGCTTTTAATAACGGCATCACGTTGAATCGCTATTTCCTCAGCCTGTTTAAGGCTAAGGCCTTCCACTGCCTGCACAGCAGTAACCGGCAGCAACAATAATGCAGTTAAACATAAATAAAATGGTGGGACGTGCATGGGTTTTCCTCAAATTTATGTATAAACACCCGCGGTGCTTAATCATCACAATAAAAATTACTGAGGAAAAATTAAATAGTAAGCGTGGTTTTAATGCTTAGCGGGTGCGGACTGCTTTGCCGATACTGCCAGTCGTGGCGCTGAAAAAGCTGAACTGAGCGCTGCTGAAGCTGATCTTTCTGGTAAGGAAGCAGCGTGGCGTAAAACGCAATGGAATCAAGCTGCGTTGCTGATGATATGTTTTGATTAAGCTGGTGCTGCTGTGCATCTACTGCGTCACACATAACGGACGGACATTCACAGCTTTGCATATCCATGCCTGCCATATTCGAATGATCCATCACTCCATTTGATATATTCATGTGCGACATATTCATGTCCTGCATAGTCATTTGCATAGCGGCATGCGCGGGTATTTGCATGCTCATATTCATAACGGACAACACAAAAAGCACTAACACCCATCGAGTGTAGCGTTTTAAAGAATGTTGATTGTTACTGATATTCGTCATAACACCTTGAAATTTAACATGATTTGCACGTGGCAGTCTAATAGTACCCAAATAATTCATATTTATCTCTCATACTTGAAGAGTATTCAACTCTATTTGAGATAGATCAAGAAAATAGCTAATTTTTGTCACTGAATACTCAAATACCACATTCTAATGTAAATATACGCCGGGTCTAACGGCTTGAGTCGAATAATTAACGCCTATATTAACTATTCAAAGTACCCAAGCATATACACTCCATGCCTAAGGTGTGTATAGAAAATGGCACTTTAACTAAATAACAACAGGCCAACTAACTAACGCAAAATATATTACAGCAGTAGTAGCGTTATCCGCCAGATATTGGATACCTGACTTAGAGTGCTGCAAGCACCCGGTTCAAACGCTCAGTAACATCCTGTGCCAGATCATGCACTGCCGGATTATCAACCATGCCCAGCACCGCCGACGGATCCATAAACTCAACATGCACGGTACCGGCCTCGTCCTGGCGTACCACGACATTACAGGGCAGTAACAGTCCAATGGAAGGCTCGGCGATCAACGCCTTGTGAGCCAATGGTGGGTTACAGGCTCCCAATATTCGGTAGGGCGGCATTTCTTCTCCCAGTTTATTTTTCAATGTTGCCTGTACATCAATGTCGGTTAACACACCAAAGCCTTCCGTTTTAAGGGCCGCGATGACTACGTCGATCGCATCCTCGAAGCTCACAAGAATTGTTTTACCAAAACCATATTTTGTTGTCATATCGTTTTCTCACTATTAAGGACGGGGTTAAAAAATCGTATTTATCGACCGCTACTCGCTATATAACTGATTCAAAAAATCTATGAATGACCTATCTCAATGCCCATGACCCTGCGAGTTTTCACCACGCGCAGTAAGTATCTGGTATTGCTCAGACGAAAGCCCCGGCAAGCGCTTGAGGAAGGCCACCATATTCCAGATGCGTTCATCATCATGCCCTGGTGCCCAGGCAGGCATACCGGAGGCCTTGATACCGTGCTTGATAATCCAGAACTGACGTTGCTGAGCGTATTCGCCTTCATCATCATGGCCATGCTCACTTCCATTGGAAGAAAGATTAGGCGGAGCGGGATACAGGCCCAAAGTAAAATCAGTTTGCGTTTTGTCTGGTTGTAAATGGCAGCCGGCGCACATGTCATTGTAGTCAGCACCACCTTTGAGCAGACGCTCGGCTGAGTCCAGATCCTTAGGCACTTTAATATCACTCGCCGCTTGCGCGATTGAGCGTTCTCGCAAAGTTTCCAGTCCCCAGTACGTCAGGGCGTTATGCGGTACATCGGCCCCCATCGGGTAGATCCCGGAATAAAGAAACGCCAGACCTCCAACACCCGTTATACCAGCTGCCACCAGCAGGTATTTAGCACAGGACAAAAAATTTCTTACAGCCATAACATCTCTCTCTATTCGAACTTTAACGGGATTGTATTATTTGTTATACACAGTGCTATTAATGTTTATGCTCAGCCGATTTTTCATCACTGTGATGCCCGCCACGCTCGCTTTGCTCATGACCATCGCTTGCAGATGCCTCATCATGCTGCATACCTTGCATACCTTGCATACACTGCTTCATCATGGCCTGCATCACCGGGTCCTGCATGTCCATTTTGCTGTGATCCATGTTTTTCATCGCCGCACAGTCAGGCTTTTCTGCACCTTTCATGTGTTCACTGGGGGCATGAGCCTGAGCTGACAGAGTGAAAGTCAATGACGAGACTGCAATAGCAAGTGTAAGTATTTTAATTTTCATAGGAATATTCCTTAGTTGGTAAATGGGAAAAAATTTGTATTTGGTAATCGATTATTAAAACCAGAATCTCAGGCCAGCGACAAATTGTGTGTCACTGACGCTCTGTCCAGCAGCCCGTTGATAATCAGCCGTATCGCCATAGGCGCCTGACCATTCCACACCGATATAGGGTGCGAACTGGCGGTTAATTTCATAACGCAGACGCAGACCGATAGCTGCATCCGAGAGGCCGCTACCCAGGCCGTATTCGGGATCATCCTCACCATACAGCGTGAGCTCCGCGCGCGGTTGCAAGATTAGTTTTTGTGTCAGTAGCAGCTCGTATTCCGCTTCTATCGCCAGAGCGGTGCGCCCACCATCACCGAGGTAGCCGGTGACATCCAGTTCAAACCAGTACGGGGCCAGGCCTTGAACGCCAATCGCAAGCCATTGTCGATTACGCCCTGCCTCGTACTGATCCAGCCGCACGCCCAGCTGCGTATCAAAATAGGCACTGATTGCGTGCCCCCATAACAAGTCGGTCTGGCTTTCCTCTAGCCGTCCACTGTTGATATCACCTTCAGCTTTAACAACGAAGCGATCATAAGTAGTGCCATACCAGCCTTGTATATCAAACACCGTACTCTCACTGTCCTCAGTGTATTCGAGGCGATTACCCAGCACCGACCAGAAGGCGTGTTCGTCTGCCAGCTTCAGCTGCCTGGGTCCGGGCTGTGCATAAGGACCTTCAGTCAGGGTGTAACCATTGGAATAGGCATCAGGGTCGCGGGCATCAGCAGGCGCACTACCCCCCTGCATTTGCGCCCATGAGACCGAGGTATGAGTGGCGATAGCAAAGGCCATTATGCCGATTAATTGCTGCATATTTTTGTTCCTCATGACACCACCACCTCGCGGAACATGCCCGCATCCATATGGAACAGTAAATGACAGTGCCAGGCCCAGCGACCGAAATCATGCGGTGTGGTTAAAAAGCTGATGCGTTGAGCCGGTTGCACAGGAATGGTATGCCGGCGAACCCGTAGCTCACCCTGCTCTGTTTCCAGCTCACTCCACATACCGTGCAGGTGCATGGGGTGGGTCATCATGGTGTCGTTTTGCAAAATGATTCTGATACGCTCACCATGTGGCAGGGATACGGGTGTGCTTTTGCCAAACTCCAGCCCATCAAATGACCAGCTATAACGCTCCATATTGCCGGTTAGGTGCAACTCAAGCTCCCTCGTCGGTGGACGGAAGTCACTCAGTACACCATCAATGGATTTCAAATCGGCCAGGGTCAGTACCCGGCGACCATTATTGCGCAACCCAATACCTGGGTCATCGAGGTTGGTGCGGGGCATATCCACCCGCATATCCACTGTCGCGCCGTATTCAGTGCGCGCGTGGTTGATCGTTTTTGATGGTTTGGCCAACGGATTTTGCGCGCCATGCTTGCTGTGATCCATAGCCGAGTGATCCATGCCGTTCATGCCGTTCATGCTGTTCATGCTGTTCATGCTGTTCATGTCTTTCATGTCTTTCATGTCTTTCATGTCTTTCATGTCTTTCATGCCTTTCATGCCAGCACCTCCCATGGTGCCCATCATATCGGACATGGTTAACCACTCCACGGGGTCGAGAGCAGGTATCGACGCAGTCAGGCCCTGCCGTACCGCCAACGTGCCACACGCATAACCGCTGCGATCCATGCTCTGAGCAAAAAGGGTATAGACATCGTCTTCGGGTTCGACCAGAACATCGTAGGTTTCGCCGGGGCCGAAACGAAATTCATCCACAGAAACCGGTTCAACATCCTGGCCGTCGGCCTGCACCACGGTCAGCTTTAAGCCCGGAATGCGTACATCATAAAAGCTGTTGCTGGAGGCATTGATAAAGCGCAAACGCAGGCGTTCACCCCGTTTAAATAGCCCACTCCAGTTGCCTGCCGGTGTTCTGCCATTCATTAAAAAGGTTAGTGTGGCCGCCGACAGATCCGTTAAATCAGTGGGGTTCATACGCATCTGGTTCCACATCTGGCGTTTGTCCAGTGCCGCCTGCATACCCATTTTTGAAACATCCTGAGTAAAATCAAAAAACGTCGGCTGAATAAAATTGTAAACATCGCTCTGCATTTTTAGTTTGCTAAAGGCATGCATTGGGTCTTCGTCAGTCCAGTCCGAAAGCTGCACTACATAATCTCGATCAGCGCGGTGCTTTTCGCCGGCTCTTGGCTCAATAATCAGCGCACCGTACATTCCGGTCATTTCCTGAAAAGCGGAATGACTGTGATACCAGTAGGTGCCACTTTGCTGAAGGGTAAAGCGATAGACAAAGGTTTCTCCCGGCGCGATACCTTTGTAGCTGATGCCCGGTACACCATCCATCTGGTAGGGTAAGATAATGCCGTGCCAGTGAATTGAAGACGCCACCGACAGGTTATTAGTCACCCGAATCGTCACCTCATCGCCTTCGCGTAGACGTAAAGTAGGCGCAGGTATCGAGCCATTAATGGTTGTCGCCATGCGCGTCACGCCGGTGAAATTCACCGGCATTTCAGCAATCACCAGATCTATCTCAGTGCCGCTAAGTACCGGCACCGAGCCTGACGCTGATTTACCGTTAGTAGCCGCCTGTAACCATGCGGGGGTTGCTGCCAAAACGCCGCCGGCTGCCAGGCCTTGTACAAAGCGACGACGACTGAGGCGCGAGGCCTGCGTTTGCTGAGGTAACTTTTCGGTCACGGGCGACTTTCTCCTGCATGAGGTTATTGAGATTTGTTGCGTATTCTAGTTCACTACCCTGTCATCCGCATGACACGAAGATGACAAAGTTGTAATACTATGGTCATCTTCGTGTGCCTAAGCCATAGTTAAACTGTGTATTAACCGGAGACCTAACCGGAAAGTTGATCAAGTGGAGTAAAGTATTTATGCGACTATTAGTCGTCGAAGACGAAATCAAAACCGGCAATTACTTACAGCAGGGGCTCACCGAAGCGGGCTTTATGGTCACACTGGCGCGTAATGGCCTGGATGGCCATCACCACGCGATGACCGGGATCTTTGATTTAATTCTGCTCGACGTAATGCTGCCCGATGTGGATGGCTGGCGCGTTGTGCAGTCACTACGCGAGGCGGGCCGGCAGACACCCGTGTTGTTTCTTACTGCCCGCGACAGTGTGGAAGATCGTGTTAAGGGACTGGAACTGGGCGCCGATGATTACCTGGTTAAACCCTTCGCCTTTGCCGAACTATTGGCTCGGGTACGCACTCTATTGCGCCGCGGCGCCGTACCTGTGCTCACGGATAAGATAATGGTGGCCGACCTCACGCTCGACCTACCGCGCCGCCGCGCCACACGATCGGGCCGCAAAATCAGCCTCAGTAATAAGGAATTTTGCCTACTGGAGCTATTGGTGCAGCACGAGGGTGAAGTTCTACCCCGCTCGTTGATTGCCTCTCAGGTTTGGGACATGAACTTCGATTCCGACACCAATGTAATTGACGTAGCGATCCGCCGTCTGCGCGCAAAAATCGATGACGATTTCCCGACCAAACTCATCCACACAGTGCGCGGTATGGGCTACAAGCTAGAGGTTGAAGACGCTAATGAAATGGACTAGCTGGAACAGGCAACGCCCACTATCGCTAACCACCCGCGTAATGCTCTTTGTCGCCTTTGCCATTGGCCTCAGCCTGCTACTCATCGGCCAGCTGGTGCAAAATGCCGTCGAGCACCACTTCGCAAAGCAAGATGCCGATGAACTAACCGTTATTAGCAAGGCCGTGGAACGCGCATTACTCGATGCCGCAAACGACACTAATCGCCTAACAGAAACACTATCCCGTGCTATTTCCGGCCATCACGGTGTTTATTTTCAGGTTTGGGATATGGCCGGACAACTCATTTACGGACCACCTGACACGCAGATGCCACAACCGATCAATCAATACACGCCGGTATCACGTATTCTGCCGGCCAATCTACACATCTGGCAGGTAGACGACCAAACCTACCGAGGGGCCATCACGCAAACTCAAATTGCTACCCAGAGATACCGCATTGTTACCGCAATCGATATGAGCTTTCATATCCATTTTCTCGATAATTTTCGCCGTAGTCTGTGGCTCATTATGACTCTGGCAGGTGCCATTACCCTGCTGGCCGCCTGGTATGGTGTACATCAGGGCCACGCACCATTGCGCGGTTTAAGCGATACCATACACGACATTCAGGCTGATCGTCTACATGTGCGGCTAAACGCCAACGACGTTCCCGTAGAACTGCAAGCACTGGTAAATTCTTTCAACCATATGATCGGCCGACTGGAAGACAGCTTCACCCGGCTTTCCCACTTTTCCGCCGACATCGCCCACGAACTGCGCACCCCGCTGACCAATCTCATTACCCAGACGCAGGTCGCTCTAGGCAAGCCCAGAAGCCTGTATGAATACCGGGAATTGCTCTACTCGAATCTGGAAGAACAGGAACGTCTGGCAAAAATGGTCAACGATATGCTGTGGCTGGCACAAAGCGAACACGGCCTGCTCGAACCGGTATGGGAAACACTAGATTTGCAACAGGAGGTACGCGAGCTGTTTGATTTTTTTGAGGCACTAGCAGAAGAAAAACAGATAGAACTAGCACTACAGGGTAACTCTCCCCAGATACGCGGAGACCGCGCCATGCTGCGGCGGGCCATCTCCAATCTGCTATCCAATGCATTGCGATATACCGCTGTGGGGGAAACAATACAGGTAACAATAGAACACACGGATAAAGCGCAGGCGAAGCTGAGTATCGAAAACCCCGGCCCGGTGATTCCCGCCGAGCATTTACCGAAAATATTTGGTCGGTTCTACAGAATTGATCCTTCGCGTCAGCGCCTTAGTGACGGCGCCGGTCTGGGGCTAGCCATCGTCAAATCCATTATTGAGGCCCATGATGGAGATATCAAAGCGTACTCGAAGCACGGTGTAACACGCTTTACAATTAACATACCCGTACAGGCGACAGACTCGTATGCCTGATGCCTCGACCCGAGAGATAGCACAGATCTCTAATAGCACCTTCTCAACTCTTAGATTTAAGCCCTTGCCTGTTCTGAATTACGACTCCAGTTGTACTTCGGCAAAAGAGCTTAAACTACTCTCATTCTGAATCATAAGTAGACTGCCGCACATCTTGCATTCACACATTTATAAATTAGAAATAATTAATAAATTGTAAATTGTAAATCATTGACTACAACTACCATCCATAAACAGAAGCTAAGTATGATTAATGCTATCAAACTACCCATCAGCAGATCTTGCCAGCGCGAATCCAGCAAACATTTGTTGATACCTACAGTAAAATTGCCTTTGCAAAGCTCTACACAACTAAAACACCCATCACTGCAGCTGACCATGCTTAACGATAAAGTTTTGCCTTATTTCGAGCAATACGACCTGCCTATGCTGCGCATATTAACGGATAGAGGGACAGAATATTGTGGTCGTGTTGACCATCATGACTATCAGTTATATCTGGCAATTAATGACATCAATCGCACCAAAACAAAAGCCATGTCGCCACAAACAAATGGGAGCTGTGAACGCTTCCATAAAACGATCCTAAATAAATTTTATCAAATCACATTTAGGAAAAAACTCTACTCAAATATGGAGGAACTTCAAAAAGATCTGGACGAATAGATTGAATACTATAACAATGAACGAACTCATCAAGGTAAGAAGTGCTGTGGTCGAACACCGCATGAAACAATGCTGGATGGGAAATCGATTTGGGCTGAAAAAAATCTAGCTCAGATCTAAACTAACAGCCACCTTAAAAAAACGAGGAACATCACAGATCAAGTCTGAGCTACTACATCTGATGTTAGGTAATTATTATTTGTAGTTGTTTACCTGCCTAAAAATATCTTTGATCAATCAAATGATGAGCGGATCTAGATATTCTGTTTTTTGTATGAGTCGCGCCTAAAGTGCACACGGATTTGTACACAAATTGTTGTAATCCCTTATTTGATAGCTTCTATTGTTTGCTGCCCATGCAGACAAATAATGCTTTTATCTGCCTATTTTTTTCCATGGCAGTCAACTCTATTAATGAATAGCTGCAACCTTACTGATTGTCATCTTTCCAGATAAGCCAATCGTTGCAATCAATCGAAACATGCTCCGCCAGGTCCGCCACATCTTGCTCAAAATAAACGGCTACCTGAAGATATTCAATAGGTGTAATGGCTTTGGCACCCTTGTTATTCAGATACCAATACAACTTATTCAGATACCAATACAACCGGGATAAACCTTATTGCTTGAATAATGTAATCAATATGACCCCTTTTCGGTGAGGTTCAACTTGACCTCTTTTCTGTCCCCTTTTCACTATTTGACCCCTTTTCATTCTATTCTGCTTGTCAGGTAATTAAAATATCATTAAAAGAAAAGAGCAGTTGCTGAAACTGGTAAAAATTATAGTCTTTAGTTGCACGCCAGTTTTCAAGTTGTAATGCCTGCCTAACCGATTGATTGAAAAAAGGCAGTTGGGTGGCAGAACCTGGTAAAGATTGCATGTTCGCACCGGCAATAATTAGCGTATAGAACTGGCAGTACTGCGCTTGCTGCATATTCATTATTTTGACAACGACTCAATCAAAACTTATCCTCGTCCCTTTGCTCGACGATATGCTTCTGTAGGCTGACATATTTCTGTAACTTGCCAAAATATGGAAACGATTTGCCAACCCTGGCTGTAACATCTGGATCTTTCAACATGCACTCAAGATTATCCATGGTTGCACGTCCAATATATTCACTGTTCTCATCGAGTACATCAACTGCCTCAAGATAACTGCGTGCAATAATAGATCCCAACGGTTTTGGGTTATAAAGTAATTTTTTAATGATAAATGGATTTAGAGTTAGTGGATTGTAATTTTTGCTGAGATAACCCTGTTCTATTAACAACCGCTCCACTGGTGTACCAGGCTGGATGCCGATGAAGAAAATAAAAGGCAGGACATTTTCGCGGCCAAACATAAGATACAGCTCATTAATACGCTCGATGGTTTTGAGTAATGTTTGCGCGGTTTCACCCGGTGCATTCAGCGGCATATACAGCTTCACTTTCTGTTCGGTATAACCTGCATCTTTAAACATCTGAAACGCCTGCATCTGTTGTTCCAGCGAATACCCCAGGGTCAGGCTGTTGATCATTTCCTGAGTGCCGGTAAACGATAAATCCAGACTGG
>Ga0316206_1000818_pt1 | contig 34345 bp, 25 predicted proteins | sample 6monthpyrite_MG_FD_204942 | JGI IMG/M metagenome (GOLD analysis project Ga0316206, IMG submission 204942) | Microbial mat bacterial communities from mineral coupon in-situ incubated in ocean water Damariscotta River, Maine, United States -... | ecosystem: Environmental > Aquatic > Marine >... | reverse complement strand
CATATTGTTATTGGTCATACTATTATTGATCATACAGGTCCAGCTCATCTTCAAATATCTGACCTCGAGGTAAACGAATGGCAATTTCCTGAGAGCTATAGTTTTGCAAATCGGTGAAAATCGCTTTATTAATATCGGCAACCGATTCAACTTCAATTAACTGTTGTCCCGATACACTATTAATCGAATCGAAAATATCGAAACTTATATCCGAGGTATCTACATAAATGGGTGGCTTACCATCGGGGAAAAAGGTGCTGCTGATAATACTGCTTAGTACAAATTCAGATCGTATTTTAAGCACTATAGGCCGGTCAAAGGTGCCGAAGTTACCATTGGCTGAAAAAATACCCGTATCGGCGGTAATGTCGGCAATATTTAAAAAGCCATTTCCTATTCCACGATCTATACCAAATACCGAGCCATTGTCTGTATTCATGGTGACTCTACCCACACTAAAGCCCGCATCTATTTTATCAACGGTAATATTGGTGGTGTTATTAAAATTAATATCACCGGTATTGATCAGGTTACTGACCAGCACGTCACCCGTATTGCTTATATTGATTGCACTTCGGATATCAATAATGTTGCCATTACCATCGGTAACGGTGTCAATAATGGCCCCGTTATTGGTGATGTCTAATTCAACCACTTCGGTTTCTATTGCATTATTAACAACATTGCCCTGATCAATACTTTGGCCAATGCCGCTGTCAGCATTAATTGTAAGGTTGAGCGCATTAATATTGGTTGCCTCTGCATTGGCATCTATAATTGCGCCGTTACTCGAAGACAATGAAACAAGCGCTGCCGACAGTGATGAGATAGATTGATCACCCGTCGAGTTGGTTATAATGCTATCTGCTTGTGTAGATGCAGCCCCGCCCATAACAATGGATTGTGCCGTTATCACAACCTCGTTAAGACTTCCCTGTGCATTATTTATCTGGTTTTGAATGATATTGCCATTCTGGTTTATCACACCGGCATCAGAATTAAGAGAAATATATGATCCGGTAATGGTAGTGTTAGCCGCCTGAATAATATCCTGCTCAGCCGCGAGTATGACAAAACGATCATCAACATCACCCACAATAAAATTACTATTGTTTACGGTGAGATCATTATTAATATTTAAGCTGCCGGTTCCCGCATTTAAATTTAATTCCACATCGGCTACCAGATTGCTATTTGTTGTAATGCCATTGGCGGAAATATTAAGCCCGCCTACCTGTGCAAAAGACTCTAATGTAACAGCGGTAGTGCTGTTGATATTGACATTATTTGCATTGTTAACGGTTATGCGGTTAAGGCTGTTATTACTGAGCGTTTCATTTAAATTGATATCTGCCGTTGTAGAAAGGTCGGTTAAGTCGCTGACATTAATTGCACCCACATCCACGATATCACCGCCTGAAATAAGGCTTAAGTTTGTGGCATTAATATCTTGTAACCGGGTATCGCCGCTGTTGTTTATCTGTACATTATTTAAACGGGTATCAGCCACGCCGCTGGCAGATATACCGTCAAAAAAGCGGTGATTACTGCCGGTTCGGGCCAGTAAAATATCTGCGCCCGCAGAACTAATAAAGCGACTCTCACCATTAACCTGAATATTACCACTGGTATTGATAATATTATTATCAATACCGCCCATGCTGGTATCAGCCGCGATGGACAAATCGCCATTAATCACCGAGCTTCTTATATCGATTGAATTGAGATCAGTGAGTGTGGCATCGCCTGCAGACATTAACTGCACACTGTTAAAATCATGTAGGCCACTGCCCAGTGCAATATTGCCATTGCTGGTAGTCAGGAAGGTATTATTGGTAACCAGCAATGCGCCAGTGGCATCATCACTAATGTCACCATTAAGTACACTCAAGGTTAACGAATCGGTGATAGTTGATTCGCCAATAAAATTAAGCGCATTGTTATCGGTGATAGAGACGCTTGAACCGGATAATATTGTGACATCATTAAAATTATTGGCACTATTATTTAGTGTAATAATATTACCCGTTAATTGCATTAAATTATTAATAATTAATGCACCCGTACTGTTTAAATTGTTTTGGGTGATGTTGCCAAGTGATGTAGCGGTCAGGTTATTCGATTGAATATTTTGTAAATCCAGTGCGCCGCTATTGCTGATGGTAACATTATTTAAAATAGCGCCCGCTGTGCTGGCTAAAAAGCTAACCGCATTAAACTGGTTGTCAATATTGTCCAGTGTAATAGAGCTGTTATCGGCAATGGTAAATGATGACGCGTTGGCAACTGAAATGCCATCTCCATTTGCATCGATGCCATCATTGGTTTGAGTGACGGTGTTGGCCGTAACAGTGAGACTACCTGCAATATTGGATGTGCCAATGTCGAGGGTATTTGCGTCACGGATGATGACGTTGCTGGGTTGGTTTATGGTATCCGGAGAGTTTGTGTTTAAGGTTACCGTGTTTTGAAAATCATTGGCAGAATCCAGATTAATGCCACCCGTTCCACCATCTAAGGTGGCTGTGCCATTAACCGTTAATGTGGAATTACCCACCTGTTGAATTTGCCCGGTGCTGCTGGTGGCAACTAAACTACCCGAAAATAACTGAGTGTTATTAAACGTAATATCACTGGCATTAACCGTTAGGTTGCCATCTAAATTCAAGTTATTTTGAAAAGCCATCGCAGTGTCGTCGCTAATAATTAAATTATTAATTCTGCCACCTGCAATCACGGTACTAAAAACAGGATTGCTTAAAAACGTATTGCCCGCATCACCTAAATTAATTGACTCACCTGCAACCACCGTAAAGGTGGCTAAACCGTCTACGTTTAATGCAGCCGGGTTGGTAATAACAAAACCACTGGTGTTTGTACCATTAGCACGAACATTTAAAAAACCGCGAACATTTCCCTGCAAACTGAGAGAGCCTGTACTGTCCCATAAGTCGACATTGGCCGCGCTTATAATATTAATATCACTGAACTGATTGGTGACATTTTTAAGGGTAATGTTCTGGTTTACTGCACTCGCATTACGTGCGGTTAACTGTGTGTTTCCCGTTACAGTTAATGTAGATGATGTGTCTGTTTGCGAAATAGCACCCGCTGAACTTGCGATAAAGTCATTACCTACACTCACGGTTTGCCCGCTATCTCCCAACGTTAAGGTGCCCCCGGTATTTAAAGTCAAATCGTTTGCAACACTCGCCGCATTAATAAAGGTTGCGGTGGTGTCATTAATAAATGCATCATTCGCATTAACGATATAAATCGAGTTACTGAAATTATTGGTATTACTGGTGTTCAGTAAAACATCAGCCGTGCCCGCATTAAGCGAAGTAATGCCGGCGCTGATGGAATTGGCCTGGCTGATATTACCGGTTGAGTTCACCGTAAGGCTATTAGAAACAAACGCGCTATTGGTATCGCCCAGCACAATGCCACCGGCACTGTCGCGTAAATTTACCGCCGCCAGTGAATTGTTAACCACCACATTACCCTGAAAATCATTATCTGCTTGATTAAGTGTAATGCTACGGGCATCAAGGGTGCTTAACCCCCCTACCGTTAAAGTCGTCGCGGGACTAGCCAATTGCGTAATTGTGCCAATGAGAGTGGGCGTGGCATCCACGGCGGTAGCGGTTAATGTAAGGCCATCGCCTACCGTGGTGTTTCGTAAAACAATATTGCTGGCGGTGATGTTTAAATTGCCTTGTGTGATTAAATCATCCTGCAGAGTGAAGTCGGTTGTGTCGGTGACGATTAAATTGTTTATGTTGTCAGGTGTGGCTGAAGAAAAAACCGGATTAGATAAAAAACTATTACTGCCGTTTAAATTAATCGACTGGTTGTCCGCTACCTTAAAATTAGCCACACCACTTACGCTAACGCCACTAGTGCCAACGTTTCCAATGGTGCTACCTGTCGTAAGAGTGCCCGTAGACGTTACATCAAGTGTATTAATTCTATTTGTACTGCTTAAATTTATGGCATCGGCATTATCGGTTAACACCACGTTGAAGGCATCAACCAACGTTACATTGTTAAAATTATTATTGTCCGAATTTAAATTAATACTGAAGATGTTATTGTTTGTGGTGTTGCGAGCGGTGAGTGAAGTAGTGCCTGAAACCGAAACAGTTGACGTACTGGTGGTGTTGGTAATAACGTCGGTTGCAAGGCCACCGGTACCCGCAATAGCGGCATTAATGGTGAGGTCGGTTGCGTTGATGGTGTCAAGTGATATGGCGTTGATGTCACTCAGGTTAACAGTAGATGCACTAGCATTAACAACGGAAAAATCATTAGCCACATTATTTAGCACAATCGCCTGTAGTGTCCCGGCCACGTTTAAAGTGCTTGTATCTGAAATATTAATTGCATTGGTTGCGGCCATATTCTGCGTAATGGCAATGAGTCCAATAGCTGTGGATGTAGAATTAATCACTAAGTTAGATGCTGAAGTAATCCCCGCCGTGCGCCCTAAATTAATGGCATCCGCTGTTAATGTTAAATCATTATTGACACTTACGCTGTTTAAATTAATCCCACTGGTATTGGTTAAGGTTAAATTATTAAAGCTGTTACCTGCACCAGCAGAAACCGTAATAAGCCCGGTTAAGGTATTTAAAGTTTCATCTAAAATAATACTTCGGTTATCGCCTACGGTTAAATCCGTTGTGCCGCCAACATTGATTTCGCCATAGTCAATAATATTGCCATTAGTGGCATTAACGATTAATTTGCCGGTCAGCCCCCCGGAATTAGCGCCGTTATTGGCACTTAAGGCAATATTGCCCGAAGTGTCGCGCAGGGTGACATCCCGTGCTGAGAGAATATTGACACGATCGAAGTTATTGTTGTTGTTGAAGTCGACATCACCGGTGGTGTTGAAGGTGGCGGTGGCGTTGTTGGAGCCGTTGGTTACGGTGATGGTGCCGGCATTGGTAGATGCAAGATCGCCACCATCTGTAGAGGTTAAATTTAATGCGGTTGTTATGTTTGTGCCTGAGTCGAGCCTGATTCTTCCTATTCCTGTTATGGTGGCTGTGTCAGCTTTTACAACAATATTTCGGCCAAATGAGTTAGATCCCTGATTTAGTGAAACGGTTGTTGTTGAAGAATTACCTAGAAAGGTGTCGCGACCAACAATTATAGTTGAACCAGATTGTTGAAATATGTTAGATGCATTTTGAATGTTTAAATTAGATGCGATTGTTCCACTAGCTGTTAGATTGCCTAAAGTAACATCACCTAGCATCCCATCTAAATTAATAGACCCAACACCCACATTAATCGTCGCAGTCCCACTATTAAAACCAACGCCGGATGCCGTAAAACTTCCACCGCCTGTATTTATTGAGGTATTTGTTCCAAAACCAATATTCCCTGTACCATTATTTGAATTCCCTCCTGTGTTAGCCTGAAGCACCACGTTTAAAGTATCCGCCCCGGCGACCGAATCAAAAATACTGGCGCCATTTGAAAAATTAATTTCATTAAAAGCACTTAATGTCAGAGTTTTTCCTGTGCCCTGGCCATTGTAATCAAGATTAGCGTCAAAAGTAATATCTCCGTTGCCACTTGTTCCGGTGCCCGTCACAATACTAACACTACCATTTCCTAGTCCAGTTAGCAGAGTTCCTGTTTCCAAAACAGCAGGGCTGCCGGTGGAGGTATAAATCGTATTCCCCGATGGGGTGATACCCGTGGTACCAGTTCCATCACCATTTGATATGGTTATATCTCTTGGGTCTATTAACCATAAGCCGCCTTCACCATTAGCAGAAGATGTATCCGGTGCATTTAATATTTCAAAACCCAGTTTGCCAGAGGTTTCAATAAACCCACCATTACCACTCAGCTTGCCACCTCGTGCAAATAAATCGCCATAAATTCGAGCGGTGTTATCTGCATAAGTTATTATTTTTCCGCCATTGCCATTGTCTATTGCGTCGGCATAAACCTTGGTATTTTCTCCCACATATAAAAACTCGGCATTACGAATGTTTTTGTTCTGCCCCTGTCGATCGCCGCCAATTAACGCTTCGCCTCCGCCGTTGGTTCCTGATACATCCACAACACTGTTATCGAGCAAGCCGACTTTACTGCCCAGCACTTTTACGTTACCACCCGAACCTGAGTTTTCTGCACGTGCGACTAAAGTTGCTGTGTTTTGTAGCTCAACTTTATCGTTAGCGTGTAATTCAATGTTGCCCGCACGACCCGTTTCAGAATTAGCATTAATGATTCCGGTATGGGTTATGTTTTCACCAATAACCACCACATCACCTGCGCCTGATTCAATTGCTGTAGAGGTGACGTTTATAGCACCGCTATTAACAACATCAGCACCTTTTTTTAAACTCATACTTCCATCAGCATTAACCACAACACTGGTGGCCTGAGTTAATGCACCTGAATTTACCGCCTGGGAAAAAACATCCCGGCTCACGCTGGCCGTCAATAAAACCTGCCCACCTTCCGCATTAATTTCACCACTGTTTAAAAGTGCGGGATCAATGCCCAGTTCATCCTGTAAAATTTCTTTGGTGATTTTTACCCCGATGGTGCCTTCGTTATTAAAAATGAGTGCAGCCTGTCGTCCGGCGGCCATATTGACTCGCCCTAACTTTGCACTAATCACACCTTCATTTTTTACTTGTTTACCAAGCAGGGTTACGCTGCCACCGGTTGCGGCATTTATTAAACCTTTGTTTATAACCGAGCCATTGCTGCCCAGTACTTCATTAAAAATATAACTGCCGTTCATAAAGTCGGTAGGCGATATACTTAAACCCGATGCCACTAAACCGCCAACATTGATTTGTGAGTTGGCGCCAAAAAAAATGCCGTTGGGGTTCACTAAAATTATTTTCCCATTGGCATCTATGTTACCTAAAATTTTTGAGCCGTTGTGGTCGAGAATGCGGTTTAATGAAATAGATGAAATATCGGGTTGTAAATATTGAACGCGCTCATTCGTGTTGATATTGAACGTGTCCCAGTTAATCGCCATCGTACCAGTGGTTTGATTAATTATGGTGTTTAAACCGGACTGATTAATGTTACCTGCACCACCGACAATATTGCCACCGGTTGGGCCTGCTTGAACGTAGGGGATAAAGGTTATGTGTGAAAGAATTAATGAATAAGCTAGGGCTTGACTGTATCCTGTTACATTAATAGCTAAGCAGCGAAAACAAGAAACAGGTGAGAAGGGTGTATTCGCTAAGTGTAGTCTTTTCATGTGTTTATTCCAACGCCAGGTCGTATTAAAATTAAGAGTTTAAAATTCAGCTATTAGGCTCTCATTAAAAATTACTCCGTTTAATTTGTTTTTTTGTATTATGTTTTTAATGTCGTTATTACAAAAAATATCTAAACAATTCGTATATGTAGTTTTAAATATAGGCTTGTCTAAAATGTCATTTTTTTCAAAAGTCAATTTATTGATTCCAATAACTTCACCTTCAAAAAAACTTTTCTCGCTCATTGTTTCATCTGCCTTTCCTAACGTTAAGCAGTTGAAAATATAAAATGTTTCTCCATAGCATTGAACGGGTAAAAACTCACCGTATGAATCTATTAATGGATTTAAAATGTTGTAAGCTCTAGGTGATAAAATCAATGTTGCACCAATCCATCGTGATATGTCAGGAATCGTTGCTTTTAGGTCATCATCAATAGCGGTGAAACCAGTTTTGACATTGCCCCACCATTGTTTAAATGAAATATTTTTTAAGCTGAAATCGTAAATATCAATAAGCTCATAGCTTTCTGGGATGAAATCCAGAAACCCTTCTATCTCAAGATCAAATTCCTGAAACTTATATCCATCATTTTTAATCAAATAAGTTTTCATTGATTAAAGTCCTTTCCAATTTTTGTCTGGCGGCATAGTGATGTTTTTAGGTTGTGTGCCGTTTTCTAGTAAAAGACATAGGTGATTAAGTTTGCTATATGCTGAAATGGTAGTACGCGCAAGATTAATATGGCGTTCAACCCAGCCTTCATAGTTTTTTGTATGTATTTCTAAGTGACTATTGGATTCAGGCATACTCCAGTGGCCCTTATCTCTTTTTAATCGGATTAACCAAACGCCATTGCGTGGGTCGTTAATGCCTATGCCTAATGTATGTAGGCGAATTCTTGCTCGATAAACGGCTTTAGTTCTGCCTTTTCCAGGTATTATATGGTGTGGAGTATGTTTTGGGCTGGGTTTAGGTCGTCCCTCTGCTCGCATGTATTTTGCTAATGTATCAGTAGGATGATGTTTTTCATTTTGCATTTTTTTCATGCGAGCAAGCGTTGTATATCTTGTTTCACCAGCTCGTGGGCTATTTTGTCTTTTGTACTCTTCTAACTGTACTTGTACATCGGTAATAGTTTCAGTTAGCCTGCGTTCAGTATCTAAATGGGTAAGCTCTTTTTTTAATTGGGACTCCCGGTCAATCCGTTCTTTTTCAGTTTCACCAATAGCTACAGCCAATAAACTTTTCTTTTTATGATAAGCCTTAGATTTGTTAGAATAGTTATGTATTGCTGTTTCTAAAGGTGATAGCTCGTAAATCAGTGGTGTTACTCTAATTCCTTGATCGTATTCCATACGTTATCCTGATACTAATTATAAATTTAATTGTTGATTTAATTTACTTTTGCTAGGCTTGCTGCATGGACACCAGTATCATTAAACCAAATAAATAACACCCTATCTTCATCAGGCAGTGTAGATGGGGTAGTATCGTAACTGGTAATATATCCATCAAGAACGATAGAAGGATCACAGTTCCCATCGCTGACAGCATTAAATGAGCGAATACGACCTATTTGTTCGGTGACTACATTTTGAAGATTAACAGAATCAGCAGCACAGTCACTAATGCTTGTTGATGGTACATCTCCAATCGTAGTTACACTCATGGTGGTGTTTGATGAAAATCCTAAACCAGCAGCAGGTGGCCCGCTATCTTGCCATTGATTAGTATCAGCAAACACCAAAGGCACATCCTCATTCTTATCACTATAATTCAACGTAATCGTGCCATTAGCATAATCACCCGTTCCACTCAAAGTGAGAGCGATAGAAGTATCGGCGATAAAAGTGGCATCAATATTTGTCGTTCTCTCAAAATCACCATCCTTATAAACCCGTGCCAGTGCTGTAAATGAATCCTGGGTTACATCGTTATTTAAATTAACGATATACACCAGGTTATTTGCCAGATCCATTACCGCCATCTGAGTAAGACCATTCGCAATCACCTGCATATTGTCGGTACGAGGAGTTGAAGTGCTACCACTTTCAATGATGTCGGAATCACCTGTGTAGTAACCTGCTAAGGTATCATCACTCTGAATGGTGCCCGTGACGCTTTGACTACCACCTGAAATGGTAGCATTTTGGGCATTACTGATTTGTAAATTAAAAGCTTCATCGGCTTCAATTGCATCATCACCCGTTACCGTAATACTAATGGTGGCGGAAGTTTCCCCCGCCACAATGACTAATGTTTCTCCAGAACTGGCCACGTAATCTGAGTCAGCCGTCGTAGCCGTATCATCGTTGGTGGTATAGGTTACAGTGACATCTTCACTTGCCGCTTCGCTGAGTGTCAGTTCAAAATCAAGTGTATCGGTTGCCCCTATATTACCTTCAATACCACTGGCCGCAGCAATACTTAACGTGGGGGCAGCGGGTGTGCCACCGCCTCCACCACCACAGGCCTGTAAGCCAAACAGGGCGAATAGACTAAGTGAGGCGGCTGCAAAAAATGTCAGTCCTTGATGGGGTTTAGTGTGGTTTAACGGCTTCATTTACATCGTCCTGTATCGTAAGGTGGTTTTATTTTAAATTGGTTGGCCAGTATATCGAAAAAGCGAATTTCTGGCCATGTGAAGGTTTTACTTTAGGGTGATATGAGTCACACTTAAAGGCTAGTCGACATACATTAAGCATAATAAAATTAAATGCTTACGCGCGTCATATTACGACAATCGATTATCTTATTGTGCCAGTATAAAATTGATTTTTTAAAATTATCTAAAAATTTAATTAGTGATTAGACTTGTCATTTTAATCACTCAAGCAATCGAGATGATTTGATAATGTTTTTTCTCAGACCCAATGCTGACATCAATCTCATCACCCACAAAGTGAGCCATCAACGATTGACCTAATGGCGACACCGGAGTAACCAGGCTCACCTCTTTTGCATCATGGGTGATTTTAAGCCCACCGGCTACCGGGCTAATAAAAATCAGCAGCCCATCAGCATGCTCATCCTCAATACACACCAGTGCGCCTATTTTCACCTCAGCCTGGTCGTTAAACGTTAGGGGCTTAAGCTTTTTAAAAGCAATCAAATCCGCTTCACATTCAATAACCCGCCTGGATTGCCCTTGCGCCAGATAAGAGGCTTCAAGTCCGAGCGTATCGTATTTGTTTTCAGCCTCATTGGCTTCATCGGTCGCGGTATCATACGCGCGTTGAGCGGCTTCAATTGCACCTTGATGAACTCTTTGCAGTGCGGATAATATGGCTTTAATTAGCGGTGCTTTTTTCATATATTCAGGGGTAATCGGTAGAGCTAGATCTACAACCGGTAATATTTAGATTTTGTAAAACAGTCGTAATGGTTATTTAAATGACTGTAATCTGATCCTCTCCAAACCCCACCTGTTGACCGGCTCTAATTTTACAGCGCTTGCGCAACTCCACTTCACCGTCAACCGTTACCAATCCGTCGGCAATCAGCTTTTTTGCTAAACCGCCACTTTCACATAGGCCGGTTACTTTTAACAGGTTATTGAGCTCAATAAACTCACGGCCTTTCAGTTCAAAATTTTCCATGACTTATTCTTCAGCTGTAATATTCATTCGGGCGGAATTTTTTCTGCATACCTTGCAGAAAATTGCGAAGTATCTGATCTTTGCACACTCGATAATGTTTATGGCCCCGCTTTCTGAACAGAGCACTTAACTCATGTTTACTGATAATAAATTCGGCTAAAGCCAAAATTTCTAAAACATCATCATCGCGCAGGTCCAGGGCAATTTTTAACTTTCTCAATATAATATTATTGGTGAGCTTAGTCTCAAGCGGCGGCTGAGTACCTTCTTTTTTCCCACGTTTTTCAGCTATTAAATTATTTAAAAATATTGCTAGCTGAGTATCATTGCAGGGCTTAAAGTCCGGGTCATCATCCTTTTTAAGCCAGTCACTCATTTGTTCACGGGAAACCGGTGTATCGTCCTGAGACAATAACTCAATCATTTTTGAGTCATTAAAATCAAAGCAATAGCGAATTCTGCGTAATATATCGTTATTAGTCACATGCGTATCCTGATTTTGGGTATTACATTGTACCGAATTGTCTATTTTCATGCATAATAATCTGGCATTAAATACCCCATGTTACGCCTAACTGCTATGCGTTATCATTGCGTCATATTAATATGCTACCATTCTCATCAAGACTACCCATTAAATTAATACAGATGTGATTTTATGAAAAAAATTGATAATGATAAACTTGATCGTGTTGTCACACAGGCCCGTAAGGATGCAGAAACACGCGGTCATGGTTATCGGGAAAGAGCACTAAAGATGTATCCCCACATTTGTGGGCGTTGTTGCCGTGAATTTAATCGCAGCAATCTACACGAATTAACCGTGCACCATATTAATCACGACCATGACGACAACCCTGATGACGGCAGTAACTGGGAGTTACTCTGCCTGTATTGCCATGACAATGAACATCAGCGCTACGAAGAACAGCTAGCCGAACACGGCATTACTCTCGGTGAAAGCACACAAAAAGAAGCCACCCATAATCCTTTCGCGGATTTAAAGGGTTTGCTCAACAAGTAATTGCCACTCGCTTAATAAAAAATAGCCAGCCAAACCGTCTCCTCTTGCATACTGGTCCAGCTTACTTTGTGCCGGGTGTGCGCTGGAATATGAATATAGCTACCGGCAACCATTTTGACTTTTTTATCTTCAAACTCAATGATCGCCTCACCTTTTAAGACACTGACCCATTCATTTTCAGTTTGATCGTACCAGCCAATAGCAGGCGATGTTTGCCCTTGGGAGATGATTCTTTCTATTCTGATATTTTCACTTTTCAGTAAAACATCGGATTGCTCTTGCTCCCGTATACTCAGAAGTGTGTCTGAAATACCTGAAAATAGATTATCCAATGTTGCACCCTTCAGTTATTTTCATGTACAAAAAAAGGGGCATATAGCCCCTTTTTTATGAGATTGACTAAAAATTACTTCTTCTTAGCTGCACTCTTTTTACGACGTTTCTTCGCTTTCTTCTTAGTTGCTTTAGGGGCAGGAGCAGCTGAAGAGCCAGCCATTCCTTTAACTAATGCATCAGCACGCTTAACCGCTTCTTTAGTTTCAGCTTTTATCGCTTTTACCTGCGCCTGGGCTTCAGTTAATTTTGCTTTTAATGCTACTAAAGGATTTGCTTTTTTAGCAGCTTTCTTTTTACCTTTTCTTTTCTTTACGGCCATTTTAAACACCAGTGTTGTTAGAGAAATAAGTTACCGTATTCTTTAACATAAAGTATACAGTTGTGTGTATTGTAGCTAGTTTTAAAACTTTATCAAATAACATTTAACTAACTTATAAATTTTTAAAAATATTATCACCTGAATAGGCTAAAAGTAAGGCGTTTTTTTCGACTTTTTTCAGACCTTTTACAACGAGAGCGTATGAATGATCAATCATGTTTTCAATTTCACGAGTTGAAATGCTGGCATCTAAAATAATGGTATTCCAGTGCAGTTTATTCATGTGGTAACCGGGTATTACCGAATCGTATACATCACGAAGTGCTGCGGCTCGATGAGGCTCGCATTTGAGGTTCATATTGGCTGTATTATTCTTCATAGACAGTGTTGCATACATTTTGTTTTTAACTTTAAACACAGCCACATCAGGGCCAAATGGGAATACCCTGTCTGCTTCTGGTTTACTTAATAGATATTTTTCAGCCGATTTATAATTCATCCAACACCTCAGATAGTGTAGTTTTTCGCCTTGTCCAGTTAACTCGACAAGGCTACGAAACAAGCATTTAAAGTTTTTTAAAAGCCCTGGCATTGTGTATCTGCCGTCAGGGGTATGTCAAATTTCTAGCTCTAAACTCTCACGTTTAAAACCGACAACTTACCCATCACATGCCATACCAACATAAAATAGACTAATTATTTAAAGTTAGCGGGAAAACAGTACCTCAAAATAATTATTGCCTAACCAAATACAGGCAAAATTAAGCCATTAATTACGCCCCATAATACATTTTAATGACCTATGCTCATACAAAGAGACTTGACGTTCTAACCAACCCTTAACTTTATGAATATAAAAAACAAACGAATACAAACCTATTTAGGTCTGGCTCTCATACTGATAATTGGCTCACTTTTATTAGTTAATTCTGACTGGCAAGGTTCAGGGCAGTTACACAGTCTAATGGAGGTGGTATCAACCCTGTTGGCTCTGATGGTTGGTTCTCTGGCACTGGTACGCTTTTATAGCAAAAGCGGCACAGATTACCTCATGCTAGGTGCCGGCTTTATTGGCGTGGCCATGTTAGATGGCTACCATATGCTGGTTACCTCCAGCTGGTTTGATACCCTCTTTCCGTCAGATTTATCATCACTCAATGCATGGAGCTGGCTGGCTTCGAGGCTTTTTCTATCGAGTATCATGCTATCCCTCTATCTCACTTTAAACTGGCAGTCTCAAAATAAAAGTCTACGCAAAATTTCTCCCCCAAAAGTCTACAGTTTTATCGCCATTACCACTTTATGTAGCTTCCTGTTTTTTGTATTTGTGCCTTTGCCTAGCGGATACTTTGAAGGTGCATTGTTCTACAGACCAGAAGAACTCATACCCGGTGCTATTTTTGCTCTGGCACTAATAGGCTTATTAAAACAGGGCAACTGGCGCACAGATGTTTTTTCACACTGGCTAATTCTAACCATTATCATTAATTTAGTCGCTCAATTAGTGGTAATGCCCTATTCAAGCAGCTTATTTGATACACAGTTTGATATCGCTCATTTACTTAAGCTGCTGAGTTATTTGTGCATGATATGCGGTTTATACATCAGTGTATTTGATGCATTTAAAGAAGCAGACACACAGACTAGCTTTAGAAAGAAAACACAACTGTCATTAGAAGCCAGTGAAATGCGCAACAGAACCATGATGAACTCACTGGTAGATGGCTTAATTTCAATTAATGACACCGGCATAATTGAGAATATCAATGTTGCTGCTTGTAATCTATTTGGCTACTCAAAACTGGAAGTATTAGGGAAAAACCTAAAAATGCTGATGCCCAGCCCCTACCATGAAGAGCATGACGGTTACTTGTCTAACTATATAAAGACTCGAAAAAAGACGGTTATTGGCTTTGGAAGAAAAGTCACGGGACTCAGAAAAGACGGCTCAACGTTCCCCATGGATTTATCGGTTAGTGAAATGAGTATTGGCGGAAAAATGAAGTATTCAGGCATTATCAGAGATGATACAGAGCGATTACAAAACGAAAACGAATTAATAAAAGCAAAAGACCAGGCACAGCTAGCCGCTGAAGCCAAAAGTAACTTTTTAGCCTCCATGAGCCATGAAATCAGAACCCCTATGAATGGGGTGCTAGGTATGATTGAACTTTTACAGGATACACCTTTGAGTTTTCAACAAAACGATATCGTTAAAACCATTTCTAATTCAGGCTCTGCCCTGTTAGACATTATTAACGATATTCTTGAATACTCAAAAGTTGAAGCCGGAAAGATTGATATCGAATTAATAACCTTTAATTTAGAACACACCATTTACGATGTAACCCGGCTATTACTGGTAAAAGCCGAAGAGAAAGGGATTGAATTAATATTCAACTTCCACACTGATTGCCCGGATTATGTCATCGGAGATGCAGGAAGAATCAGACAAATCATGCTAAACCTGGTCGGCAATGCCATTAAGTTTACCGACATCGGACAAATAGTGGTTGAAGTTAGGTATCAACCGCAGTCTAAAAACAATATTTGCATCGAAGTAACAGACAGCGGAATTGGCATTGATGACAATGTGAAAGAAAATCTATTTCAATCATTTACACAGGCTGATAACTCAACCAGCAGAAAATATGGTGGAACCGGCTTAGGTTTAAGCATCAGCAAAAAGCTGGTCGACTTAATGGGCGGCATAATTGACGTTAATAGTGAACCGAAAAAAGGCTCAACATTCTGGGTGGAGCTAAATTTAGAAAAAACCGAGTCACCAGAAAAACTACAAAAAATCGAGTTAAACAATACTCGAGTATTAATTGTAGATGATAATCCGGTTAACCTGAAAATACTTAAAAACCAGTTAACGAAGTTAAATATGCAGGTTGACGAAACATCCAACCCACTGGAAGTAATGCAGCTTATAAGATCATCACAAGCAACAAACCAGGCTTATCAGCTAGTCATTATTGACAATATTATGCCGGGACTGAGTGCTGATAATTTAGGTCGTGAAATTATGGCTTGCGAAGATATAAATAAAATACCATTAGTTTTACTTACCTCAGCAACAGAGCTCGGTGATGCCGCCATTTTTAAAGACATTGGTTTCTCCGCTTATCTCACTAAACCCATTTTAAGTGACCTGCTCTATCAAGTTTTAACCCGTGTGTTAGGTCTTTCACGTGGCAATTTAGAGCATGATAATTTTATAACACGCCATACAGTAATTGAAGATGAACTTGAAACCAGCAAGTCCACTGTTCAACTAAACGGAAAAATTTTATTAGTGGAGGATATTCTTATCAACCAGAAGGTCGCTGTGGGTCTGATGGCCGGATTTGGTTTAGAAATTGATATTGCCAACAATGGTGAAGAAGCCCTGCTTGAATATTCAAACAACCAATACGACCTGATATTAATGGATTGCCAAATGCCGATAATGGATGGTTTTGAAGCCACAAAAAAAATACGCGAAACAGATAAAGCTATCCCGATTATTGCGATAACCGCAAATGCACTTTCAACTGATAGAGAAAAGTGCATAACGGCTGGAATGAGTGATTATCTGGCAAAGCCATTCAACCGACAACAACTGATTGAAGTACTCAGCCGTTGGTTAGAGCATACATCATTAGAAGAAAATGAAATTGAAGCTGTCACTGAAGACGAAATGATGAACAGTCAAGATAATCCGCTTAATTTTGAACTATTATCTAATATGAAAGCGACTATAGGCGCTGTATTTTATGAGCTTATACCCGCCTATTTGCAACAATCCGATGAAATGATAGATAGCATGCATGAACTACTGGAAACTGAGGAGATTCAAACGTTGGAGCGATACGCTCATAGTATGAAGTCGAGCAGTTTAAATGTAGGTGCTGAAAAAGTATCTGCATTCGCATTAGTACTCGAAGAGTCGTGTCGAGAAAATAAAGAAAAATCATTGATTAAAACTGAAATTGATTTGCTAATAGAAAAATACAGGCATGCTAAAGAAGCTCTATTAAATTATCACGAACGAGGTAATGAAAGTGACGGATAAGACACTAATGATAGTGGATGACAGTAAGGTATCCAGAATGATGATTAAAGCAATTGTTAATGATAAAGACCCTGCTATGAATATACTTGAAGCCGATAACGGTCAAGAAGCATTAGAACTAGCCGAAGGAAAAAGCATAGATTATTTTTCTGTTGATTATAATATGCCCATAATGGATGGCATTGAGTTTATTACTCAAATGAAGGCCAAACCCAGCACAGCTAAATTCGCATTATTAACCGCTAACATTCAGGACGCCACCCATACTAAAGCTAAAGAAATTGGTGCCATATGCATAAACAAACCCATTAGTGAAATATGCATAATGCAAATGTTGGAGTACTTTAATGAGTAAAGAGATAAGCCTATCCGAACTTGAAATCGATATGCTTACCGAAATGTTTAACCTGGGTGTTGGCAAAGCGGCGGCGTCACTAAGTAGTATGGTAAAGCAAGAAATTAAACTTTCCGTACCACTAATTGAATTTTTATCAGTTAAAGAACTTGCTCATAAATTAGGTTCAGATACCACTATTTGCAGTGTGACTCAACAACTCGATGGCCCTTTCTCTGCACAATCCATGTTATTATTTCCTGAAGAAAACAGTTTAGATATTGTTCGTCAGTTACTGGGAGATGATCTGCCAGAAGAAACGATTTCTGAGCTTCAGCAAGAAGCATTTTCTGAAATCGGCAATATTGTATTAAATGCCTGCATCGGCTCTTTTGCAGAAGTTTTAAACACTGAATTTAAAATTGCTTTACCGGTGTTTGAAATTGCTAAACCGCTAGATTTATTCAATGTCTCCAACAACACAAACGAAACTGCATTATTTATTCGAATCAACCTAACATTAAGTGCTAGTGATATAACCGGCTATATGGCATTTTTAATGGGGACATTATCATTAGAACAATTAAAAGACTTACTTAAACAAATGCTGGATAGTTTATAAGCTCATTTATTATCCATTGTTCATTGTTCAACGCAAAGATTTATACATAACAAATTAAATAACATCTAGTAGCTCAAACCTAATCTGGTACATTTCAAAATAGCTTGAGACTTAATCAGGCAATACCGACTGTAGATCAGGGTCTCAAAACACCCTGAAGCGGTTGTTCGTTTTACTGCTAATCTCGATGCTCAGTTGCCCTGTTAAGGAACATGACCATCAGGGAAAGGTCGCTGCTTTTTAGCGCCCTGTCCCATGTGGTAATTCCGATCAAATGGGCAGTGCGATGAACGACCCCGTACAACTCTTGGTGGACTCAACAAGGGGACAGAGCGCTAAAAAGCAGCGGTCTTTCCCCGAGGGAGATGTTCTCTGGCAGTGCAACTTGCCAACAAGCAAAGCAATCTAACGAACAACCGCTTCTGGCTAGTTCAAGTCATTGCCTACTGTCAGTAGTATATTGGAGCTAAAATATAAATCTATCAGATAAAGTCTGAGTTAGTACAAATAACATTTAACTTATTACACTATGAAAATCTATCATTAAATCCATAAATATCATTTGAAAATAGAATTAATAACTTCGTAAACCAGTTTCTCAGTTTTATTCTGCTGATCATGTCCTGGATCAAACTCAGCTATTTCAAGACCAACAAATTTTTCGCCGAAATTAATGTCATTAAAAATCGCTAATAAACTCTCAGCACTTAAACCCATACTCTCTCGTATTTCAACCCCTGGTGCATCTTTGGGATCTAGCACATCCAAATCAAGGCTAATGGCAAAATAATCATAACAGCGTGAAATGCTCTGGATTAATTGTTTAAGCACTTTCTCAGTACCACCGTCTTTCTCTATTCTGGCTATATCAAAGACATTAACATTTTTTTTACTCAGCAGAACCAATTCCTCTGATTCATAGCTTCTTATACCAAATAAATATAAGTCTCTACCATCAATAATATTCTGGGAGGGAAAACAGGATTGTAACTCATGCTCCGCCTCCCCCAGCAAAAGTGAAACCGGCATACCATGAAAGTTACCCGATGGTGACGTTTGTAAGGTATGCGCATCCATGTGCCCATCTATCCATAAAAGCGCAAAACTGGCATCAGCAGGCAGATGATTCATCACTCCAGCCCAACTACCAACGGAAATTGAATGATCACCTCCAATTATTAAAAAGGTTTTTTGCTGTTCAAATTGCTGTTGGGTAAACTGACTGATGACACAGCTTTGTTTATGCAGAAAGTTTAATGATTTTTTATTATCATTTGACACTTCAAGCAATGGTTGCCAATCGAGCTGAGCATTATCTAACAACGAAGCATACCCCGATGCCTGTACAACAGCAGGTGCGAGTGAACAGGTATTTGACGGCCCACCAATACTGGAGGCCACACCTAAAGTGGGGATGATTTTTTTAGCCATAGCCGTTATATTAACACTGGGTCAATTACATTAACACTGGGTTATTTTATTTACACCGGGTTATTTTATTTACACCGAATTATTTAAATTTACACGAGGTTCATTAGCAGTCATTTAGATATGCGCTGTAGCTGAGATGTAGTTTAGATATTTTATTTTTTTTGCGTCGCATTATTTAGCGAACGTAAATAATTCAATTTTTCTTTAATTTTAATTTCTAACCCACGATCTACCGGATGATAAATTTCCTGCTCGCCTAACGCATCAGGAAAATAGGTTTCACCCGCTGAAAAAGCCTCAGTTTCATCATGTGCATAACGGTAATCTTTTCCATAGCCCATGTCTTTCATTAAATTAGTGGGGGCATTTCTTAAATGCACCGGCACATCCATCGTGCCACTTTCTCTAGCTAATTGCATCGCCGATTTATAAGCCATATATACCGCGTTAGATTTGGGCGCACAAGCTAAATAACTAACCGCTTGAGCTAGCGCCAACTCACCTTCAGGCGAACCTAAACGCTCATAGGTCTGCCAGGCATTTAGCGCGATTTCTAAACCCCGTGGGTCAGCATTACCAATATCTTCGGATGCCATGCGTACAATTCGACGTGCCAGATAAATCGGATCACAGCCACCGTCTAACATTCTACACATCCAGTACAGTGAGGCATCTGGATTACTCCCGCGCACCGATTTATGCATGGCAGAAATTTGTTCATAAAACAAATCCCCGCCCTTATCAAAACGGCGCAGAGTTTGTGAGGTCACATTTTGAATTATTGTTTCATTTACCGTTAACTGACCATTTTTATCAGTAGCAAGGTCAACCGATATTTCAAGAAAATTCAATGCCCGCCGTGCATCACCATCGGCCTGCCCCGCAATTAACGCTAACATTTCATCACTGATCGCAACCTCACGATCACCCAACCCGGCTGTTTTATCACTGAGCGCACGTTTTAATAATCGTGTCATTTCATTCGCCTGAATGGATTTTAAAACATAGGTTTTACAACGTGATAACAATGCATTATTTAATTCGAAGGAAGGATTTTCTGTTGTTGCACCAATAAAACTCACGGTACCATCCTCAACAAAGGGCAAAAATGCATCCTGCTGAGATTTATTAAAGCGATGGACTTCGTCCACAAATAAAATACTCGGCTTCTGATAAACATCATAAAACTGATGGGCTTTATCAATCGCGGCACGAATATCTTTTACACCTGATAAAACCGCAGACACGGATAAAAACTGTGCATCGGAATAGTTTGATATGAGTCGAGCGAGTGTTGTTTTACCGGTACCCGGCGGTCCCCAAAAAATCATCGAATGCAGCTTGCCGGTTTCAATCGCAACGCGTAGCGGTTTGTCCTTTCCAAGTATATGACTTTGGCCAAGGTAATCATCCAGTTTTTCTGGTCTAATTCTGTCGGCTAATGGCTGGTAGTTATTATCTGGCATTAATCTGGCATTAACCTGGCTATAGTAAAAATGAAAAATAAAAAATAAAATGCAAATGCTCGCTAATTAGCGCAAATGCATACGATAGTTACATTTGAAAACTTATATCAGTGACTAATGGCACTTACCTAAGCGCATACAAAACACATAAAAACATGCCTAAGAAATTGAAAATTAGATATTTTCATCAACACAAGAAAACGCACATGAACGCGAATGTTTGTGTAGTGCGTCTGCAGCACACTAAACATTAACGCTATTTCTTTTATTTGTGTGTATTAGCGTTCATATACATTTTCTTTTATTTTTTAATTCACCGTAAACTAACTAACATTCAGATCAGTGACCATTATTTATCTTAAATATTTTTAGCACTCAGTTTTAACGTTTATTTGATTCATCTTTAATATCACATAAACTTAAAAATCCCCGACGACATCCGTATCCTTAGGTGCAACGAACTCAAAGAAACCCCTTTTAAACTGCGGGTTCACCACTAGCTGCTCAAACTCAATTTCGGTTATTTGTTCAAAGTTATCAATAAAACGCATGGTTTTAATTTTTCCGTTTTGCAACCCAATCTGCATTTCTTTAAAATCACTTTCAGAGTTTTTTGGCGTCAGTTTAATCCAGTTTTGTCCGTGTTTTGCAGGCATTGCGCTAACCACGAATTCAATATCCAGCCGCTGATTTTTATCCAGCAAATTGACCGGCGATGACGCTAATACCTGACTATAAGGGCGTACATTTGCCTGTTCTAATTCTGAATCATACATCCAGATTTTTTTCCCATTAGAAATAATATTTTGCGGATAAGGCAAAATATAATCCCAACGAAATTTTCCCGGGCGCTGCATACTTAAACTGCCCGCTGACTGCTGTAATAAATAACCGTATTTATCCACTAGTTTTTGTTGAAAGCGCGCAGACAAGCTGGAAGTACTATCTAGAAATTGTTCTAATTCAATTTGCGTGGGTAAGCTTTTCGCTGATAAATTAAAACTGCAAAGCAGTAATCCTATTAAGCATAAACCTGGTGTGAATAACTTTCTGAACATATTTTTTATAACCTGTAATTTAAATATTGTCTTTGTCATCTCTGCGCAGACTGGCATCGGGTGACTTTGAATTTTTAGGGGAAACAACTAGGGTACCTCGCTAAATCAAAACTCCGGTGGCGGCGGTGCCAGCACTTCACGCTGCCCATTAGATTGCATGGCGCTCACCACGCCCGCCGCTTCCATATCTTCAACCATACGCGCAGCACGATTGTAACCGACTTTTAAACGACGCTGTACATAGGAGATTGACGCCTTACCCGATTCAGTCACGATTTTCACGGCCTCGTCATAAAGCACATCACTTTCTGCACCAGCTTCTGAAAAGGCTGCTGCTTCACCGGGCAATTTAATAGCATCACTATTATCATCAATTAAGTTGGCAATGTAATTGGGTTTAGCCTGTGCACGGATATGCTCACACACTGCATGTACTTCGTGGTCATCAACAAACGCACCATGTATCCGCTCGGGTATACTGCTACCCGCATTCATAAATAACATGTCGCCGTGGCCAAGTAATTGCTCGGCCCCCATCTGATCTAAAATAGTTCGCGAATCGACTTTTGATGAGACCTGAAAGGCGATGCGGCTAGGAATATTGGATTTAATTAAGCCGGTAATCACATCCACCGAAGGTCGCTGGGTTGCCAGTATTAAATGAATGCCGGAGGCGCGTGCTTTTTGAGCAAGACGCGCAATGAGTTCTTCTATCTTTTTGCCGACTACCATAATTAAATCAGCAAATTCATCAACCACAACCACAATAAATGGCAGCGTTTTTAGATCTTGCGCTTGCGCATCAGCACCGAATAATTCGTCTTTAACAAATAGCGGATCTTTAATGGGCTCGCCGGCCTCTATCGCTTCGCTTACCTTTTTATTGTAACCGGTGATATTTCTCACACCTAACGCGGCCATCAGTTTATAGCGATTTTCCATTTCACCCACGGCCCAGCGCAATGCATTCGCCGCTTCACTCATGTCAGTCACAACGGGTGTTAGTAAATGCGGGATGTCATCGTAAACATTCAGCTCTAACATTTTCGGGTCAATTAAAATTAACCGCACCTCTTCTGGTGTACTTTTATAGAGCAAACTGATCAGCATGGTATTGATACCGACCGATTTACCCGAGCCTGTTGTACCCGCCACCAGCAAGTGAGGCATTTTGCCAATATCGGCGACCATTGGCTGACCTGAAATATCTTTACCCAACGCCACGGTGAGTGGTGATTGAGCTTTATCGTAAGCTTTGGACATTAAAATTTCACTGAGTGAAACAATCTCTTTATGTTCATTGGGAATTTCTAATCCCACATACGTTTTACCCGGTATGACCTCGACGACCCGCACCGACTGTATCGATAATGAACGCGCCAAATCTTTTGAAAGCCCGGTAATTTTACTGGCTTTAATACCCGGTGCGAGCTGCATTTCAAAGCGGGTAATGACCGGCCCTGGATGCACCGCGACAACTTCGACTTCGATACTAAAATCTTTAAGTTTGATTTCGACCAAACGTGATAACGCTTCCAATGCATCATTAGATAAACCTTTGCCTGTGCGAATCGCGTCATCTAGTAAGCGCAACGGCGGCAATTCAGTATCCACACCACTGGTGTCGTCAAACAGCGAAATTTGGCTTTCTCTGGAGTGACGCTCACTCACTTCCACTTTATTAATAACCGGCTCTATGCGCACCGGTTGTTTACGCGATTCTTTCTTTTTGGTATCCGCTTCAACTGCTTTCACCCGGGTTTCGCGAGCAATTTCACCTTCTTTCTTTTCTTCACGTAACTCTCTATAGGCGCTTACTTTGGACTGTAGCCAGTCAACAACATTCAGTATTGCCTCACCCAACATATCCATTACCCGTAACCAGGACAAACCGCTGAACACCGTTACGCCAGCGAGAAAAACCGCCAGTAATATTAATGTAGAACCCAGCACTCCCAACGCCGCTGCCATTCCATCACCCAACCAGCGGCCTAAAATTCCGCCGCCATCCAGGGGCAAGGAGTCGGGTGAAATAACAAAATGCAAACTGGTTAAAGCACAGCCTGTTGCCAGTGTCATAAAGAAGCCTAACCAGCGAAGGCCTAACACGCGAAAATCAATTTCACCTTCTTCCGTGCGCTCTCGCAACACGAGCCAGCCACTATAGGCAATCATGACCGGAAACAGATAACTCAGGTAACCAAATAATGAATACAGCACATCGGAAAACCAGGCCCCCACCACACCCGCCATATTCTGTATGCTTGACGATGGGCCGGCATATGACCAGCCCGGGTCCTGGCTACTGTAGGTAACCAGAGCAGTGAAAATAAATAAGGCGATGGCCAGCAAAATAAACAGGGCGGCTTCACGCAAACCACGATTAATATGAATGGTAAGCCCGGAAAGCCCATTTAGCTGGTTATCTTCTTTTTTGCGGCGTGCCTGTGGCAATGTGTTGAACCCTTTGAATATTGGTGCAATTAGTTGATTAAAAACGTATTTTTATAATGGCTCAGAGTATACCAGCTTCAGTTAAACTCTGTAACGCAGATAAAAACCCATGCACTGAACACCGTATACTCGCCCTGAATTATGACTTTAATGCGCTCGCAATTAAAGCGTTATCTATATGACCTTTGCGCACATTTAGGCCATTTCGCAGGCCTCCATATTGCTCCCAGCCCTCTTCAGACAAGCATTTTACATACGGCAATATCACAGCAGATAAGGCCTGACTGGCGGTTCGAGGAACAGCACCGGGCATATTACTCACCCCGAAGTGCAGCACTTCATGCTTTAAATACGTAGGTTGTTGGTAATTAGTGGGCCGGATGGTTTCAATACAGCCCCCCTGATCGACAGATATATCAATAATTACACTCCCCGCCTGCATCGTTTGCACCTGTGATTCACTGACCAGCTTCGGTGCCTTCAAGCCCGGCAGCAAAACTGCACCGATCAGTAAATCAGCTCGCTTTACCAGCTGGGCAATGGTTGATTCGGTTGAAAGTACTCCTTCTATATTTGGGTATGCATCACAAAGCTTTTTATATCGCGATGCCTCACGATCGACTAAAATCACCTGCGCACCGCAAGCGGCAGCCTGCACCGCCGCGGCACTCCCCGCAATCCCTGCACCTAAAATCACCACCGTGCCCTTGTCTATTATATGTGGGTCTATTATATGTGGGTCTCTTATATGCGGGTCAATTACCGATTGGTCAGCTAACAGTGAATCGTTACTAGATGAATTAATATCGGACGACTCAATCAGCGCTAATCCCCCCAGCATTATTCCTTTGCCGCCCTGTGGCTGATGCAGCAAATGGGTGCCAACCTGAATCGCTAAAGTGCCCGCAATTTCACTCATGGGTTTGAGCAAAGGCAAGTGTCCGGCTTCGTCGGTAACCGTTTCAAATGCCAGTGCAGTAAGCCCAATCTCGCATAACTGCTCGGTTAAGATTCGATTGGCCGCTAAATGTAGATAACAAAATAAAATATGATTTTTGTGTAAATACTGCAGGTCGTCTGCCACCGGCTCTTTAACTTTTACGATTAATGAGGCACTTGCATACAGCTCAGCAGCACTCGGCTTAATCACCACTCCCTGCGCTACATAATCTGCATTTTGGTAACCACTGAGTTCGCCCGCAGTCGCTTCAAGAAAAACCTCATGGCCCTGCTGAATTAATTCGGCACACGCATAGGGTGTTAAAGCAACGCGACCCTCGAGAACTTTTATCTCTTTTGGAACTCCTATTTTCATAATTTATATATATCCTTAAGTGATTCACTGACCTTTGAGTTTGACATTAAATAGACTTTAATTCGAGTCGATTAGCTAAGGGCACCTCTATTAAAAGAGGTATCCTAAGGACGCCTTAAGAAAGTTTTGTTAGAATAGCGCCAAATTTAATAACTATACCCAAAACTGGCCATCTGATGGACAGCCCATAAGATAGCTAGCTATCTGGAGAACATACATGAGTGACAGCAAGCATTGCAAACTACTAATTTTGGGCTCAGGCCCAGCAGGCTATTCAGCGGCGGTTTATGCTGCGCGTGCAAATTTAAATCCAGTTATTGTAACGGGCATGGAAATGGGCGGACAATTAACCACGACCACTGATGTGGATAACTGGCCCGGCGATAACGAAGGCGTACAGGGTCCGGAATTAATGGAACGCATGAAAGCCCACGCGGAACGTTTCGGCACTGAAATTATTTTTGACCACATTCACACCGCTGATTTAAACGCACGCCCGTTTAAACTCAGCGGCGACTCACATGAATATACCTGCGATGCATTAATCATTGCCACTGGTGCTAGCGCCATGTATTTAGGTATGGAATCAGAGGAAGCCTTTAAAGGCAAAGGCGTTTCTGCCTGCGCAACCTGTGACGGCTTTTTCTATCGCGGGCAAAAAGTGGCGGTCATTGGTGGGGGTAACACCGCAGTTGAAGAAGCCTTATATCTTGCGAACATTGCTGATCATGTCACCATAGTGCACCGTCGTGACCAATTTCGCTCAGAAAAAATTCTCGCGGATCGTCTAAAAGAGCGCGCTGAAACAGGCAATGTCACGATTGCCTGGGACAACACTCTCGACGAAGTCCTCGGCGATGACAGCGGCGTAACCGGCATTCGCATTAAGAGCACCAAAGATGGCAGCACCCAGGATTTAGATTTAGCCGGCGTGTTTATCGCCATCGGCCATAAACCGAATACGGACATTTTTGCCGGTCAGCTAGATATGGATAATGGTTATCTCACTGTGCAAGCGGGCAACAAAGGCAATGCAACCGCAACCTCTATTCCCGGCATTTACGCCGCGGGCGATGTGGCAGATCAGGTTTACAAGCAGGCCGTTACCTCTGCGGGTGCAGGTTGTATGGCAGCCCTTGATGCGGAAAAATATTTAGACGAACTCGAAAGCGAATCTTAACTCATCAGCTGAATCTCGCGCCTACTTTTTATAAAATTTGTAGCGCGAGCTTCACCTCACGAACAAGCCCATCATGCAACTCAGCATCAGTGAATCACTCTGCGACATTTCAGCCGAACAATGGAATGCCCTTGCCGGTGACATCAATCCTTTTATCCAACACCCGTTTCTACTGGCCTTTGAACAGGGCCAATGTTTGGAGCCTTTCGGCTGGCACCCAAAATATTTTTTAATGCATAATGATAATAATGAATTAATTGGTGCGATGCCCGCCTATGAAAAACATAACTCATACGGTGAGTTTGTTTTCGACTGGGCCTGGGCTGATGCGTATCAACGATCGGGCATTAACTACTATCCAAAACTGGTTATTTCAATTCCCTATTCACCCTGCCAGGGCCCCAGAATATTGGCTCAAAACAATGACCCGCAAATTAAAAACACCTTAATTAAATTTGCACTGGATTTTTCCGTTAAAAACAACTATTCCGGTACCCATTGGCTATTTAACTTAGCGGATGATTTTAAAATACTCAAACAGCACACCGATTTGCAACGCTTTGATTATCAGTTTCACTGGCAGAATAATAACTACCAGAACTTTGACGATTTTTTAAGCGAGTTGAAACCCAAAAAACGTAAAAACATAAAACAGGAACGCCGTAAAGTTCGCGATCAGGGCATTGAAATTAAAACCTTCAAAGGCGATGAACTAAGTGATGAACAATGGGATAAAGCATACTATTTTTATCAAATTACGTTTATGAAAAAATCCGGTTCCCCAACCTTAAGTCTGGCTTTCTTTAAAGCAGTCGCTAAAACTCTGCTCATTATTTTTGCTTACCACAACGACGAGGTCGTTGCGGGCGCCATATGTATTCAAGGCAAAGATACCTTATATGGCAGACACTGGGGATGTTTTGAAGAGTATGACAGCTTACACTTTGAAGTGTGTTATTACACAGGAATCGAGTACTGCATCAAAAATGGCTTAAAAACGTTTGAACCGGGTGCGCAGGGAGAACATAAAATTTCGCGCGGTTTTTTACCGGTAAAAACCTGGTCGGCACATCAAATTGTACATTCAGAATTTAATCGTATTCTAGTGCAACATTTACAAAGAGAATCAATGGCGCTGGAAGAATATGGTAAACAGTTGTCTGCTGCCTCGCCTTTTAAAGTGCTAGAAGATTAATGCGATTTAAGAAAGTGAAAAAGAAAACGCAAATATTTTCTTTGTGCGTCTTCGGCGCACTGCATAATAGTCTTTTGCTTTGACGTGCATGAATGCACTAATTTTGCAGACGCAGGACGCGTAGGAGCAATTATTTGCGTGTATTCGCGTTCATTTGCGTTTTATTTTTATTTTTATTTTCCATACAAACGACCATATAATATTTATTTTCCCCCACCATATATTTTCTTATGATCCGGTAAAAAGTTATCCGCCAGGGTGCTATAAATCGGCGTTTTACAAATCGACATAGAAATACCCGTCGCAATATAAGCAGTCACCATCAATGGCAAAATCAATGCATGCTGATCAGTCATTTCCATTACGATAACAAAAGCCGTAATCGGTGCCTGCACAACCCCGGCAAAATACCCGACCATGGCAAATAAAATAATCGCACCATATGGGTAGTCCACCAACCACTGCGCAATATGCACACCAATACCCGCACCCGTTGCTAAAGACGGTGCAAATATACCACCGGGTATGCCACTTAAATATGACGTAGCGGTTGCTAATAATTTTAAATAGCCGTAACTCGCATCAATTTCACCGGTGTTATCCATAATCGCTTTAGCTTCCGCATAACCACTTCCATACGTTAAGTGCCCAGAGTAAAACCCGATAATTGCAATACTCAAACCACACAGCCCTGCAACCACGTAAGGATTATTATTCCTGAACGGAGACACCAGTCGACTGCCATGAATTAACATTAAACTAAAAATACCACCTAACAATCCACAGCATATTCCACAAACTAAAACCGGTACCATTGCATCCGTCAGTTCAATCGTTGCACTGGTAGTACCGAAATAAGTGTAGTTATCTAAAATAGCAATGGCAATGATTGCTGCGACCATTACACCGGCTAGTACCAACCCCCGGGTGCGTAATTCGAAAGATCGACTTAACTCTTCAATCGCAAAAACAATGCCCGCGAGTGGTGTATTAAATGCCGCAGCCACTCCCGCTGCTCCGCCGGTAATAATTAACGCGCGCTCCACATCAAAATCTCGAAAGCGCACAAAACGTCGCATCGAAAACATAATGGCAGCCCCCACATGCACGGTTGGCCCTTCCCGACCAATTGATGCACCACTGAGTAACCCCAAAATACACAGCATCACTTTACCCAATGCGATGCGCATTGTGAGTAACACACTACGTTCGTCTTTATGACTAAGCTCGAGCGTTGCTACCACCTGCGGAATACCACTGCCTTCAGCGCCAGGAAAATATTTTCGAGTGAGATAAACAATCAAAATTAAACCGAGGGGTGAAATAATAAAAGGTAGATAATTATTTTTTTCAACGATATGAAAGAAGGTATGGTTTGCCCATTCACTGGTCACCGCCATAAACACGGCAACCAAACCCACTGCTGCTCCACCTAGCATAAAAATAACATTGGCTTTCCAGTCTTTATGCGAAATTAGCCAACGCCCGGAGTGTTTAATGTGTTTGTGCATGAAGGGAATTCTTTAGATTCTAGTAGAAAAAATATTAGTCACGCAAACCAGCGCGGCTGATAAATTGTACCCTAATGCATTAATGCCTGCCCGAAAAAAAACGCATTGGGAACTTTTTAAATCATTTTCTTAGCAAACTACACATCAGCCATCATGGTTTGAATCAATGCACGTACTGTATCACTTTCAAATGGCTTATCACAAATTCCTGAAACACCAGCCTGCTCTACTGCGGCCAAATTCCCCATATTACCTTCAGAGGTGACCATTAACACGGGGATAGAACGCTGATTACTACGGCTACGAATATGCTCTAATAATGCCTTTCCATCCATTTTCGGCATATTGTAATCGGTGACAACAAAATCAAAAAAATGCTCATCTAATAAAGGCACTGCACTAGCACCATCATCGGCTTCGGTAATATCTTCAATACCTAAACCTTTTAATACTCGCTTAATATGATTTCTGGCCATGGTGCTGTCATCAACAATTAACACCTTCAAATCTTCAGCTTTAAAGTCTCCGAGTTCTAACGCATCGGGATTTAAAATATCTAACGTATTATACAAGCCCCGCTTCAACTGCTCAGATTTAAACGGTTTGGGTAAAATACCGGTCACCCCCGCCTGCTTTATCGGGTCGATATAATCAAAGCCGGTTTCACTTGAGATCAACATAAATGCCACATCTTTCAAATTTTCATCTTCGCGCATCTTATAAACCAGCTCGGTAGCCGTCATATCTGGCAGATGCATCGCACTAATCACCAAGTCGGGCTTAAACTGAGTCATAACATCCAGCGATGATTGCCCATTAATTGCAACATCAAAATGCGTAATGCCAGCATTTTTTAATTCTCGATGTATAAATTTTGCCTGTGATTTTGAGGGTTCAACCATCAGTATATACAGTTCAGCTATAGATTTTTCTTGCATAAAAATTTGCCTAAAAAGAACATTGTTATTGTTTGAGTGTAGCAGTTCTCTTACACTTCGCTAATGATCTCATTACAATGGTTAGACCCTGAACCGAACACTGATTTTCCTGCACTGGAAACCTCACTCGCAGAACCCGATGGATTATTAGCGGCGGGCGGTGACCTTTCTATAGAGCGCTTAGTTCGCGCATATCAATCCGGTATTTTTCCCTGGTACAGCCTCGGCGAACCGATTTTATGGTGGGCACCCGATCCGCGATTTGTGTTGCCGCCAGAGCACTTAAAAGTGTCCCGCAGCCTGGCTAAGAATGTCCGAAATAACCCCTTTGAAATTCGCATGGACACAGCCTTCGAACAGGTTATTTCAATCTGCGCAAATCAGCCCCGTAAAGATCAGCCTGGCACCTGGATAACCCCTCAAATGCAGCAGGCTTATATTGACATGCATTATGCAGGGCACGCTCATTGCGTTGAATGCTGGCAAGATGATGAGCTGGTGGGTGGGTTATATGGCATCCATACGGGTCAGGTTTTTTGTGGCGAATCGATGTTTAGCCGGGTAAGTAATGCATCAAAAATTACACTGGTACATCTGTGCCGGTTTTTACAATTGCACGGTTTTAAATTAATTGATTCGCAGGTTCATACCGAACACCTGGAGCGCCTAGGTGCGCGAATGATGCCGCGAAAAGACTATGTTGAAATTTTGCAGCAGAGGCACGGGGTTGAAATGCCAGCTAACTGGAGTGAATTGTTTAATGACTATTTACAAAAAACAGTATGATTAATCGTAAATAATAGAAGCGTGATAATATCAGCTGCATCTTATTGTGAATAAAACAATAATATCTGAGTTGTCTTAAAAAAATAATTCTTATTCGCTAGAAAAACCGATATTAGACCGTCTAGAATATATTAAGATTCCAATAAAGCAATTCCTCAGAACTGTTATAAAAAAATCTTAGCGCGGTGCCAGCTTACTATTCAATATATTAACATCAATAGTAGGCTAGAGGTATTTAGGCTCGTAACCCTTCGGCTTCGTAAGCTTATCTACGTTATATAAACTAACCATTTCAATATTCTTATGATACTGTGAAATAAAGTCCACACCTACACTTCACCAGAAAGAAAACCAGATTGCTCAATTCCCATAACCATCACTCCCTTATATTGAAATACCAAAGCAAGCAAAAAACAAGCTGGCATTTTTCTCAAGTCTAACCATTTATTTTCCCTCTCTAAATATGGTAATTTTAAGGCTCACTTTCTTTCAGCATTATATCGCCCCATATACATAGCATGTTTACCGCTTGAAAGCGCACTATACACCCTGAATTATCGAGAGACGGTATCCCTGGAACAAAATTTCATTTCGTGTAGGTCCTGTTTTTGGTTGAGTAATATCAGGCTTTTACAGATTTTCATACACCGATAAGCTTCACATTCATAGTAGTAGCATATAAGTAGTACTAAATAGAGCTGTTTCGCGCAGTCTCACAAGACAACATAATAAGCTATTTCTGTACCTTTTTTTCATCAGGCTGTGTCAGATTTTAATATAAATGCTATTACTTTCTTTTTAAGAGAGGGATAAAAAATGAACAAACGAATTAATTATTTTTCAATCAGCTTAATTGTTTTTCTAGTCAATTTATTCATAATACAGGTTAGCATAGCAGCACAAGTCGAAAATACAGTCACTTGTGATGAAGGAGTGATTGCTGAACCGCTTAGTATGATGTACGGAGACTCTACTATTAATTGTGCTATCAACCCTGCAACAGATCTGGATCGATTTACTTTTAGCGGCGAAATAAATGACCAGGTAAGAATAAGCGTGTTATCTACGACAAACGGCTTAGATCCAGATCTTGAAATCAGGGATCCAGATGGTGTGATTATTATTAATGGTGCGATTGATGGTGCTGGCTGTAGTAGTAATCTGACTTGCTCATTTACTATTGATTTAACACTGCTAAAGTCTGGTGTCTATTCACTAGCTCTGTCTGATGCTGGTGTAAATAATACGGGCAATTATTTCATGCAGGTAGAAAAAATCATTCCCACGCCACCTTCACTACGAATTGACTATGATTCATTCATGATTGACACGATAAGTCCGCCAACGGATGTAGATCATTTCAACTTCTATGCTACTGCAGGAACAGATATTCGTTTGAACGTACTTTCTATCACAAATGGTTTAGATCCGGTGTTTGAAATTCGTGATTCAAATGGAACAGTAATTGTTGATGGAACCATAGATGGTGCATCTTGCATTTCGAATTTAACCTGTTCGTTTTCAGTTGATCTATCTCCCGCTGCATCTGGTTTTTATACGCTTATTTTTTACGACATTAATACCAATAATACAGGCAACTATCAGATTAGTCTTTGGTGCATGTTCGGCCCGTGCGATAGTGATGGCGATATGGTTCCAGACTTACCTGCCACAATAATTTCATATGATACACCGATAATCGATACGCTTAATCCACAGGTTGATGGTGACTTTTTTACCTTTAACGCAACGGCTGGCACGGATATTCGATTCAATGTACTTTCTACTACAAATGGCCTAGATCCGGTGTTTGAAGTTCGTGACCCAAATGGACTGGTGGTAATAAATGGCGCGGCCGATGGGGCCAGTTGCGCATCAAACTTAACCTGTTCATTCTCGGTTAATTATTCACCCGTTGTGACCGGTACCTATTCACTCATTATTTATGATATTAATGTAAATAATACGGGTAATTATCAGTTAAATCTTTGGTGCATGTTCGGGCCATGTGATAGTAATGGCGATGGAGACCCAGACCCTAACGGGCCTTTATTATCTTATGTCACAGCAACAATTGACACACTTTCACCTGCAGTTGATGCTGATTTTTTCACCTTTAATGCAACCGCGGGAACAGATATTCAGTTTAATGTGCTTTCTACAACAAACGGCCTTGATCCCGTATTTGAAGTTCGTGATCCAGATGGCAATGTTATTATTAATGGTGCTGCCGACGGTGCCAGTTGTAGCAGCAATCTAACCTGCTCTTTTTCATTAGCCTTCTCGCCGACACTATCTGGGATCTATTCGTTAATACTTTATGATATTGGTATAAATAATACGGGGGTATACCAGCTAAGCTTATGGTGTCTTCAAGGGAATTGTGACAGTGATGCTGATGGTATAGCCGATGGCGATAGACAAAATATCAATTATGGTGTCTCCATTATAGATAACAGCATTAATTTCGGAGTTGATGCAGACTTTTATTTATATTCTGGTACGGCTGGAGATGATATTCGATTCAATGTGCTTTCTACTACAAATGGTCTGGACCCCATTATTGTCATCCGAGATCCGAGTGGAACGGTCATTGTAAATGGATTGGCAGATGGTGCCGGTTGCATTTCAAATCTTACATGTTCATTCACAATCGATTTGACTTTAGTTGATAGTGGTACCTACTCACTGGCTATTTATGATAGCGGTGTTAATAATACAGGTAACTATCAATTAAGCCTTCAATGCCTGTTTGGTAGCTGTACCGATCTACCCGCATTACTGATCTGTGTTGATAATTGCAGTAATACGGTTAATCCGTTACAGATCGACAGTGATGGTGATGGATATGGATATGGAAATCAGTGTGATGCTGATCTAGATAATACAGGATTAGTTAACTTTGCTGACTTGAATTTATTTAGAGCCTGTTTTGGAACATCTGATCCAGACTGTGACTTCGATGGAAATGGATTCGTAAACCTGACCGACTTAAATTTACTCAAGTTACAATTTGGAAAACCACCAGGTCCATCATGCCATAATCCAAATCAACCTTGATAAACTTTAGTCTTTACAGATGATAATTAATTAACAAATTAAAGAGGCAGCCCCAATGTCAGTAAGTTAAGATTTTTTATGGAGGTTCGGCTTTAGCCGCGCAAATAAAGTGACTATGAAATCAGCTAGTTAATGCGCGACTGAAGTCGCACCTCCAGAGTGATTATCCTTAACTTACTCGCATTGAGGACAGTCCCCTTTAATTTGTTTTATCGTAATTCGAACTGATTTGAGTATAGGTTTAGACTTAATCTGACAATACTGGCGGTATAAAGGTCTCAAAACACCCTGAAGCGGACGTTTGTTAGATTGCTTTGCTTGCTGACAAGTTGCCCTGTTAAGGAACATCTCCCGCGGGGAAAGACCGCCGCTTTTTGGCGCTCTGTCCCCTTATTGAG
>Ga0316206_1000816_pt1 | contig 34408 bp, 31 predicted proteins | sample 6monthpyrite_MG_FD_204942 | JGI IMG/M metagenome (GOLD analysis project Ga0316206, IMG submission 204942) | Microbial mat bacterial communities from mineral coupon in-situ incubated in ocean water Damariscotta River, Maine, United States -... | ecosystem: Environmental > Aquatic > Marine >... | reverse complement strand
TGTTGGAGTTGTATCTTCAGTAGTTGCACTTGCTGTCTCTGTTGGAGTGCTTGTCTCTGTCGGAGCTACTGTTGCAGTATCAGCTGTTGGAGTTGTATCTTCAGTAGTTGCACTTGCTGTCTCTGTTGGAGTGCTTGTTTCTGTCGGAGCTACTGTTGCAGTATCAGCTGTTGGAGTTGTAGTATCAGCAGGAGTTGTACTCTCAGTCACTGGTGCTGTTGTCTCAGTTGGAGTTGCACTTGCAGTATTTGTGTCAACAGTTGATGATGAGTTGTTAGCAAAAATACGCGCTGCTTCCTCAGCAGAGTTAAGTGAACTGTCTAGATTATTAGTCTCTTGATTTTCTTCTAGTCCATTACCAAGCTCGCGAAGGTCTGAAACTATATCTACACTAGCATTATTAACATCTGCGAAACCTTCGTTTAGAGATTCTCCATCCTGAGTATTTTCTTCATCTCCGGCAGCTGTATCTATTTCATCAACATTAACTTCACCATCGTTATCAACCATATTTTGTACTGATTCTATATCAGTAATAGTTTCATCTTCTGAGAATTCTGCTGATGCTAAAGAAGAATCAAACAGTTGTGATTCATTTCCGTTTATTGTAATATCTACACCGTTATCTATTAAACTTACAGTTATATTATCGTTAGAAACATTATTTATATTTCCAATAACTATATCACCTTCATGAACTTCATCGCCAGTTGATATTGTCTTACGAACTCCATCTATGTTTTGTACATCAAAACTACCGCTAATGTTTACGACTTTTCCAATTACTGCTGACATGATAAACTCCATTTGTTCTTAGATTTAATTTCTATTATTTTAAAATGATATGATATTTTTTAAAATAAGTATATTGTACTCAGGTACAATAATAAGAGCAATATTAGTTTAAACTTTTATCTGTTTGTAAAATTATAAAAGTCTTTGTGCTGGCTTCGAAGAAGTTTAAATTAGCAATAGACACTAAATAGCGATCATAGTTTCTAGTTTTTTTTGAAAAATTTTAATATTGTTCTTTGCTAAATTATTTGCTTTTTTATCTATACCATAAACTATTGTTGATTGAAATTTTGATATTTTTATTTTTTTATACAATTCAATTATTTTTAGATTTGTTAAACCGCCTAAAAAATTCCTCATAAGTGAAAGTCTCTCTTGATGGTATGCTGTATCATCTAGGTTTTTTTCTTTTAATTGTATTAATGTTTTTTTGTAAGTACTACTATCAATCATATTGATATCAAAGTCTTGATTAATAAAGTAATCCGCTACAAATGTAAAATAGTGCTTAAATGGCGCTTTTATCTTTTTGATCTTTTTTGAACCCCATAAGTATTTTGCTGCAATGTTATGAAAATCTTCTCTTAATTTTTCAATCTCTTTATCTATTGGCATTAACCTACCATCTTTTGAAAGACAAAAATTTCTATTAAATGCCATTGATATGCTATTCATAACATTTTGGAACTCTGTTTTTGCATTACTCTCTTGGTTTAACAAAAATATAAGAAGTTCTTTAATTTTTGTCTTATCATTAAAATGTATACTATTTTCATTTTCTATATAATTTAAGCTAACTAATTTTTTTATATCTTTTATCTGTGCTTGGCTAGAAATACTTCTAATTAATATTTCTATGAGCTTTTGTTTTGAAAAAATATTGAGTGAATCAATAATATCTGTTACACGATACCTATTTTCATCTGCTAAATCCATTGCTTGACATAGAATTGTTTTTTTCGTTACATTGCTTACAATGATTTCCTTTGAAGCGAGATATCTTTCTTCAAGTTTTATTGCATATGTTAGACTATCTTGCATATGCAGATATTCTGGATATTCTTTAAGGTCTTTTTTTCGCTTGATAAGTGAAGCAAATGCATATTTTTTTATCTCATTTGGAAGTAAATCAAAAAGTCCATACTTTGAAATGCGTCTAAAGTTATTGAGATTAGCATTAAATCTAATTTTTCTGGGTAATGAAGCAGATGCTTTTTGTAGCATCTTATCTAGTATTACCTCTCCATCATGGCTAAATGCAGTATGACCTATATCATGTACTAAACCAACTATTTTAGCAATTTTAAAAAAGTTAACATCAACATCACTTCCAAGTTCTTTACTAACACTGCTAAGTATATATTCTGTAGCCATACCAACTTCTATTGAGTGACTATATCTGTTACGTATACTGTCTTTTGTTTTTTTTGAGAGATACATGGGTATATCTTTAAGTCTAACAAAAATTTTATGTCCAATGATAAACATCTCGCATTCTTGTATCAAATGTTCATTTACATCTTCTATCATGTATTAAAACAAGACCTATTTAATTCACAATTTATAATAGAACCTTTCATAACTAATCTCTTTTGCGTATATTAACTATGATATTAAAGCATTTATTGATTACAAATAAGTTACTTCATGAAATAATAAAAAATTTAAGAATTATCGCATTTCAAGAGCTACTTTTTTACAAGGACAAAAAACATTACTACACAGTAAATTTTCAGCAAGTACATAAATGTCTATTTTAGGAGGATTAAGTCTTCAGTGGTGGACGAGGAGAGATTCGAACTCTCGGTACAGTTACCCGTACGCATCCTTAGCAGGGATGTGGTTTCAGCCACTCACCCACTCGTCCATTGAAGGCTGAAATTATATTCATCTTTTAATAATATTTAGCTTAAATAAAACAAATTCATATTACAATAGTTTAAAAGTAGAAAAGGAATGCTCTTTGAAGATACTGATTATTTTACTACTTAAGAGTTTTTTACTAGCAAATTCTTATCCTTATTTTACAAAAAAAGATTTCTTAGACATTAGAGAAAAGTCAGGTAAAATAGCTGAGAACAGGGCTATTGACTACCAAAAAACGATAAAATCATATAAAAAACATTCAAAAAAGAAACAGCTTTTAGAAGTAAATTTTTATTTAAATCAGCTTCTACCTCAATATGATGACATTACAAAAAAACAAGAAGATTATTGGTCAACTCCCAAAGAATTTCTTATCACAGGTTACGGGGATTGTGAAGATTATGTGATAATTAAGTACTTTTCACTGCTAAAACTAGGATTTGATAAAGACAAACTTTTTTTTACAACGGTTTATGAACAATATACCGGAGGTTATCACATGGTACTAAGTTACTTTCAAGATAAAAACAAATCTCCACTTATCTTAGATAACTTAAGTTTTAAAATTTTAACACTTAACAAAAGAAAAGACTTAAAAGCTGATATGTTTATAAACTCCAGTGGGATATATAAAATAAATAAGAACAATCAACTTAAAAAAATACAAAACAGTTCTCTTAAATTCGATAAATTGCTACAAAAAATACAAAGAAAGAATTAAAGTTTATTTAGAATCTTCTCTATTATCTGGGCAGGATTATTAGATTGATATATGGGACGTCCAACTACTATGAAGTCTACCGACTCTTCAAGAGCAAATTTTATATCTGCAACTCTTTTTTGATCACCCGCATCTTCACCAAATGGTCTAATTCCAGGAGTAAGTGTCATAAAATCTTTATTTGTAACATTTTTTATAGACTTACTCTCATAAGCAGAACATACAACACCGTCCAAGCCACTTTCACTTGCATCTTTTGCAAACTGATCAGCCTTTACAGATATACCTTTTTCATAAACTTCTGTAAATTCATCTTCAGCAAATGATGTAAGAGCAGTTACAGCCAATACTATTGGACGTTTATCGTATGGCTTAAGTCTATCCATAACCTCTTTCATAGCTCGTTTACCTGCACTAGCATGAACATTAAACATATCAACACCAAGTCCCATGATAGACTCAGCGGCATCAGCCATAGTATTTGGGATATCATAAAGTTTTAGGTCTAAAAATATCTTAAAATCGGGGTTTATTTTTTTTATCTCGAGTAAAAGGTCTTCACCGTCACGAATATAAGTACGAAGTCCAACTTTTAGCCAAACATCATAGTCTTTTATTTTGTGTATTAAATCTAAATTTTCTTGTTTTGTGGGTAGGTCGAGGGCTACGCATAATTCCATCACATCTCTTTTGTATAAGGTTCATAGTTTTTGAACACATATTTTAAAAATATGATGCTCAAAAATAACAATAAAAAGCTTTATATACTTTTAAATTTGCGAAATTATACCATGAAGTAGTTTTACTTCACTAATTGAGAAAGTTTTTCAACTATACTTGGATCTTCTAAGGTCGAAATATCTTGTGTAATCTCTTCACCTTTGGCAAGTGACCTAAGAATTCTTCTCATAATTTTCCCAGAACGAGTCTTTGGAAGTCCAGGTGAAAAAACCATATCATCACAAAGAGCAATATTCCCTATCTCTTTTTTGATAATATTATTTATCTCTTTTGCCTCATCAGCCACTGTTTCAGATTTTAGAACTATGTAAGCGAATATACCTTCACCCTTAATATCATGTGGTTTACCAACAACAGCAACTTCAGCCACATTATCATGTTTAAGTATCGCAGCTTCCACCTCCGCTGTTCCCATTCTATGTCCAGAAACATTTATAACATCATCAGTACGACCTGTAATGGTAATATAACCATCCTTGTCATAAACTGCACCGTCACCTGTAAAATAAACAGGTTTACCGTCTTTTTTCACATCACCGAAATAAGACTTAACAAATCTCTCCTCATCACCCCATACGCCACGAATCATAGAAGGCCAAGGACGGGTTACACACATTAAACCTTTTTCACCAAGCTCAGGTGTATTTCCTTCCTCATCAATGATCTCAGCCATAATACCGGGAAGAGGTAAGGTAGCACAGGCTGGTTTAATAGGTGTAGCACCCGGCAATGGTGATACAATGTGTCCACCAGTTTCAGTTTGCCAGTACGTATCAACAATAGCACATTTAGAACTACCAACTTGTTCATAATACCACTTCCATGCAGGAGGGTCAATAGGTTCACCAACTGTTCCTAATACTTGTAGAGTTGAAAGATCATAGTTTGCAGGTTCTTCTTCACCCATTTTGTGTAATACACGAATAGCCGTCGGAGCTGTATAGAACTGGTTTATTTTATGCTCTTGCACCATTTTCCAAGGACGACCAGCATCTGGATGAGTAATTACACCTTCAAACATAACAGTTGTTGCACCCATTGCAAGTGGACCATATACTATATAAGTATGACCTGTAATCCACCCAATATCAGCTGTACACCAGTACACATCATCTTCTTTTACATCAAACACCCATTCCATGGTCATTTGAGCCCAAAGGATATATCCCGCAGAGTTGTGTTGAACACCCTTTGGTTTTCCTGTTGAACCTGAAGTATAAAGTAAAAAAAGCGGGTCTTCAGAATCCATAGCTTCCGCTACACATTCATCAGATTTATTTTTGATTAGTTCATGATAAGAATAGTCTCTGCCGTCAACCCAAGTTATATCTTCATTATTTCTCTCAACAACTAAAACTTTTTTAACAGGTGTCTCACCTTCTAGAGCTGTATCAACAACAGGTTTTAAAAGATATGGTTTTTCTTTACGATATGCACCATCAGCTGTGATAACAACCTTTGCTTCTGCATCTGCAATTCTGTCTTTAAGCGCTTCTGCTGAAAACCCACCAAATACAATAGAATGTATAGCACCAATTCTCGCACAAGCAAGCATAGCGTAAGCAGCTTCAGGAATCATAGGCATATAGATAACAACTCTGTCACCTTTTTTAACTTCAAAATCTTCTTTTAAAAGATTAGCAAACTTATTAACATTCTTATATAGCTCATTGTAAGTTATTTTTTGCACATCACCTCTATCACCTTCAAAAAGAATAGCAGTTTTATTGCCTCGAGTATCTAAGTGACGGTCTATACATTGTGATGATACGTTTAACTTTCCATTATCAAACCATTTTACAAACGGAAAGTTAGATTCATCCATAACATTAGTAAACGGCTCTATCCAATCTAATTTTTCTTTTGCATAATCACCCCAGAAACCTTCGTAATCATTAGTAGCTCTATCTTGTAGTACTTTATATTCATCCATACTTTTGATTCTTGCATTTTTTGCAAATTCTTCATTTGGAGCATAAACTTTTCTATTATGTAAATCTGACATATATATGTCCTTTTATATTAATTATTTTGAAGGATTATATCTCAGTCAAAATTTAAATTCCCTTGAAAAAAAAAGTCAATTTTTTTATAAAGGAATTTGTATATTATTACTTTATTTACTTTACGACAAGATTAATGTTCGGTAGCACCGTGAGCACCTATCCCTGTCTGACTACGAACAAACTGAGCTTCAAAATTTTCTCTTTCTTCATTTGCACTCTTAGAGTTGTCATTAATAGATACAATATAAATAGTAACAAATGAGACTATCACGGAAAACAGCGCAGGATATTTATATGGAAATATAGCTTCAGCATTACCCAATATATCAACCCAGACAATCGGACCAAGTATCACAAGTGTCACTGCTGTAGCTAGACCTAAAGAACCACCGTATACAGCGCCTCTTGTTGTTAACTTTTTCCAGTACATAGATAAAAATAAAATTGGAAAATTAGCAGAAGCTGCAATGGCGAAAGCAAGTCCTACAACAAATGCGATATTTTGCTTCTCAAATAAAATACCCATTATGATAGCTACAATACCAAGAGCTACAGTAGCCATTTTAGACACTCTCATCTCAGAATCATGATCAGCTTTTCCACTTTTAAGCACCGAAGAATACAAGTCATGTGATATTGCAGATGCTCCCGCTAAGGTGAGTCCTGATACAACGGCTAATATTGTTGCAAATGCAACTGCTGATATGAATCCTAAAAACAAATCTCCACCTACGGCATGAGACAGATGAATAGCAGACATATTGTTACCGCCTAGAATTGGGTTTCCACCACTTATCGCCTGCTTAGCAATATCAAGATACTCAGGATTTTTAAATACCATAACAATCGCACCAAAGCCTATAATAAAAGTTAAGAAATAAAAGTACCCTATAAAACCAGTAGCAAAAAACACTGATTTTCTTGCTTCTTTTGCATCACTTACTGTAAAAAACCTCATCAATATATGAGGAAGGCCTGCCGTACCAAACATAAGAGCAACGGCTAGAGATATTGCCGATATAGGGTCAGATACCAGTCCGCCCGGACTCATTATCTCTATACCTTTGAGTTCTGTTGCATGCGAGAATAAAGCATTAAAACTAAAATCATAATGCGCCATAACGGCAATCGCCATAAAAGTTGCACCAGAGAGCAGTAAAAATGCTTTAATAATCTGCACCCATGTTGTTGCCAGCATACCACCGAATGTTACATACAGAATCATCAATACACCAACCAATATAACCGCAACCTCATAATCTAAACCAAAAAGGAGCTGTATCAATTTTCCCGAGCCTACCATTTGGGCAATAAGATATAAAATAACTGTCGCTATTGAACCTGATGCTGCCAATGTGCGGATAGGTGTTTGGCGAAGTCTATAAGACGCAACATCGGCAAAAGAATATTTTCCTAGATTTCTAAGGGGCTCTGCAATCATAAAAAGTATTATAGGCCAGCCAACTAAAAAACCTATAGAATAGATAAGTCCATCATAACCTTTTAGATATACAAGACCTGAAATACCTAAGAATGATGCGGCAGACATATAATCACCAGCTATTGCCATTCCATTTTGAAACCCTGTTATACCACCGCCTGCCGTATAAAAGTCTTTTGGACTTTTTGTTCTCTTAGCTGCCCAATATGTTATAAACAATGTAGCGCCGACAAACATTATAAACATGATAATTGCTGACATGTTCAGTTCTTGCTTTTGAATCTCTCCCTCAATTGTTCCAGAACCGTAAAGTACAATTGCCGAAAATATTAAAAATGTTAGTATTCTACTCATTATATATCACCCTTGAGTGAATTTTTTATTTTATTATTTAAATCATCAAATTCTGTATTAGCCCTTCTTGTATAAATACCAGTTAAGATAAAAGCAAAAAGAATCACCAATATTCCGATAGGGACACCTATCGTAGTAACTGAGCCTTCTGCAATGGGAACTGCCAACAATGATGGTTTAAATGCTATCGTCAATATAAATGTAAAATACACTATTAATATTGAAACAGAAAGCTTAATTGAAAAACTACTTCTTTTTGACACCAGTTTATGATAATTTGGATCAGCTTTAATCTTATCTACTAGTTCTTTATTCATTCTTAAAATTCCTAACGACTATTTAATATATTCTTACTTAAGCTGATGATTATACTTACTTTATACTTGAGTGAATATTTAATATAATATCCCCAATAATTAACTCAAAGTATTGTAAGAATTATTTAATTACTCAAATGTTCATAGCGAGAATCAGTAAAGGTTTTCATAAATGAGACTAAGTCATCTTCATCCTGATTACTCAAACCAAGATTACCCAATTCATCCGTATTTCTTCCTTCATGAAACTCTCCATGCTTCCAAACTAAAGAACTCTCAGGGTTTATTGCACCCTCTTTATCACGAGTATTATAAAAATGAACAACTGTTTTAAGATCTTTAAATACACCATTGTGCATATATGGTGATGTTACTGCTACATTACGTAAAGATGAAACTTTAAATGCACCTTTTAATTCTTCATCTTCAACAGCTATATTTGCGAACAATCCATTATCAAGCACATCATCCATACCATTTACAGCACGAAGTTTTATATTTACGGGTACTCCAAGGTTATCGTATGAATAATCAGTCATAAGCGGTGCTAAGTCATCTTTACTTGTTATAGGGTGGCACAAGGTACATCTACCTGCTCCTGCAACCTCATCTTCATTGGAAAATATCACCATACCTCTTGCCTCAGATTCGCTTAGATTATACTCATAAGCTAAAAACTTATCATATTTAGAATCAAATGATGAAAATTCAGAAGATTTTTCAAATGCTTCTATACATCCTGCTATAGCATCATAAGCTTTTTCATTGTCATTGAAGATATCTGTACCGAATAATTCCTGCAACTGCTGTACATACTCTGAATTTTCCTCTATACGCCCAATAACTGAAGCCATGTCTGGCATACCCATCTCTAAAGGATTAATAAATGGTCCTTTTGCTTGAGCTTTTAAATCAACAGAACGTCCATCAAGAAACTGTCCACCTATATAAAGACCTTCATCTTCATCAAAATGAAAATCAGGACTAAAAGCCGCATATGCTGCACTCGGTGTATTTCTATCTCCAATAGAGATATTATCATCTCCTAACGAGGCGCCTAGAGTCATACTAGTCACTCTAGTATCTACAAAAGCATTATCTTGATTATGGCATGTTGCACACGACATAGTTTTGTTAAATGATAAAGACTTATCATGAAATAGACTTTCCCCTAAACTTACCTTACTTGATCTTTTATCAGTTATCTTACTCTCAAACTCACTGCTACCTCCACATCCCAATAGCATTATTGTAAATGCAATTGATACAATATATTCATATTTCATTCATCTTTCCTTTATGATATTGATTATCAATAGAATTAAATCTAATTATCGCTTAAACTATACTTATATTGATAATTATTTTCATTATGTTAAATATATTATTAAGAAACTTTTACTATAATTCCTAAATTATTACTATAAAAGGAAAGAAATGTTTGGTAGAAAACAACTAAAAGAATATAATTTAAGTGCTGATGAATTAAGTAAACTTCAGTGGGCTAAATTATCAACTGGCAAAGGTGATATCTGGGTAAAACTATATTCGGATGAAGCTCCCAATACTGTAGCAAACTTTGCACATTTAGCAAATACTGGTTTTTACAACGACTTAACTTTCCATCGTGTTATTCCTGGTTTCATGGCTCAAGGTGGATGTCCGACCGGAACTGGTACAGGTGGACCGGACTGGGCTATTAAATGTGAAACAAGTAGCAATACTTCTATTCACCGTAGAGGAACTTTGTCCATGGCTCATGCCGGACCGGACACTGGTGGAAGTCAATTTTTCATCACTTTTGTTCCAACACCACATTTAGACGGTGTTCACACTGTTTTTGGTGCTATTGCTGAAGATGATGCTGATAGTTTTGCAGTTCTAGATTCTATTCAAGGTGAAGATTCTATCAACTCAATCGAAATTTGCGAAACTAAATAAAAATTATAAAACTCTCACTGATAGATGTAGCTTAAGTGGGAGGAATTTTAAAGTAGCTTGGCTGCTTTATAAGGAGAGTAGATGTTAGTCCACATATGTTGTAGCGTTGATTCTCATTTCTTTTTAGAAAAGCTACAAAAGGACTTCCCAGATGAGAAGCTTACAGGCTTCTTCTACGATCCAAACATTCATCCACACTCTGAATACCGACTTAGACTTTTAGATGTAGAGCGTTCATGCAAAAAACTAGGTATTGACCTACTTGAAGGTGAATATGATTTTGAAGCTTGGATGCAGGCAGTTCGTGGATTAGAAAAAGAACCTGAAAAAGGTGCTAGATGTGAAGTATGCTTTGATAAGCGCTTCGATGTAAGTGCCAAAAAAGCACTTGAACTTGGTGAAGATAAAATAACGACCACACTTCTTGTCAGCCCCTTGAAATCACAAGAACAACTAAAGCGTAGCGGTGACATTTTTAATGAAAAATACGGTGTAGAGTTTATAGCAGTTGATTATAGAGCCGGAGGTGGTTCTCAAGATCAAAGTCGTGTAACTAAAGAAGAACAGCTATATCGTCAAGACTATTGCGGATGCATTTTTGGACTGACTATGCAAAGAGAACAACAAGACAAACTGATGGATGAGATGTTTTCTCCTATTTCCAAACAAATAATGCCTGCCTCTATAGAAGAAAGACTAGAGATGTATAAACTTAGAAACTCCATTGAAGATAAAGATATAGAATATAAAATAATCAAGCAGAAGTTTTTAAACTATCGCCAATTTAATTTTAAACTTATTAAGGGTAAAAAAGAAGTTATCCCAGCCTATGCACTTTCATATTCAACTCTGCCAAGAAAAAAAGCACAAGGACGAATTGAATTTTCCATAAATGATATACATTATTTTAACCGTGAAGAGATAAAATTTATAACCTTAGAGCATTTTAATTATCTAGGAAAATTCAAATTTTCGAATATTAATGAATTAATTTTCAATAGTCCTAGTTTTGATGATGAACTTTCTATAAGAGCCTTTTTAAACTCATCTAACTATGACATATCACCAATAATTGTAGTAGAAGAAATACCAGATTCTAAACTCAATATCTCTCTGGATGCTAAAACTTACGAAGATATCAGAGAAAAACTACTTGTAGTATAAATCTCTTTGACGAGCGAATATTATGCAATAATATTCAGCCAGAGAAGAAAAAGATTTGTACTAATCAAATTCTAATATATTTTTTGATAAAATAGCCAAAATTATTATATAAAGGCTATCACAATATGACAATGGATGTTATGGAAATTCAAAAAATAATACCTCATCGCTACCCTTTTTTACTCTTAGACAGAGTAACACAGCTAAAAGAGAATGAATCTTTAATTGGCTTTAAAAATGTAACAATTGGTGATAATATTTTTCAAGGCCATTTCCCAGGTCATCCTATATATCCAGGTGTTATGATTCTAGAAGGTATGGCTCAAGCAGGTGGAATTTTAGCTTTTAAAAGTATGGGCGATATGACAGAGGATGAAATTGCAAATAAAGTTGTTTATTTCATGAGTATTGATAAGGCAAAATTCAGAGCACCTGTTAAACCAGGAGACAGACTCGAATACAGAATAAGTGTAATAAAAAACAAAGGTACTATCTGGATGCTTAACGGTGAAGCATATGTAGATGACGTATTGGTATCTCAAGCTGAATTAAAAGCTATGATCGTTGATAAATAAAGGTAAAAATTTGAGTAAAATATCTCCACTTGCTATTATTGAAGATGGTGCTACTATCGGAAAAGATGTAGAAATCGCTCCATATTGTCTTATATCATCGCAAGCAACTATTGGTGATGGTACAAAAATAGACCAAAACTCTTGCATATACGGCAAGACTACAATCGGTAAAAATAATCATATATTTTCCCATGCCGTTATAGGTTCTATACCTCAGGATCTTAAATTTGCCGGAGAAGATGTGGAATTAATAATAGGTGATAATAACATTATTAGAGAATTCACACTTTTTAATCCTGGAACAAAAGGTGGCGGAGGAAAGACTATTATCGGCTCATACAACCTTTTTATGGGTTATGTGCATATCGGACATGATGTAATTATTGGGAATCATTGTATATTAGCAAATGCTGCTACTCTTGCAGGGCATGTTGAGATGGGTGATTATGCAGTTGTTGGTGGTATGACACCTATTCATCAGTTTGTTCACATTGGTGATTATGCAATGGTGGCAGGTGCTTCTGCTCTAGCTCAAGACGTTCCACCTTTTTGTATGGCAGAAGGTAATCGTGCTACACTTAGAGGTTTAAATCTAACAGGGCTTAGACGAAATATGAAACGTGATGAGATTGATGAGATAAAATCAGCATACAGAGAGTTATTTGAAGCTGGGAAACCACTAAAAGATACAGCAAATGATTTGGTTGAAAACACACAAAATCACCATGTACATGATCTGTGTAACTTTATTTTAAAAACAAAAAGGGGAATCCCTTATGAAAGAAAAAAAGCAGATGTATAATGAAGCATTAATAGCTTGTACTCTAAGCCAAATAGAACCTAGCCTTAACGTAGTTAGAGGAATAAATTCCGATGACATAATAATAAATGATGGATTTCCTTCATTTTACAAAATAAAATCAAGGAGCTAATTTATGATTCATAGAGCTTGTAGTTTTTGCGATGCTACTGAGAGCGAAGAAAATCCTCTCATAGCAGGAAATGGTGTTTATATATGTAAAAACTGTGTTGTTTCTGCATACAAAATTATGTTTGGCGATGATCAAAACAATCATACAGATAAAGAAACAGAGTTGATGGACGCTGTTAGTAAGCTAATGACTCCAAAAGAACTAAATAACTTTTTAAGTGAATATGTAATTGGTCAAGAAAGAGCTAGAAAACTAATCAGTGTAGCAGTCTACAATCATTATAAAAGAATATTTAAAACACATAACCTTGAAGATGATGAAACTGAAATTACAAAGTCAAACGTTCTTCTTATAGGTCCAACAGGTAGTGGTAAGACTCTAATGGCTCAGACAATAGCAAGAGTTTTAAATGTTCCTATAGCAATAGCTGATGCGACAAGTCTTACAGAGGCTGGATATGTTGGTGAAGATGTTGAAAATATTTTAACTAAACTAATTCAAGCAGCTGATGGTGATATTGAAAAAGCACAAAGAGGCATTGTATTTATTGATGAAGTTGATAAAATATCTCGCATGAGTGAAAACCGTTCTATCACTAGGGATGTATCTGGAGAGGGAGTACAACAAGCTCTTTTAAAAATTATTGAGGGTGCTGATGTAAATATTCCCCCAAAAGGTGGTCGTAAGCATCCAAATCAAGAGTTTACAACAATCAATACTACTAATATTTTATTTATCTGTGGTGGTGCTTTTGATGGACTTAATGATATTTTAAAGAAAAAACAAGGTGAAAATATTCTTGGTTTTGGACATGATAAAAAATCAAAAGATGAACAAAAAATGACTTATGATATGGTTGAACCTGATGATTTAGTCTCTTATGGAGTTATACCTGAACTAATTGGTAGGCTTCCTATCATAGCATCACTAAATGAAATCAGTGAGGATGATATGGTAAGAATATTAACTGAACCAAAGAACTCACTAATCAAACAATATAAAAAATTATTTTCTATTGATGAAGTTGAATTAAACTTTGAAGATGATGCTCTAAAAGCGATAGCTTCAAAATCTATAAAAAGAAAAACCGGAGCTCGTGGACTTCGTGCAATTCTAGAAGAAAACATGATAGATATCATGTATGAACTTCCTGAGTATAGAGGATATGAAGTTCTAATAACAAAAGCCGTTATAGAAGACGGAGCTGAACCAATTTATATAAAAAAACAATCTAAAAAAACAGCATAAGGCAAGAAAATGATATTTAACAAGATAGTTGGACTTTTTTCAAATGATTTGTCTATAGACTTAGGTACGGCAAATACAATTGTTATAGCAAAAGGCAGAGGTATCATCATTAATGAGCCGTCAGTTGTTGCTGTTAAAACAGAAAAATATGGACAGCAAAGAGTTTTGGCTGTTGGACACGAAGCAAAAGAGATGGTTGGTAAGACACCAGGGAATATTAAGGCTATACGTCCTATGCGTGACGGTGTTATCGCTGACTTTGATATGACTGAAAAGATGATTAGAAAATTCATTGAAAAAGCTCATGGAAGAAGCTCTTTAATCAGCCCAAGAATCATAATATGTGTACCCTACGGTTTAACACAGGTTGAGAGAAAAGCTGTACGTGAGTCAGCTTTAAGTGCCGGAGCCAGAGAAGTTTTTCTTATCGAAGAGCCTATGGCGGCAGCTATTGGTGCCGGTGTTGAGATAAGAGAACCTAAAGGAAACCTAGTTGTAGATATTGGTGGTGGTACTACCGAGATTGGTGTTGTCTCACTTGGTGGACTTGTTTTATCAAAATCAATTCGTACAGCCGGTGACAAGATAGATGCATCTATAGTCAACTATGTTAGAAAGAAATACAACTTACTTATCGGTGAAAGAGTTGCTGAAGAGATAAAAATAAATATTGGAACAGCTGTACCACTAAAAGAAGATATAAAGATGATTGTCAACGGACGTGATCAAGTCGAAGGTCTTTTAAGTTCAATAGAATTAACAAGTGAAGATGCTAGAGAAGCAATGCGTGAGCCTCTAAAAGAAATTGGTGAAGCTTTACGTGATGTTCTTGAGCAAATGCCACCTGACTTGGCAGGTGATATAGTGAACCACGGTATTATCTTAACAGGAGGTGGAGCACTAATCCGTCAACTTGATAAATTCTTATCAGACATTGTTAAGATACCTGTATTTGTTGCTGATGAACCACTGTTGGCAGTAGCTCGTGGAACAGGTCGTGCACTAGAAGAAATAGACCTACTACAAGAATTATTTGACAATGAATAAAGGTCTGTTAGGCTTTTTTTCACTATCAATTGCTCTCTTGCTGGGAGCATTATACTTTTCTAATACAATTCAAAAACCGTTCATCACTGCCCTAAACAATATAAAAACAAGTTATCATGAAGTAACAGAACTAATTTCTACAAATATTGATAAGCACTTCTATCAAGCGGACTATATCTCATCTTTAGAAGAAAAAGTTAGCACTTACGAAAATAATCATCTTGTTATGCAACAACTGGCATCTGAGGTAAATGACTTATTTGCTTTAAACCAGTCAAAATTACTCACAGATCCAAAAGTGCAGCTAGTAAGAGTAATATCTTATCAAAAGTTAGGCAACTTAAACAGAGTGTGGTTGAATATAGATGATTACAATTCCTCTAAAATATATGGTCTCACATATAAAGAACTTGTTGCTGGAATTGTCATCTCAAAAAACGACAAACCTTTAGGACTTTTAAACAGGGATATAAAGAGTTCATATGCAGTATATGTAGGGGATAACAAGGCACCTGGAATTGCTCACGGAAACAGTGCGAAGAACTTGATTATTAAGTTTATCCCAGCCTGGTTTAATATAAAAATCAATGATGAAGTAACAACTTCAGGATTAGATAAGATATTTTTCAAAGGTTTAAAAGTTGGAAAAGTACTATCTGTTACAAAATCTGGAGGTTATCAAAATGCAGTTATAGAGCCATACTATAAGGCTGATAATCTAAACTATTTTTATATGATAAAAAAAGTAAAATAACTCATCAAATATTAAGTGCTTTTTCCCTATAATATTAAAATTTTTTAATGTATAAACTATCAAGAGGTAACTATGCCAAAACGCACCGACATAAAAACTATTTTATTAATTGGATCAGGTCCGATTATAATTGGTCAAGCCTGTGAATTTGATTATTCAGGAACGCAAGCTGTAAAAACTTTAAAAGAGTTAGGCTATAGAGTAGTTCTTATCAATTCTAATCCGGCAACAATTATGACAGATCCAGAATTTGCTGACAGGACTTATATAGAACCTATCAAAGAAGATGTGATTGCTGAAATAATAAAAAAAGAAAACGTTGATGCAGTTCTTCCGACTATGGGTGGTCAAACTGCACTAAATGTAGCTGTTAGCATGTATGAAAAAGGTATGCTAGAAGGAATAAAATTTTTAGGTGCAACTCCAGAAGCTATTCACAAAGGTGAAGACCGTTCAGCTTTTAATGAAGCTATGATAAAGATTGGTATGGACTTACCAAAAAGTAATAATGCTTATAGCGTTGATGAAGCAATTGAAGTAGCTAAGGAGATTGGTTTTCCAGTAATAAGCAGAGCTTCTTTTACACTTGCAGGTGGTGGTTCAGGGGTAGCATACAATATGGAGGAGTTTAAGAAATTAGCCCAAGAGGGTATCTCAGCATCTCCTGTAAACGAAATAGAAATTATGGAATCTATGCTTGGTTGGAAAGAGTATGAGATGGAGGTTATCCGTGACAAGGCTGATAACTGTATCATAATATGTGCAATTGAGAACTTTGACCCTATGGGTGTACACACAGGCGATTCTATAACTGTAGCCCCTGCCCTTACTTTAACTGATAAAGAGTACCAAAGGATGCGTGATGCTTCTTTTGATATTTTAAGAGAGATTGGTGTAGATACGGGTGGATCAAACGTTCAATTTTCAATAGACCCAAAAACAGGTAGAATGATTGTTATTGAGATGAACCCTCGTGTATCTCGCTCATCAGCGCTAGCTTCAAAAGCAACAGGTTATCCTATTGCAAAAGTTGCAACACTACTAGCTGTTGGATTTACTCTTGATGAGATTACAAATGATATTACAGGAACTCCAGCATCTTTTGAACCTGTTATTGATTATGTTGTTACAAAAATACCACGTTTTACATTTGAAAAATTCCCTGAAGCACAAAACACACTAAGTACTAGTATGAAATCAGTTGGTGAAGTTATGGCTATTGGACGTACTTTTAAAGAATCAGTTCAAAAGGCTCTTTGTTCATTAGAAACTGACCTTTGCGGTTTTAACGAGATAGATGCTGATTTAGAATTTATCCAACATGAGATTCGTCGTCCAAATGCAGATCGTATTCTTTACGTGGCAGAAGGTTTTCGTCGTGGTATGAGTGTAGAAGAGATGTTTGAGACTTGTGCAATCGACCCATGGTTTTTATATCAACTAGAAGAGATGATTCAAACTGAAGCTACAGTGAGCGATAAGGTTTTATTTGATGCTGAATTTATGAGAAGCATCAAAGTTGACGGCTTTTCGGATAAAAGAATCTCTCAGTTGATTGCTAAAAATACTAATCAAGACGTTAGTGAGAATGAAGTTTATGAGAAAAGGAAATCTCTAGGCGTATCTCTTGAATTTAACGAAGTTGATACTTGTGCAGCTGAATTTGAAGCACTTACACCTTATCTTTACTCAACGACAAACATATCTAAGCTACCAAATGTAAGCAATCGTGTAAGTGATAAGAAAAAAGTTCTTATACTTGGTGGTGGACCAAACAGAATTGGTCAAGGTATAGAGTTTGACTACTGTTGTGTTCATGCTGCTTTTGCTTTAAAAGAGATGGATATCGAGTGCATTATGTATAATTGTAATCCTGAGACAGTGTCAACTGATTATGACACGTCTGATGTACTTTACTTTGAACCTATCGACTTTGAACACGTAAGAGAAGTTATAGAAAATGAACAACCAGATGGGATAATAGTTCATTTCGGCGGTCAAACACCTCTAAAACTTGCTGATGGACTGACAAAGATAGGTGCTAATATATCAGGAACACCATCTGCAGTTATTGACTTAGCAGAGGATAGAGAACAGTTTTCTGACTTTGTAAACAAACATGGACTTAAGCAGCCTGCTAATGGTCTTGCCCGTACAAAAGAAGAATCTTATGAAATAGCTAAGAACCTAGGTTTTCCAGTTCTCGTTCGTCCATCATTTGTTCTTGGCGGTCGCGGTATGAGGATAGTTTACTCAGAAGATGAGCTTAAACAGTATATGGACTTAGCCGTATCTGTTTCAAACAATGCACCTGTACTTATAGATAAGTTTCTTGATCAGGCGATAGAACTTGATGTTGATGCTATATGTGACGGAAAAGAAGTGTATATAGGTTCAGTAATGCAACACATTGAAGAAGCCGGTATTCACTCTGGAGACAGTGCCTGTTCACTTCCTCCTGTAAATCTTTCAAAAGAGATGATTGAAAAAGTTGAAGCCCAAACTAAAACCATTGCCCTAGGACTTGGTGTAGTTGGTCTTATGAATGTCCAATATGCTATTTATCAAGATGAGATATATCTTATAGAGGTAAATCCACGTGCAAGTAGAACTGTACCCTTTGTTTCTAAGGCAACAGGTATGCCACTGGCTAAAGTTGCTACTCGTGTAATGGTTGGTGAAACACTTGTGAGTGCATTAGAGTATTATGATAAATACAATATTGTTTACGAAGAAAACGGTTTACTAAAACCTCGTCTTAAAAACCATATTTCGGTAAAAGAAGCAGTTTTCCCATTTCATAAACTTTATGGTGCAGATTTAGTTCTAAGTCCTGAGATGAAATCAACAGGTGAAGTTATGGGGATTTCTTCGAACTTCGGTATTAGTTTTGCAAAAGCTCAACTATCAGCCGGTAACAAGATACCGACAGAGGGTACTTGTTTCTTATCTTTTGTGGATACAGACAAGGTTCATGCAACAGAGATTGCCAAAGGACTTCATGAACATGGTTTCAAGCTAGTAGCCACTAAGGGCACTCAAGCTGTTTTAGCAAAAGAAGGTGTACCTTGTGAAGTTGTTTTAAAGATATCTGAAGGTCGACCAAATATAGAAGACAGTATGAAAAATGATGCTATACACATGGCAATAAATACATCTGATAACAACACATCAAAAAAGGATGCTATTGTAATCAGACAAGAAGTTCTAAAAAGAAACATTCCATACTTTACTACACTTAGTGCTGCAAGAGCATTAATTTTAGCACTTAACGAAATGAGAAATGGGAAATGGTCAGCTGCAAAAGCACTACAAGATTTTCTAGATTAAAGGAGAGGGTTATTTTAACTCAAACCGACACAACTGTCGGTTTTTTATCTCAAGACGCAAATAAACTTTATGAAATAAAATCTAGAGAGACAACAAAACCATTCATAAAAGTATATAATGATTTTAAAGCTTTTTCAGATTCCGGCAATAGAGTCCCAAGTTCAAAGAAAAATCTGCTTAGACGATCAAAAAAAACAACTTATATAATAAAAAACAGAGCTTTTCGAATTGCTGCTAACTCCTTGCATTCACAAATATTAAGAGATTTATCGTGGAGCTATTCAACTTCTGCAAATAAAACACAAAAAAGTTTCAATAGAGCTTTTTGTGAATCAAAAGCTGATATAATAATAGAAGATAAGAACTACTTGTATGAAGACAGTTCATCAAACTTAGTGAAGATCAATAAATATAATAAAAAGAGGCTAAGATGACTAAGCTATTTCAAGCATTGTTTACCGGTATCTTCATAACTTTCTTTTTAGATTTTTTCGTATTTCTTGGCATACAGTTAAACTATATAAAATTTCATAAGATTGATCTTTATTATAATATTTTATTTGCAGATCATCAAAATGCACTTATCTTTTTTCCATTATCATTTATACTAGGTTTTTTAGTAATATATATCAATAATACGAAACTGAGTCTAATTGTAATAGCAACTTTAGCAGCACTTACTCTTTCAACTCTTTTACCTAGTATTGGTCATAGTGTTGGAACAACGCTTCTTATGAAAAAGAATGTAAGTCTTAAAGACAAAACACACTCCTTTCATGGAGATATATACTATGACGGAAGAAGAAAAATAACATTTTATGATTATGAACTTAAAAAAATGATATTACTAAACAAAAAGGATATAAAACAGTGAAACATATTTCTAGCATAGCTGGCGGAGTAGCACTTGGAAGTGCAGGTGTAATTATGATGAGCGTACTTAGTGGTTGTGAAGCTCCAAAACAGGAACAACAAAACCGCTTTTTAGTCATAGAACAACAAACAAATGGAAAATATATAGTTGTTGAAGAGATGCCTACTGAAGGTCCTAACCGTGCTATTATTCGTGAAAAAGACATGAATGGAAACACAATTGAACGCTTTATGAATGAAGCTGAGATGAAGACATTGGCAGAACAAGAATACCAAAAAGTTCAAAATGGCACATCTGAGACGATTCAGGGTTCAAACGGTGGAGAAGGTATGGGATTGGCGGGTACTATCTTAGCAGTTGCAGCCGGTTCACTAATGGGTAATATGATTGGTAATGCACTAATGGGAAATAAAAACTTTGCTTCGCGTTCTAGTACCGTAAATAAAAGTGCGTACAGCCGTTCAGCAGCAGGCAAAGCCTCAAGAAGCGGTACTAGTTCAAGAAAGAGCTTTTTCGGTGGCAATAGCAGAAGCTCATCTTACGGTAGCAGAGGTTTTGGCGGTTAATGATTAATCTCAAGAAAATCAATAAAGTAGATGATGAAATACTAAATGAGCTTGGTTTTACGTGGCATACAGATTCAGATGGAACTAAATATGTAAGTGACGAATTGCTAACTATAACTACGGCTGAAGCTGAAGCATATTATGAAGCTGGAAATGAACTATACGACATGTACATCAAAGCAGCTCAATATGTTATAGAAAAAGACCTATTTTTTGAGATTGGTATTCCGTTTAACCTTATAGAATCAATCAAAAAATCATGGGAAAATGATGTTCATTGGCATATATACGGTCGTTTTGATCTATCCGGAGGTATTGATGGAAGTCCAATAAAACTAATAGAGTTTAATGCGGACACTCCAACTTCACTTTTTGAGACAACTTTACTTCAATGGGCTTTACTTAAAGAAAATAATATGGATGAAGACAGCCAGTTCAATAATTCATATGAAGCAATTTCAAATAATTTTAAAAGACTTATAACTTTAGAAGAGAATATTGAGCTCTTTGATGAGAGATATGATGGCTGGAAAATTCTTTTCTCATCAGTTGAAGGCGATGATGAAGAGGAAGCTACTACAAGGCTTCTTCAACAAATGGCTACCGATGCTGGATTTAATACAGGATTTGAATATCTGCAAAATGTAAAATTTGATGAAGAAGGTATATTTGACGCTGATGACAATCAGTATGAGTACTGGTTTAAACTATATCCTTGGGAAGATATAGCTCATGATGAACCTGAACTTGCTACTACTCTTACAGACATTATGCAGAATCAAAAAGCAATCATTTTAAATCCAGCATACACTTTACTGTTTCAATCAAAAGGTATGCTAAAAATTCTTTATGATTTGTTTCCTGATTCACCATATCTGCTAAAAACATCATTTGAGCCCTTAGATGGAATTAAACAAGTTGAAAAATGTGTATTTGGACGTGAAGGTGCTAACACTAAGATAATAGATTCTAAAGGTGAGATTTTAGAACAAATTGATGGACCTTATGAGAACTACAAAAAAGTATATCAAGAGTATGTAGAGTTTAACAAAGATACTAACTCAAGTAAATATCAAGCTGGCGTTTTCTTTGCTTATGAAGCTTGCGCTTTAAGCTTTAGAAAAGGCGGTGAGATTATGGATAATATGAGTAAGTTTGTGGGGCATATAATCAAATAACTTTATATTACTCAGTAATAATATAAAAAGCCTTATATATCTAAGGCTTTAATAATCTAGAATAATAAAGCCTCCCACTTACTAAGAAGATCTGGATCATCTTCATCAAATTGAAGATAATATTCTCTGGCTAATGATTCATCAAAATACCATCGAACAACAAACTGCTGAATTCCTACTGATATATATTCACTATTTGATTCTATTATAGTATACATATCAGACTGATCATAATCATAATAATCGTCATCTTTTATATATACTACATTTTCTTGTATTGAGTATATTTCACGTACACTACTTGAGCTACCATTTACAATCCTTTCAAATGAAGCCTCTGTCATAGAATCATTAAAACTTATTTTCTCTAAAGAAGCTTCTGCAAAAGGTTCCGTTGCCCAGATAGTTTTACCTGCCAATAACTTACCTGGATTTGTATTAGCATGATTTTCTGACACAACACTATTGTTAAGATCAAACATATCCAAATTATAACTTTGTAAAACAGAAGTTACGGAAGAAGAAAAAGCAGTCACGTTAAGCATAATTTCTTGAGCAGTAATTTCATCATTTAACCCAGCTTCTGCATAAGATAGTCCAACATCTGTTTTATTTTTAAGTATATTTACATCTAAACCTTGAGCTCCATTTACTACTGCTAATATAAACTCCGATTTTATAACTCTTCCAAAATCCAATTCATCTTTCCAGTAGTTAAAACCATCAGTATCTGACACACGGTTAAACAGATTAGAATATATAGAATCTATAAATGTAGAATTAGTAGAACCTTCAGGATATTTTTCTTTTGCTTCTGATTGATCAAAAAAACTTTGTGCAATCTGTGAAAGTTTTAATCCTGAATCGTTTTTCCAGTAACTAAGTCCAGCAGAATCAGGCGCACGATTAAATGTAGCTACATAAAGTTTTGCTATTTCTTCTTTAGTTGGTGCTTCTTCACTAGAATATAATGACATACCAAGTATCATCATTGTCAGTACTAACTTTAAGCTCTTCCTAATAAAATATCCTAAATTTATAAGCCGGTGTTCTATTTTAAAATAGTGATTATTCATAAGATGTCCTTTAATTTATAATTAAAAGATTAATTTGATAGCGGTTTTTTAGATAAATTCGCAGCTTGGCAATCTTTATACTATAAAGACCCTTAGCTTTCCGTCCTTATTTCACAATAAGTTTGGCCTAATTAATCATTTTAAAGTTTATAGTATTACTTTTTGTTAAAAACAAAACGATTTAATATCCTACTGACACCTATCTTTAAAATAGCTTAATATTTATAATTAATTCAAACTATGCTTAAACTCAGGAACTATCTCTTTAAGTTTTGCTAGTTTATCAGAAGAGTTCAATAATTCATCAATATCTTTATTTAGTTTATCTATATCGTATAATGTAGGTGGCGCTACGGTTATTGAATCATAATCTGTCTTAGCGTCACTATCATCTATAAGTAACTCTTCGTATAATTTCTCACCTGGACGAAGACCGGTAAAATCAACATCTATCTCATTTTTACCACTAAGTTCAATCATTTTTTTTGCCAGTTCAACTATCTTAATAGGTTCACCCATATCAAGTATAAATATCTCCCCACCAGTACCAATAGCCCCTGCTTGAAGAACAAGTTCACAGGCTTCAGGTATAAGCATGAAATATCTTGTTATCTCTGGATGGGTCACGGTTAGATTTTTCCCATTTTCTATTTGAGATTTAAACTTAGGTATAACACTTCCACTGCTTCCTAAAACATTTCCAAATCTTACCGCAACAATATCGGTACCTTTTCCATTTGAATTCTGTGCATAAAGTTCACATATTCTCTTTGTAGTTCCCATAACATTTGTTGGTCTCACAGCTTTATCTGTAGAGATCATTACAAATTTTTCTACATCATACTTAATTGATATATCTATAACATTTTTTGTACCTAGTACATTATTTAGTATACCTTCATATATATTCGCTTCAACCAATGGTACATGTTTATAGGCTGCGGCATGAATTACTATCTGAGGTTTGTGTGTTTTAAATGTATCATCTAAAAAGTCCATATTAACAACACTTTGCATTATGCTCACAGTTTCAATTTTTTTTATTTCTTCATCAATAGTATATAAATTATACTCACTATGATCTAGAAGAATCAATTTTTTTGCCCCAAATTTTTCACACTGCCTACATATTTCACTACCTATACTACCACCCGCGCCAGTTACTAAAATTATTTTATCTTTTATAAAAGAAGATATCTTATCTTTATCTAAGTCTTGAGGATGACGAGCTAATAAATCTTCAACAGATATATCTTTTAATTGCTTAGAAAAATCCTTATCACCCATAATCTCATCAAAGGAAGGTAATACTTGAATCTCACTAAAGTAGCCGTTTAAACTATTATATATCTCTTTAATTCTCTCTTTTTTAACAGAGGGAATAGCTACTACAAGTAAATCAACCTTATTTTCTTCCAATATGTCTTTGAGTTTTATTTCAGAAATAACACTTATATTATCTATAGAACGATTTTGAAGCTGTTTAGAATCATCGAGAAAATACTTAACCCTATATTCACTATCAGAAAATTCAGATGATAATTTTACACCTGCACTACCCGCACCATAAATAACTACTGTTTTAGTTTTCTCAATTTTACTTTCATTCATTATGTCGTAGTATAGGTACATTAAAAAATTTATACTAAATATATACAAAAATAGTTCAGAAGCTAAAAAGTAAATCCAGATATCACCATAAAATATAGGTACATAGACAAAAAAAGATATAACATATACAACACTTTTCATTAGAAATGTTTTTGGTGATGCCTTTGACCAAGACAACGAATAATCTTTATATATAAGTAATGAAGCAAGCATTCTTACTATAATGACAACACCGACTAAAGTATAGTTAAACTCTAAGTGAAAAATATAAAATGTCCACAAGAATGTACTAATAGTAAGTAGTATAATTACTAAGAAATTTATAACTCTTTTATCAATTGCAAACATTTTTAATCACATCACATATTTTTTTGACATCTTCTTTACACATAGTTGTACTACTAGCTAAGCATATCCCCTGTTGAAACAGTTCTTCACTTGTCCCATCAAGGTATGATTTACAATCTTTAAATAACGGCTGTGCATGCATTGGCTTCCAAAGAGGTCTAGATTCTACATCAATATCTTCTAGAGCTTTCATTACATCTTTATAATTCGTTTTGGAGAGTGTCATTGCACTAAGCCATCTATTACCTTTTGAAGATTTAAGTTCCGGCATGAATTCAACCTCCTCTATCGTATCTAAAAACTCTTTATACCATTCAAATATTTCTCTTTTTTTTTCAACTCTATCTTGCAAAACTTCCATCTGCGCTACACCAATAGCAGCAAGTACATTACTCATCCTATAATTATATCCATATTCTACATGCTCATAATATATCTCATCTTCTCTTGCCTGTGTACTATAAAACATCGCTTTTTTTATCCATTCTTCGTTATCACTAACAAGCATTCCCCCACCAGATGTTGTAAGTATTTTGTTTCCATTAAACGAATATACTCCAAAGTCCCCAAATGTTCCTGTTTGTTTAGAATTAAAACTAGCACCTAAAGATTCTGCAGCATCTTCTATAAGGTATACCCCATGAAACTTGCATATATCTACTATTTTTTCTATGTCTGCACTCATACCATAAAGATGAGTCAGTATTAGAGCTTTAGGCTTCTTCTCACATTCAAGTAAGTATCTATTTAAAAGTTTTGGAGATATATTCCAAGACTGTTTGTCACTGTCTATAAATATAGGATTTGCACCTTGATAAAGAATAGGACTTACTGAACCAATAAAAGTAAATGTTGAGGCTAAAACATCATCACCCTCTTTAACACCCAATACCCTAAGTGCCAAATGTATAGCTGCTGTCGCACTACTTAATGCAAGTGCATGTTTTGTACCAGTGTAGTCTTTAATACTTTGCTCAAACTTGTTTACATATTCACCAAGTGGAGCTATATAATTACTCTCAAATACTTTTTCAATATATTTAAGTTCATTTCCACTCATATGTGGAGAGGATAAAAAAATTCTTTTATTCATCAATTTTCCTAACAACTTTAGCAGGCACTCCAAAAGCTACAACATTATTCGGTATATCACTCATAACCAAACTATGTGCTCCAATAATAGAATTTTTTCCAACACTAACCCCTGGCATAACTGTAGAATGAGTACCAATTTTGCAGTTCTCTTTTAAATGCACTTTACCAGTTTTGTCATCTATAGTTGATACAGAGTAAATAGAACAATGTGAGCCTATTTGTACATTATCTTCAATTATTACTTCATGCTTTGCATTAATATAACAAAATGCTCCAATATCAGTTTTATATCCAAGCTTTAGACCATCTTTATTTTGCACTACCCAGTTATATTTTGTAGGCTGACCTTCTATAATTTCAGGATGTTTCCAATTATCGAAGCGATTTTTATCTGACATTTGTACTACCTTTAAACTTTTCCATTGTAACCGAAGTAGAAGATGATATATCATGTCTTTTTATTACTTTTAAAAATGTCATCCAAAGTATTTTCATATCAAGAATAAAAGACTGGTTTTCTACATACCAAACATCATACTCAAACTTTTGTTCCCAAGTTATTGCATTTCTGCCATTAACCTGCGCCCAACCTGTTATGCCAGGCTTTACACTATGTCTTTTTTTTTGTCGTTCATTATACAGAGGAAGATATTCAACCAATAATGGACGAGGACCTACAAAACTCATTTCACCCTTTAAGACATTAAATATCTGTGGTAATTCATCTAAAGATGTACTTCTGATAAATTTTCCTATACCTACTAACCTTTTCTCATCAGATAAAAGCTCACCATTTTCATCTTTTTCATTTGTCATTGTTCTAAACTTATAAATACCAAATATATTCCCTTTTAAACCGGGTCTTTCTTGCCTGAAAAGTATTGGATAACCCATCTTTAAAAATATTAAGATAGACACTACTATATATAGAGGTGATAACAATACTATTAATATAGTAGCCAATAATAAATCAAAAACTACTTTCAAGTTCATTCCTTAATTCATTTAAAAAATATTTTTGAGAATAACGTTTTATCGTTGATTTTCTAATGTTAGATTTAATACTATTATATAAGATTTCATCTGTATATAATAGTTCAATAGCATTTTTCAAACTTTCCATATTCTTTTTTTCAACTAAGACACCTGTTTCATTATCTATAATTATCTCATTGCATCCATTAATATCTGTAGCAATCAAAGGTATGCCATAACTACCCGCTTCTATTAAAGAGTTTGGTAAACCCTCACGGTACGATGGTAATATAAATAAACTAGTTATTGCCAAAAATTTTCTAACATCATTTTGAAAACCAACAGATATAATATCTTTAGAATTATTAATTATATCCTTATTTTCTTGCTTAATTGGATTCAAATTCTCTTCATAGTCACCAACTAATAATAACTTTAAATTGTTATGCAGTTTTTTTAACTCTACAAATGCCTCAACTAATTCATCAATACCCTTATCTTTAACTATTCTACCAACAAATGTTAAAACAAAATCTTTTTGGGAAATATTATATTCGTCTCTAATATCTTTTTTCTCATTTTCACTTAAGTTATCACTAAAATAATCTATGTCTACACCGTTAATAGATCCTTGCCCAAGAACATTAATCTTTTTACTAGTTAAGTTTTCACTGACATATTGCTTTAAACCAAAACTATTACATAAAAGCTTGGTAGAGAAAAAATATGTAAACTTTTCTATAAACTCAAGTAAATACTTTTTTTTACCTTTAGCTTCCATCAAGGGCATTCCAACAATATTATGAATACGAACAGGAACTCTTGCAAAATATGATGAAAGCATTCCTAAAAATCCTGCTTTTGGAGTAAAAGTATAAACTATATCAGGTTTTTCTTTTAAAATAAAAAAGAATATTTCTAATAATGATTTCAAGTCTTGAAATATAGTTATTTTTCTTGTCATGTTGATAGATTTTAATTCTACACCTTCATATTCTACTATCTTATTATTAAAGTCCGAAGATGATGTAACTAACTTTACCTCAAAAAACTGAGATAAGTATTTTGGTTGACCTTTTATTAATGTAGCAAGACTAAGCGGAACAGTAGTTATGATGATAACTTTTTTCATAAATTTAATTCTTTTTTTAAGTACTCTTCAATTTTTATGAAAGAACTCTTTTGTGTTAATTCCAGCAACAGCTTTGTATCAGCAGTCGAAGCTTTTAGTTCATCTTTATATATATTTTTAGTCTTTATTGATATTCCGTTATTTGACAAAAAATCCAGTATGTTTTTTATTGAACTACCACATCCAGTACCTAAGTTCATAATTTTAATGTCACGTAAACCTAAGAGAATTTCATATATAGCTACTACATCATCAATGTGTATAAAATCTCTGATTGCATTTCCATTATTTACCATTGTAAGTTCTTTATTATTTAAATGCATATCTATTATTTTACTAACAATAGAGAATTTATCATCTCCTCCATACATGTTAAATATTCTAGCAATTGTATAATCAACATTATTTTCATCACAATATTTCTCAATCAACTTTTCGTTTGCAACCTTTAATGAGGCATGTAAGTTTAATGGCTTTAAATCATCATCTTCTTTACATAAAATGTTATTTCCATAAACGGAACTGCTACTGGTGTATATTATTTTATTTATATCTGAATCTTTAAAATATTCTAGAACAATTGAAGTGCTTAGAATAGAATTCTGTATATAATCGGTACTGTTTTGAATATTATTTAGTTCTGTAGCGGGTTGAAAGTTGTTAAATATAATATTAATTTTTTTATCTTTAAATTGAGACAAGACACTAATTGATTTTAGGAGCTCTCTAGAAGACACCAAAAAGCAGTTAGTTAACTTTTTGTAAAGATTATTTGACAGGTTACTATTCTTTCCAATTATTATGGTTAATAGCATTACGTTATTCCTTTTATACTTATATTTTTAATTTATATATTTTCGCATAAGGATTTCCTAACACTGGTTCAAATAAATCTTTATCATAATTTTCTAATATAAATAACTGTACGTATAATGAGTTAAATAAACGTTTATTCAAAACAATAAACTTATTATAGCTTTTCATAAATATCACAAATACATCTGATGATGGATTAACTGTTTGAATATTCTTACGTAACTTTCCTTTGTTATCATACTCTACTACAACAAATTGATTCACCTGTGTAGTCTGATTTCCTATTACAGCCTCTCCACTTTTTTTCATAATCTTAATACCTGCACCAAGATTTATAGATGTTTTATCTTCTTTAAACTTTTGTGTTTGATAAAATAATGGTCTTGGATGTTGTTTTCCACTCAGTAAGTCTAAGTTTGAAAATAGATCCACAGTGGGTATTATATTCATCATTCTGTTAGGAAGATAAAAATATATATCTCTAGTCTTTGGCGGAAGTTTTAAGCCTTTAGCTGTTAATGCTGTTAATAACTTATTTGGGTTCTGAATATTAGAATTCTTCAATATACATTCAATTGCTGTTCCACATGTAGTTTTAAGGTTTACTTCATTATATTCTACACTAAGCCTAGCCATATTAGCACCAGCTAATTGATTATTTAATAAAGAAAAACTAACCGGATAATTAGAACCTCCATTATGTTGAGCACCATCAATTAAGGTTTTGACATCTGCATAGTATCTTATTGGATAACCATAATCCCACCATGATACAACATAGTCTTCTTTAGAAGCTATTTTTGAGAGTTTATCTAAGATTTTAACTTCATTTTTGTTAAAGACAGTTGGCACTCTGTAAGAAACTATATGCACTACATTTGGGTAAAGCACACTTATAGAAGAAATAGTAATAAATGCATATTTTACATATACTTGAGCTCTATTTGAAAAAAGATTTTTAAATATATTTGCTGTAATAAAGATTATATAAGAAACCCCTATAGCCATAAAAGGGATTGAAAATACCGTAAAACGAAGTCCACCTTGAAGTGCGAAAAATCCAAGAACAAGCATAGGAAGAGTTAGAATAAACAACCTATGTTTTACTACCAATAAAAAGTAACCAACTATACTAAGCATAAAGGTTATAGTATGTCCACTAATACGATTTGCAAATATTTCAAATGGTATATGCCCTGCTTCTTTTATAGTGTTAATAACACCATAATAATGTAAATTTAAATCTATCTCTGCAGAATGAAGTGCACGAGTTACGTATGCATTATTTAAAATTCCAATTATCCATGACATACCACCAAAATATAAATAGACAACTGCAGATAAAATAGTAATAATGATTACTATTTTATCTGTCAGCCTATCTTTAAGATAGTGAAATACACCAACAAGAAGAATTATCATAATAAATTTTATAAAAACGCTTAGGGTTGTTAAAGATATAACTAAAGCAGATAAAAATTGATAATAGTGACGATTATGACGCTCATAAAGTAGTGTATAAATAAGAGTAAGAAAAAATGTACCATTGATTACATGAATCATACCACCATGCCAACTCATTGCAAATAAAGCAAAAATGGGAGCTACAATAAAATAAAAACTATCTTCTTTGCTTAGCCCAAGTATCACACCCCATATAAAAAAGCTTGGAAAAATTATTACTAACATGTCAGTATCATAATAACCTGTCATGGTACGATTATAATAACTCCAAGTTATTGAACCTAAAAGTGCGGCTACAAATCCAACTTTATCAAGACTAAAGAGTCTTGATATAAGCATAATAGGAACGACTAAAAAAGAACTTATTATAGTAGGCATATAAAGGATTAGGGTTTCAAATGATATGGGTAGTATAGAAGCCAGCATAGCTGTCAGCTTAGAGAGCGGTGAATGTACCGGCGATGTACTGTTTATTTGTGTATCTCCACTTAGTATATCTCTAGCTCCTTCTGCATAATAATAACCATCATTAGTATTTATCATAAGTTCATTATTCCACTTAAAACTCTCAACATCTGAAAACTGATACACCCAAATCATTCTAACTGCTATACTAAAAATAAACGCTATAAACATTAGTACTATAAAATATTTTACATTTAATCTGTTGTCTTCTAAGTTTAAAAGGTCTTTCATTAATTATATTCCTACTTTGATTTGGTTGTTTTTCATGATGTCACAACTAATATTTCCTGTGTATAAAGTTCCAAACTTGTTTAGGAAAAAAAGAAATTACATAAAGCATAAGATAATTTATATGAACAAATTTGTATTTAGACAATTCTTTCTTCGCATCTTCTTTATTATCTTTGCTTAGCAAATACTGTGCCTTATAATAAGCAACTTTTGCATAAGCCATCTTATGCTCTCTTGGATATACTTTTTTTAATTCATGGTTTTGTGAAAATATCTTATCCAGAGTACTTTTCATCTCTATCCACCACACGTCTATATTCTTTGACGTCAAGGAATCTTCAAGTTTTCTATATTTCACAAGATGATCTTTTATTACATATATATTAGAGTTGCTGGCAATTTTCATAAATAGATCATAATCAGGAGAATGTCTTAAATCTTCACTAATCTTAATCTCAGAATCATTTCTTAAAAGAACCGATTGCATGTTTATCTCATATCTCTTTAATTGCTGTGAAAACACATTACCGCTTGATGCTTTTGGTACTAATCCGCCTATCTCTTTACCTGACTTATCTATATAAATCACTCCACCATAACATAGCTTATAGTCTATGTTTTTATCCATAACACCAATTTGAATATTTAGCTTATTGTTCAACCAAATATCATCAGTATCTAAAAAGGCAATATACTGTGCTGTACAAAATTGAAGTCCAAAGTTTCTAGCAGCACCTAGTGGAATATTATGATCTGTCTTATAGTATTTGATCTTGTCATCATAGCTCTTTACTATCTTTTTTGTTCCATCGACAGAACAGTTATCTATAAAAATTATTTCCCAGTCTTGAAATGTTTGAGCATATACACTATCAATCGCTTCTTTTAAATACTTTTGGGCATTATAAGCGTTCATTAAAATTGACACTTTTGCCACTATAGTTCACTTTTGAGTTGTTGTATATATTCGTTAAGAGGTACTTCCCAATTTCTCATAATATTCATACCCAGTAAATTTAATTTATAGTTAATTGCTGATTCATTTGTAGATACAGGTGCTACTCTTTTAAACATACGCTCTGGTGCAGCCTTCACTTCACAATTTAAATCAAATAATTCAATTATCTTTGAAACATAATCAAATCTTGATATGCAGATAGCTTCATTTATACAATTAAATATTCCATATTGACTATTGTCAATTAAAACTTTCATCTGTCTGATAAAATCAATGACATGAGTCGGATTTCCTATCTGAGAATTATCAGAATAGATAACATTAGTATTACTTGCTTCAAGGTATCTTTTATATACAAAGTTCTTGGCATGAGTTTTTTCACCGCCGTACAGCCAACCTGTTCTTAAAATCAAATACTTACTTAGATGATTCTGAACAGTTATTTCACCCTCATACTTTGATTTATGATGAATAGTGGTTGGTTTAACCTGATCAAATTCCGTATAAGCTTCTTTTTTAGAAGTTCCATAAATCCCTGTACTAGATATGTAAATAAATAAAACATCTTTATCAATACAATAATTAACAAGGTTTTGTGTCCCTAATGAATTTACTTTATATGCCTTATCAATGTTTACCTCACAAGCTTCTACATCAGTATAAGCAGCAGTATGAATGATAATATCAGGTTTAATTTTATTTAATGTCTTCAAAACTATTTCTGGATTTGTAATATCATGTTCACTATCCATATAAAAAAGATTTGAAAAACCCAAATATTCTAGTAAACTCGAACCAAGCATTCCTCTTGAACCTGTTATTAAAATTTTTTTGCTATTCAAATTTACATTTCTCCCTCTTAGTCATACATACATTTATATTGAATTTATTTAAATAAATTTCGCACTACAGAAGCACGAGAATGCATCCCATCAGTGAAATCTTTATTTAAGAGTTTATACTTATTTGGATTATATGAACCTTTTATCTCTAAGTCATTTTTAGTTGCTAATGAAATTAAATAGTCTTCTGCTATATCTATAAATTTATACTTCTTATTTTTAATAATTATATCATATGACAATGGATTATATGGTGGCAAGAATAATATTATTTTAATATTCTTTGATTTAAGATATTTAATAAGACTTTCTAATAACTCAGTATTACTTAAGTGTGTAAATCTTTCTAAAGAATAGACCTCTCCTTTTGTATAAGAAATAGCAAGCTTTTGCACTTCTAAAGAACTTATATTTCTTGTTTTATATGGATAATGTATTGAACCATCGGCTTCTTTTATCGAATCATCAGTTTCAATAGTATTGACTACCTTAAATTGATTGTTACTATTTTCGATATAGGATTTGAAAAACTTTATGTTAGATACAGTATAGTCATAGTTAAAAAGCTGTTTCCATTTTGTTATGTTTAGGTTATCTACTTTGAGATTTTCTTTATTGTATATTTTTTGTATCTCATAATTATAATACTTAATAAGTGTTTTCCATCTTGTTTGAGCATTATTTTCATTAAATATCCATGGATCAATACCCAGTACAATTGTTGATGGTAAATAACCACCAATTAATTCATAAGCGCCAATGATTGAAATATAATCTTCTATACTAGCCCCACTAACTGAATGGTTAAAATAGTTAGTCTCTTTATCTACAAAAAATCTTTTTCTTAGTTGCATAGTCCTTGAAGAACCAATTGCTATAACATCATTTTTAACATGTAAGTTTTTAATTATCAACTCTTGAAACAATCTTTCATCATAATTCCTTAAACCTGAAATCATTTGTCCATTTGTCAAAGTTCTTGCTGCTTTTGATAAATAATTTGAATTACCAAAAATTCCCAAACTATCTGTTTTATAATTAAAAATACTTATTGCTAAAATTATTATTATAATTGATATAAATGAATAACTCAACCATTTTATACTTCTTACCATCATTAAAACCTAAAATATAAAAACTCAGAATATCCACTAAGTTTATAAAATGAAATTGTAAATGCAACAATAAAAATAAAAGCATTTATTATATTTGGTTTAAAACATCTTACCTTTTGTAATGAGTTTTTAAATAATAAGATTAGGGAAAATCCTATAAATAACCATAAAATTGTATTCTTTCCGCCATCTATAGCACTAAAAAATCCACCTGCAAATTCAACTCCATATTGATTTAAAAACATCAGTTTTCCTGCAAGCTGACTTGGTAAAACAACATTATCTAAACTAAACATAGAACCTAAAACCTTAAGCGCATCACTCCATTCTTTTGCTCTAAAAAACACCCAAGCAATATTAATAAAGTTAAAAGTGATAAGCCAAGCCAACCAAGTCCAAAGTTTAAATCCTAACCTACTCCAAGCTCTAT
>Ga0316206_1000815_pt1 | contig 34423 bp, 30 predicted proteins | sample 6monthpyrite_MG_FD_204942 | JGI IMG/M metagenome (GOLD analysis project Ga0316206, IMG submission 204942) | Microbial mat bacterial communities from mineral coupon in-situ incubated in ocean water Damariscotta River, Maine, United States -... | ecosystem: Environmental > Aquatic > Marine >... | reverse complement strand
ACGGTTATGACTGATCTGGCCATGGCTGTTGTCGTTGGTGTTATTGTTTCGGCGCTGGTATTTGCCTGGGAACACGCCAAACATATAAATGTCAGTAGCTATGTGGATGAAAAGGGTTCGAAAATCTATGAGTTGAACGGGCCGTTATTTTTTGGTTCTGTAAAAGAATTTCTGGATTTATTTAACCCGAAAGAAGACCCGGATGATGTCATTATTGAATTTCAGAATTCGCGTGTAGTAGATCATTCGGCAATAGAGGCCATTGATAATCTGGCTGATAAATATATACGCGCAGGTAAAAAGCTTCATTTACGTCATTTAAGTCCGGAGTGTCGTCTGCTAATGAAAAAAGCGGGTGATCTGGTCGAGGTGAATGTGATGGAAGATCCAAAATATCATGTTGCTGATGATGAGTTGGCATAATTAATCAGTAGTTACCTGATGATTGAAAGGAATGCTGGAAATATATTGTGACACTAAAAAAACTGACAACTGAAGGCGACAAGTCTTGTGAGCAACTGGAGTTGTTGACAAAGATACTGCATGAGTTTTCTACGTCGCTGGATATCAATACGACGATGCAGCATGTCACGCAGCTGGTTAAAAAATATCTGGATGCGGAAGGTGTTTCATTATTTTTACTGGATGAGGATCAGCAGTATCTTACCTGTCAGGTTTGTGCATCAGACCAGGATATTACGGGTATCCAGATTGCGGTTAATGAAGGGATTGCTGGGAAATCATTACGTGAAAATAAAACACTGATGGTTCGTGATGCGAAGACTGATCCGGACTATTGCAATAACGTAGATAAAAACAGTGGCAGTCAAACGCATTCATTGTTATGTGCGCCATTAGTCTTAAAGGACAGCAAGCTGGGCGTCATGGAGGCTATCAATAAACAAACGGGTGATCGCCTGTTTGATGAGCATGATCGTAACCTGTTTACCATTCTGGCCAATACGGCTGCGATGGCTATTCATAATGCACAGATGGCGGATGATCTGATTTTTCAGGAAAGAACCCGGCGTGAACTCGAACTGGCTCGGGAAATTCAGGCGGCATTGTTACCCGTCAATGTAGCGGATTATTCGGTATACGGGTTGAATATCCCTGCGCGCATGGTGTCAGGTGATTTTTATGATCATTTTTTACTGGATAATGGCTGTGTTTGTTTTTGTGTGGGAGATGTTTCTGGTAAAGGTTTGAATGCATCATTGATGATGGCAAAAACCACGTCATTGTTCAGGTGTTTAGGTAAGCGGCTGGATTCTCCAGGGGCGTTGTTATCCGTTATTAATGATGAAATTTTTGCAACGGCAACGCATGGTATGTTTGTAACCATGGTTGCAGGTGTATATGACCCGATCAAGCAACGCATTACGATGGTGAATGCGGGGCATCATTCGCCCTTGTTAATGAATCAGGATGGTGAATTTCAGACATTTGATGTCGCTACTATTCCATTGGGAATTATGGCTGATATTAAATTTGAAGTGTATGAAGTAAATCTGAATGGGGGTGAGCTTTATATTTTCACTGATGGATTATCTGAATGCTGGGTACAGCGTGACAAGCAACTGGGTTTAGACGGCGTGCAAGCATTGATTCGAAAATTTATAGTCACCACGCCGGCAAAAAGATTAAATGCTATTGTTGAGTACGCAACGCAATGGAAACGTGAACAAACGGGTTATCTGTTTGATGATGTAACGATGTTATTGGTGTCTGCAAAATGAATGATGAAGTGCCAGACTCATTAAATGATGAAGAATTACGCGAAACCCTTAATCTACAAACAGGGAAGCTGGACTGGAAAGATCTGGAAAGATTCTTTGCCCGAGGTGTACTCGTTAGTGTGGCCAGTGACCTGGATCTTGTCGAGGTTGCTGTTAATGTGATTAAAGACAATAAGCAGCAAATTCAGGCATGGCTGAGTGCGAACTTACTGGCAAATGCTTCGGCAGAAAATGCACGGGAATGGGAGCGAAACGATACCCGGTTCTGGGCTGTTGTTGCCGCTCCCTGGGTGCTGGTGCAGGAAATTGCCAGTAAAGCGTAAAACAGTAAAGCGTAAAACAGCAAAGTTGATTTGTGACCCTGTCGCCAGTTAGCCCGGCAGAAAAGCTATCATAATATAAATGTCATGTAAGTAACTGGAAAAAGTCTCTTTCGGTATGAAGGAATTCCTCAAAAGGCCGCTATAGTTCAGGTAAGCAGTATAATCAGGTTCATAAAATGCAAATGGATCAGTGAATTAAGATTGTTTATCACGGGGTGTTTTGTGTGAATGTGGACAAAACAGAATAGTGGGTTACATAAGGAAAAAGTCATTTAAGTCAATGATTTATTGTAAATAATAATGTCTGCTTTTAAAAATTGTATACGTCATTTTCTGACATTGATAGTAGTCAGTGTCATGCTGTCTGCCTGTGGAGGCGGAGGTGGCTCATCGACTGTTGTTGTAACGGCCAGTGCCGGCAATGATCAGACCGTCAGCGCGAGTGCAACCGTTACCCTTTCTGCAGCAGCTTCAACTGTAACCGGTTCGACGATACTTTCATATAATTGGCAACAAGTCAGTGGAACACTGGTTACCATAACCAATGCAACCAGCGCCAGCGCCAGCTTTACTTCTCCTTTAAGTACCCAGAGTTCGATTTTACGTTTTCGCGTAACGGTCACGGCCGTCAGTGGTGATACGGGCACGGATGAAATTGATATTACCGTACAGCGTGGTTTTGTCGTCAGTGGAACCATTACGCCAACCAGTGGTACCCAGATTGATAGTGACGTTAATGACCCGTCATATAGTTTTACTGCGAATAACTCCATTACTAATGCCCAAAATTTACCTAACCCGGTGACGCTGGGTGGCTTTGTTAACGCTACGCCGACTAATATCAGTGGAGATCGTTTTGCCAGCGTGACAGATTCAAGTGATTTTTTTAAAGTTCAGTTAGCTCCGGGTCAGATAGTTGGCTTGACAGTCGCTCGCAGTACAGCTGATCTGGATTTGTATTTGCGTGATAATAATGGTGTTGTGGTTAATGCCTCTGTCGGCGGTGTGGGTGTCAATGAAAGTCTGACCGTTCCGACTACAGTTACGACGGTACAGGATTATTATATAGAAGTCAGAGCCGCCAGCGGCATTTCCAGTTATGTACTGAAAGTCGGGTTAACAGGGTTATCTGTTCAGGATAATGGCTATCAGCTAACCAGTAAATTTGTTCCCGGTGAACTGATTACACGTTTTTACGATGATCAGATTCCGCCAGGTGCAAGCAGTGACAGTTTATCGGTGAGGGCAAATTCTGTCGGTATGCAAGCATTGTCCGGTGCGCCGGGCAGAAGTATGTTAATGCGGGTTGGTGTGCAGGCACAGTTTGATCGTACCCGCAAAAAATTGCAGATGAGTCAGGCTTCACAAGCGGCCACCCCGGTATTACAGCAAAAGCTGAATACCTTGCTGGCACTTAAAGCCATGCGTACACGTGGTGATATACGTGATTGCCGGCTGAATTATATCTATCAGTCACTGGCGACACCTAACGACACGAATTATACAGCGCAGTGGCATTACCCGTTAATCAATTTACCGCAGGCCTGGGATGTCACCCAGGGTTCTGCGAATGTTATTGTGGCGGTTATTGATACCGGCGTGTTACTAAACCATCCTGATATGCAGGGTAAACTGGTCAGCGGTTACGACTTTATACGGGACCCTGCCGTCGCTGCAGATGGTGGCGGGATAGATGCTAATCCTGATGATCCGGGCGACAAGGGTTATGGATTCAGCAGCACATTTCACGGCACACATGTTGCTGGTACCATCGGTGCAGCAACAAATAATGGTATCGGTGTTGCCGGTGTTGGCTGGAATGTAAAGGTGATGCCATTACGTGCGCTGGGCGTTGGTGGCGGCAATTCCTATGATATTGAACAAGCCGTTCGCTATGCGGCAGGGCTGCCAAACGATTCGGGTACGGTACCTGCAAAAAAAGCTGATGTGATTAATCTGAGTCTGGGTGGTCCGGGTGGGACAAGTACACAAGTACCGCAGGCATACAGTTTAGCCAGAAGTGCGGGTGTAATCATTGTTGCAGCAGCAGGGAATGATGCAACCAGTACGCCCTTATATCCGGCTTCATATAATGGCATCGTTTCGGTAAGTGCGGTTGACCTGAATAAGTCATTGGCACCTTATTCAAGTTTTGGTGCATATGTCGATGTGGCCGCACCCGGTGGAGATGCGTCCAGGAATTTAAATGGAGATCAATATCCCGATGCAGTGATGAGCACGCAGGGCTCTGATGCAAGTGGCAGCATCAGTTTTACCTATGGTTTAAAGCAGGGCACCTCGATGGCAACGCCTCATATAGCCGGGGTGGTGGCATTGATGAAGTCAGTGCATAGCGGGCTGACGCCGCAACAGTTCGATGATGCACTCGCGAGTGGGGCGATCACAGAGGATCTGGGAACAGCCGGACGTGATAACAGCTTTGGACATGGATTAATCGATGCATTGGCAGCGGTATTACATGCGCAGGTACTGGCCGGAGGTGGTGTTGCACCCGCCAATCCTTTTCTGGCGGTGACGCCGGGTTCGCTTAATTTCAGTACATCGGGCGTGAACGCCAACCTGGATGTGCGTAATGCCGGGACAGGCACGTTAACAGTAACTTCTGTGACCGAAGACTCGGGCGGGTGGTTAACGATTACCGCGGGTTCGGTCGATGCCAGTGGGTTAGGGCGATACATTCTGACGGTTGATCGCACGGGCTTGAGTGATAATATTTACACGGCAACGATTACAATTACCTCGGCGGTTAATACCGTAACAATTCCTGTGATTATGCAAAAACAATCGTTAAGCAGTTACGATGATGCGGGATTACAGTATGTGTTGGTGTTCGACACAACTACTTCGCGAGTCGTCAATCAGGTTGCCGTTACAGCGGTGAATGGTTCATACACGTTTACTTTTCAGGCGGTTGCCCCGGGAACTTATCAGATTTTTGCAGGGACAGATATTGATAACGATGGCTATATTTGCGGAACGGGTGAGTCCTGTGGTGTATATCCTGATAATTCTCCCAATCAGTTGAGCTTTACTTTAAGTGCTGATTTGTTGAATGCAAATTTAATTACCGGATTTTCGAATATTGCGGCATCCAGTACGCTGACATTGTTAACTCAAAATCAATCCCAGGGTATTTTGTCGCTCAAATCTCTGTCAATACCAGAATGAACATTAAAAAAATCATCAGCATCTGTTGCCTGATTCTTGTAAGTGCCTGTTCAGCTGGCGGTCCGGGTAATGTGCATGTCGTGGTAAAACCTGTCTGGGGTAGTGCGTTCTGCGGCAACGCATCTCCCGCAGGTTTGCAATTGATAGCGTCATCGGTGGAATTGAAAGCCTGGCTTCATGGCCGTACTGAGCCTGTCCCGGAAATCACAGTGGGTTTGAAAGATAATTATCTGTTGGTGGTAAATATGGGGCAACAGTCCAGTGGCGGTTATGGACTGAGTCTGTTAAAGGAACAGGCGGAGATTACCGGACGGCATTTGCTGATTTCAGTTCGTTGGCAGACACCGAAGCCGGGAATGATGCAAGCACAGGTTATCACCAGCCCCTGTTTACTGGTGAGTGTCCCCCGACAGGATAATTACAATGCCATCGTTATTTTTGATCAGAATATAAAGAAACGTTTTACATTTAAAATAAAAGCGTCGCAGTAATTAGCGGAAAAACTGGAAGCCTTTTAGTAAACAACATAGAATCGCAGCATATTTTTATAATTTGACCTCATGTTGTGAATCATAAATTATCCATAAATAAACAGATAAACGCTTTTGAAGTTCGCGCTGAAAAAAGCCTGCTGAAGTTTCGTCGTGAGTTACAGTACCGCATTCGGTCAATACGTCAGCGTATAAAGCAAAACAAGCCTTACGACCAGATACAGGCGAAAGTCGAAAAGTTGCTGGCAGACTCTGATGTGTTAATTAATAAAAGGCAGCAGGCTGTTTGCCATATTGAATACCCTCCGGACCTTCCGATATCACAGAATCAGGCAGAGATCAGTCAACTGATTGAGCACAATCAAGTGGTCATCGTCGCGGGTGAAACAGGTTCAGGAAAAACAACTCAGCTGCCGAAGATTTGTCTGGACCTTGGTCGCGGCATCGCAGGTCAAATTGGTCATACACAACCACGTCGCATAGCGGCCCGTAGCGTCGGCCAACGTATCGCAGACGAAACTCGCACGGTATTTGGACAGGTAGTAGGCTATCAGGTTCGATTTCATGACCAGATACAGCCGGAGTCACGTTTAAAATTAATGACGGATGGTATCTTGCTGGCAGAGATCCATAATGACCCTGATTTATTGCAGTATGACACCCTGATTATTGATGAGGCGCATGAGCGTAGTCTGAACATTGATTTTCTGATGGGCTACCTTAAAAAGTTGCTGCCACGTCGACCTGATCTCAGGCTAATTGTGACATCGGCAACCATAGCAACTGAAAGATTCGCTCAATTTTTTAATCAGGCGCCGGTGATAGAAGTCAGTGGACGTAGCTATCCTGTCGAGATTTATTATCGACCTTTACATCATGAAAACCCTGATGTAGAAGACATTGAAATGCAGCAGGCAATACTTAACGCGGTTGACGAATTATCACGCATTGACCGGGGCGATATTTTAATATTTTTATCGGGTGAACGTGAGATTCGTGATACTGCCGAAGCATTACGTAAGCATCATCCGGCAGGCAGCGAGATACTACCGCTTTATTCACGCCTTTCAGTGGGAGAACAAGGCAAAATCTTCCAGGCACATAGCAGGCAACGCATTGTGCTGGCAACCAATGTGGCAGAAACATCGCTGACTGTCCCGGGTATTCGATATGTCATAGATACGGGTTACGCACGTATCAGTCGATATAGTTATCGCAGTAAGGTACAGCGACTTCCCATTGAAAAAATTTCACAGGCATCAGCTAATCAGCGTAAAGGGCGATGTGGTCGTATCAGCGCGGGTATTTGTGTGCGCTTGTATGATGAAGATGACTTTGATCAGCGTGTGGAATTCACCGAGCCTGAAATCCAGCGTACTAATCTGGCGTCTGTCATTCTGAATATGAAAATGATAGGCCTGGGTGACGTTGATGATTATCCCTTTATGGATCCACCTGACCGGCGCTTTATCAATGATGGCTATCGATTGCTGTTTGAACTGGGAGCAGTCGATGATCGCAGGCAATTAACACAAACCGGGCGTGAAATGGCAAGGTTATCTATCGACCCACGTCTGGCCAGGATGATATTACAGGCAAAACAGGAATCGTGTTTGCAGGAAATATTGATCATTGCCAGTGCGCTTGAGTGCCTGGATCCCAGAGAGCGCCCCATGGATGCGCAGCAAAAATCAGATGAGGCACATAAGGAATTTAATGATGATGCATCGGATTTTGTCAGCTTGCTGAACTTATGGAAATTTTATCGGGAACAGAGCCGCCATTTGTCTCAAAATAAATTTCGAAAGTTGTGTCAGCAACGTTATTTGTCATTTCGTCGATTACGGGAATGGAAAGATCTTTATTTGCAGATTAGTCAGCAAGCCAGGGAAATGGGGATGCGCCTTAATCAAACAGAAGCATCGTCTGATGGCGTACACCGTGCGTTACTGTCTGGCCTTGTTAGTCAGATTGGTTTTAATGTCGAGGCACGTGAATACCAGGGGACACATGGAAAGAAGTTTTTTATCTTTCCCGGTTCAGGTTTAAGCAGAAAAAAACCGAAATGGTTAATGGCTGCCGAGATTGTTGAAACGACACGTCTGTATGCACGTACAGTAGCAGCAATCAAACCTGAGTGGCTTGAGCAAGTTGCACCCCATATGATCAAGTACAGTTATAGTGAACCTCATTGGGAACGTCGTCGTGGACAAGTCGCCGCCACAGAAAAAATGACCCTTTACGGACTCACGTTGATTGCAGCACGTAAAGTTAACTTTGGCCGTATAGACCCGGAAACATCGCGGAAAATTTTTATTCGCAGTGCGCTGGTTCAGGGTGACTTCAGTAGTAAGGCTCGTTGCTTCCTGCATAATATGGAACAGATTCACGAGGTACAGATCATTGAGGCCAAGTCCAGGCGTCGTGATATCCAGGAAGACGAGCAGGTTTTATTTGATTTTTATGACGAAAAAATACCGGCAGACATTTATAGTCAGGCCGCATTTGAAAAATGGTTGCGACAGCAGGAAAAAGAACACCCTGATTTCCTGATGCTAACGCAACAGGATTTAACAAGAAACGATGCCGAAGCACTCAGGCATGAAGATTTTCCTGATGCAATTCGATCAAGCGGTGTTTTTCTGCCACTAAAATATCATTTTATGCCAGGGGATAAAAATGATGGTGTAACGGCACAGATCCCCCTTGCGGCCCTTAATCAGATAAAAGAAGAAGATTTTGACTGGTTGATACCGGGGCTGATCCGGGAAAAGATATTGCACCTGATTAAAGGGCTGGCCAAGTCATTACGGCGTAATTTTATTCCGGCGCCTGAGTATGCCAGTGCCTGTGCAAACCTTATCAAACCCGGCGAGGAATCATTGCTGGATCAATTGTGTTCTCAATTAAAACGAATGACCGGTGTTAATGTTAAACGATCTGACTGGCATCCTGAAAAATTACCATTGCATTTACGTATTAATTTTAGTGTGCTTGATGAGGCAGGAAAGGAGATTGTACAGGGGCGTGATCTGAATGAAATTCAGCAGCAATTCAGGCATCAGGCAAGCGATGCATTTTCAAAACAGTCTGCTACAGGACTGGAAACGGAATCAATGCAGCAGATAAATGACTGGGATTTTGACAACTTGCCTGAATCCATAGAGATGGAACGAATGGGTATCAGCTTTATGGCTTATCCGGCATTGATTGAACAGGATGGCCGTATAGTAATGCAGCCACTGGACCAGTTGCTTCAGGCTGAAAGGGAAACCCGGCATGCATTGGTTAAACTTTTTATGAAAGTTTGTGCTAAAGACATGTCATATTTATTGCGTAACCTGCCTGATATTAAAACCTTGTGCCTTTATTACGCAGCTGCAGGTCAGTGTGATGTATTAAAAGAAGATATTCTCTATCTGACCGTATTTCATGCCATGCATCTTGAAGATGAATTAATTCGTAGCCGTGATGTTTTTCAGCAGCGTGTACGTGAAGCACGACAACAATTACAAAGTGTTGCAAATACTATCTGTTTACTGCTACTGGATAGTCTGGGTTCTTATCAGAAAATAAAAAAACGACTTAAAAAAATGGTTTCACCTGTCTGGCTTAAATCATTAACGGATGTGCAGTCACAGCTGGATCATCTGATCTATAAAAATTTCTTGCAGAAAACGGATTTTGAGCAATTACAGCAGTACCCGCGATACCTGAAAGCCATCGAAAAACGGCTGGAAAAACTCGAACAACAACCGGAACGTGATGTGCGTATGTTGCATGAAATTACACCTTTCTGGAAAGATTGCCTGTCACGTATGCAGATGTCCGGGAGTGTGCTGGAAGAGAGTGACGCGTTGAAGAAGTTTCGCTGGATGGTTGAAGAGTTTCGAATTTCGCTATTCACACAAGAGATAAAAACGGCTTATCCAGTTTCTTCCAAGCGACTTAAGGCACAATGGGGTAAGGTGATATCAAACTAGATAATTTTTTACAGGATCAGTCTAGTAAAATCAATAGCTTAGGGTGCTGTTTGTGAGTCCATGGAGGTGTAAAGTGGTTTTTTACATTAGAATCCATTAATATGACAACTTCCGCAGTCCAGGTATCATTCTATGGTAGACAAGCTAAAAGTAGAGCAATGTGTTGAAAGCCTGTGTCAAAACGGTTGTGCGGCTGTGAATGCAACCATTGTTGTTCTGGAGCAGGATATTAACAACGCATCGCTGGACGGCTTGCTTCCGGAAGAATGTGAGATGGTATTGTCTGAGTTAAAAACGATTATGAGTGTTTATGATCGACCCTGTGAGATCAATGTTCCTGGGGATGCGTTTGTAAGGAAAGCAGCGCAAAACTAGCTTTTAAATCCGCTCTTTTTTATCCAGAGCCCTTCCTTGTGATTAAATGTAATGACCGGCTTGTCTGCAGGCAGGCACTACTGATCAGGAAAAATCTCGTTAAAACTGTGTATTGCCGGGAACTCAAGTATATCCCTGACGGGCGCTTTTGAGTCTGGTTTATAAATAGCACATAAGTGCTTAATGCCATATTGTTCAGCAGATCGTAAAACAGGCAGGCTGTCATCGACCAGCAATGTTGATGCAGGCTCAAATGGTTCAGTGGCCTGTAGTAGCCCCCAGAAGTCCGGGTTTTCTTTTGGAAGCCCCAGGTCGTGTGCGCAGATAAGTTGGTCAAAATGCCCGCCTAGCTGGGTACGATTCATTTTTAGCGACAGACTTTTACCGTGAGCATTGGTGACCAGTACAACGCGCTTATTAGATTGACGTGCACGATCAAGAAAGTCCGTGACGTGCGGGTGTATGGCGATCAGATGGTCGACCTCTTCTTTCAGTAAGGCAATATCAAGCCCCAATTCGTTGCTCCAGTAATCGACACAATACCATTCCATCGTGCCTTCGGCCTTGCGAAAACGCGGAAATAATTCCTGTTTGGCCTGTTCAATATCAATCTCATTGATTTGAGCGAAACGTAGCGGGACGTGTTCCTGCCAGAAATAATTATCAAAATGCAGGTCGAGCAGAGTTCCATCCATATCGAGGAAGATACTGTTAATAGTAGACCAGTCGAGTTTCATAAAAATATTCTTGTGTCTGAAAGTCAAGATAGTAGCATCTATGAACTAAAATTCCACCATTGCTAAATGGTAGAAATAAGTTAAAACTACTGATGTATACCTTTAAATAAGAGAAGAGCATGAAGAAAGTGGGGCAAGTGTTTTTAATGCTGTTTACTATTGCAGTCATATTTCCTTCTCAAGCGGGTAACAGGGAAGATCGTTTTTTTGATGATCCGGAGGCAGTAATTAATGCGGTTAATGAAGGTGATCTTGTGTTTTTATTAAAAGCGCCGCTGATGCCGGTTCATCATCATCGTAATACGATGACGATAGGTACTGAAAGTATTCGTACCGGCTGGGTTAGACTGGAACAATGCCATGAAAACCTGGATCGCTTCCCGCGGGCTGAGATAGTTTACAATAAAAATCGTGTGCGTAATTTAAAGCTGACCTGGTATAAAAATATTGAAAAAGCCTGGGCTGAAGGAGAGAGTATCCAGCTGGAGAATATACGCGCAAATGCGGTCGTTTGTATGCAAGCAGAAAGCAGGGCACTAAGGGCACAGCCGGATGGAAGTTTTATTATTCAGAATGGCCCATTTATGCGTAAGTTTCTGGATGGCTATTACCCCATGCGAGTTTCAATGGATATTCATTTGCCGAAAGGATTGGTATTTAGCGGTGTGAGCCCGATTCAACAAAAAGGGTTTAGCATTATACAAAATGGGCGTAATATTCACTTCGATGCCTGGTTTAAAGGCAGGCTGGTTACCCGAATAAAGCTGAGAAATGTGAAAGTAATTAAATGAGTGAACCCAAAATACTGAAGACTCGTACGGTTGCACGAACGCGCTTGTTTCATGTGCAGGAGATTGACCTGGAATTTTCCAATGGAACACAAGTACAGTATGAGCGAATGGAAGGCTCTAAACGAGGTGCGGTTCTGATTGTGCCATTACTGGATGACGATACCGTATTACTGATCAAGGAATATGGCGTAGGACTGGAACGTTATGAACTGGGTTTTCCTAAAGGAAAAATTGATGCTGGTGAAGACATGCTGGATGCGGCAAATCGAGAGTTACAGGAAGAAGTAGGTTATGCTTCTCATCAACTGGAGCATATCCAGTCGGTTACCTTGGCACCCGGCTATCTGGGGCATACCACACATATTGTGCTGGCAAGAGATTTATATGAGTCAACAGCAGAAGGTGATGAGCCGGAAGAACTGGAAGTGGTTCCGTGGAAGCTAAGTAACCTGGATGAGTTAATGTTGCGTCATGATTTTACTGAAGCACGCAGTCTGGTTGCGATGTATATGGTTAGAGATATTTTGCGGGATATTTAATTTTTTTATTTGAGTTTGAATCGCGAATAAATACCGTTTATATATTTTCATACGATTGGTACTATGTTCGCTCCCACAGTGTTGCTCAATTATCTGTATATTTAACCAGAAAGAAACTTATGTGGGAGCGAATTTATTCGCGAATGCACTCCGGCAACTTTTACAAGCTACCTTTCCCATTTCCTGAAGCGTTTTTTGCAATATTTATGCAGGGCTTTATAGTCAGCAAAAAAGAGTTCGAAGCCTTCTTCGGCAGGCTCATCATATTCGCAATAGTCATTTTCATAGACACGACAGATTTCCGGACGTATTTCATAGATACCACAACGGCCATCTTTGAGCAGATGGGTGCACTGACTGTGAAACATCAGGTACCAGCCGTCTTCATCTTTATAGACATTGACATTTTCATGTGAAATTTGCCACAGCAGATGTTCGAAATCATATTTTGAGCGAGGTGTTTCTACTTGTTGCGTGAAATAGGTACAGCAGCGTGAGCCAGGGCAAAAGCTGCATTTGTTTTCCGGTGTGATTTTTATGTCGGGTAATTTTGTTTTTTTCATTTGTCTGCTTTAATCAGGTTTATATGGGTCAGGAACGATTGCTCTTGAAGTCAAATCGGTCAAAGGTAAAGGTGTCATCTTTAATAAACCCGGCTTCAATACGCATGGGCTGTTCCCCTACAGTGATATCAAGCATACGGCCGCGTTGATAGATACCCTTGGGTGTCAGTAGTGTAGGCGGGGTATTATCATTATTGGAGCTGCTGATGAAAATACCAGCATAGCGCTGACTGGAATCCGGGTCATCGACAATATAGCAGGTAGCGGGTAATAGATTGCCTGCTATAAGCTCAACGCCGATGTTGACGTTGTTATCCTGATTGCGTATCCAGCGGATAATGGCAATCTTTGTACATAGCTCGTCTGAGTCAGTTGATGACAGGTTAGATCGTTCAGTTAATAATCCGATAATATCGCCTACACGCACGTCATGCTGTGTCATGCTTTGATCGCTGAGACTTAATCCCGTTTTGCTTTCATTATCTACTTTCCAGGGCTCCATTCGATAATTGCCAGCGTTATCTGCTGAGGATAGCAATATCTGTTTCAGTTCAGTCTTGCGCAGGTTTAGAAAGTGGTAAACAGCATCAATGCCGAAGGTGACTTTGGCAATACGCTGACTGTCACTTCTTTCTGCCTTACGCGTGGTCTGTTCCTTATGCGGAGGGATTAGTAATCTTAATAATTGTTCCTCAGGGATTAATGATTTACCTTCCTGCGCTGTTTTCATGACCGTAATGTCTGCATTTATTTTACTGGTCAGAGAGTGTGTGTCAAAAACCCGTGGTATTGTCAGGTTGCGATTAGCCGGTATTTTGTAAATGGCTCTCGGTGCTTCATCGCTGGAAAGATCAACAACAAAAATACCTGATTGGTCAGGGCCAGGTTGTTGTGAAAGCATATTGCAGTATTCCGAGAGTGCAGAGAGTCTTTGATATAGTTGCTCAACAGCACCTAAAGGCATTTTAAAAGGGTCCAGAAATGCAAGAATCATAATCTGGCGGTACATCAGGCTGATATTGCTGGCTGATATAGAAGTAACGTCACTTTCAAATTCGTAATTTAATAAGGCAGATCTTTCAGCAAGCAAGTATAGCTGATGTAAATCCTGGAATAGAAATTCAGGAGTTGACTGATAAGTACGATAGCAATTCAGTAATGCCAATGACAGCGCTTCTATGGCACAAAATAGTGGGGTAAAAAGCAGATTATCTTTATGCGCGTGACTATCGGCAAGCAGGTTGCGAATGATAATTTTGTAACCATCGGCAATGTTTGTGCAGAATAATGTAACCTGCTGATGAATATTCTCACGTTCACTTTCTTTACTGGAGAAGCGTTTTAAAGCATTTAGTGTAAGTGAGGGGTAGATTTGTAATGCTACTTTTCTGTATGCGGCTAAAAGCTGTAAGCGTTTACGATCACTGACCTGCTGTCGATTTATGACATCGACAGCATCCATGAGTTGTCGCACCGTCGGGGTTGGATTAAGCAAAGGCAGTTCATTTAACCATTCTGTGAGTTTGCCTGTATCCAGAATGGCCTCTGGGTTGCGAAACTCCTGCTGTTGCGGCGCCCTGATGATAACCTTGTTTATGTCTTTCATGACAATCTATGATCTACTTGAAGATAATAATGTTTATTTGGTAGTTCGTTTATGTTGTGGTTTACGTGCTGAATGCCGTGAGTTACTTTGTCCTGGTTTACCGGGGCGACCACCTCGATTATTTCTGGGTGGACGGTTGATTTTCACTGCGGGCTTAATTTCTTTTAAAAGTTCCTGATCAATATTTCCCATCGGGATCTTGTGGCCGATAAACTCTTCTATTTCAGGGAGTGAATAAGCAAAATCTTCACAGGCGAAACTGATAGCATCGCCACTCGCACCTGCTCTGGCAGTCCGGCCTATTCGGTGTACGTAATCTTCGGGGTCTTGTGGCAGGTCGAAATTAAAAACATGGCTGACACCATCAATATGCAGACCACGTGCGGCAACATCGGTAGCAACCAGAATGTCAATTTCACCATTCTGAAAACGTTTTAACAATGCCTGTCGTTTTGTTTGTGGTACATCACCAGACAGAATAGCTGACTGTATATCATTACCTTCCAGTGATGCGCGTATTTTTTCAACCGTACGTTTAGTGTTGGCGAAAATGATACTGCGTGTTGCATTTTGTGATTTGATCAGGTTAACCAGTACAGGAATTTTTTCGCTGTTAGCCGTGTAATAAGCTATCTGGGTTACTTTATCTGCGGTAACTGTTTCGGATTCAATGACAACCTTTTCAGGTTGATTCATATGCTCATAGGCCAGTTCGGTAACCTTGAAATTAAGGGTGGCCGAGAACAGCAGGTTAAGACGCTGGTCCGGTGGTGGCATACGTCTGAACAGATATCGAATATCAGCAATAAAACCGAGATCGAACATGCGGTCAGCTTCATCAACTACCATGACTTCGATATTACGTAAGTTATAAACATGTTGCTTGAAATAGTCGATCAGGCGACCGGGCGTGCCAATTAAAAAGTCTGTGCCTGCTTCAATGGTCTTACGCTGGCTTTCATAACCTGTGCCCCCATAAGCCAGTGCGAAGCGAAACCCGGTGTGCTTGCCCAGTTGCAGAGCATCACTGTGAATTTGAATGGCCAGTTCCCGGGTGGGTGCAATAATCAATGCGCGTGGCTGTCGTTTGTCAGTTGATTTTGTGCTGCGGAGGAGATGATCCATACCTGCAAGCAGAAAGGCAGCGGTTTTACCTGTGCCCGTTTGTGCCTGTCCAGCAATATCTTTACCCTTAAGTGCAACAGGGAGGGTGCCTGCCTGTATCGGGGTGCAGAAGTTGAAGCCTGTTTCTTTTATGCCTTCTAATAATTGCGGATGTAGTCCCAGTTGATCGAAACGGACGTCGGATAAATGTTTTTCACTACTCATAAAATGTCTGCCAAAGCCCCGTGACCTTAATTTTTATTTGTTTGCATGAACTTGCAGTGGTCGAACGGGTAGACTGCAAATAAGGTGTTGATCTTAACAGGTTTATTGTTGAATGCGTATCTATTCAGTGTGGATATTCTGTTTATTTTTGCACGGAATAAGGATGAATAACTTGAAATCCATCGCGGTTTCAGCTCAAATGGACTAGAATTGAATTCAAGCTGCAAAACAGGAAGGGATTTTTTAAAAGCCCGAATGTTGCTTGCAGACAAGTTATAACGATTATAGGAGATAGCGCCGCGTGAGTGACCAGATTGTGTATCTTTCTGATAGTTCTTTTGAAGATGAAGTCCTGAAATCTGATCTGCCAGTGTTGGTGGATTACTGGGCTGAATGGTGTGGGCCATGCAAGATGATTGCCCCGATTCTGGATGAGATAGTGGGTGAGTATGCAGGTAAATTAAAAATTGCCAAGTTGAACATCGACGATAATGCGGATACGCCACCTAAATACGGTATTCGCGGAATTCCGACACTGATGTTATTTAAAGGTGGTAATGTAGAGGCTACCAAGGTGGGTGCCGTTTCCAAGTCACAGCTGACCGCCTTTCTGGATAGCAACTTGTAATTTGTTACTGTTGTCGTCCGGCGATTTACCCGAAAAACTGGACGACAACAGTATTCCATGCTATGGTTGGTTTTAAGAATAGTCCAACTTTATTAATCTAAATAAACCTTTTCCAGAAAAAACAAAAAAACTGCTCAGGTATTCCTGTAAATAGAATAAACTGTCCGTAACAGGGCGTTCCTGCTTGTTCAATCCCTTGTATATAAAAAGATATAACAAATCATGAATCTTACTGAATTAAAAACCAAATCTGCGGCCCAACTGGTCGAAATTTCAACTTCTCTTAAACTTGAAGGACTTGCCCGCTCCAGAAAACAGGATGTGATATTTGGCATACTCAAGGCACAAGCCAAAAATGGTGAAGACATTTTTGGTGATGGTGTTCTGGAAATACTCCAGGATGGTTTTGGTTTTCTGCGCTCTGCAGACAGCTCCTATTTAGCCGGGCCGGATGATATCTATGTGTCACCCAGCCAGATTCGTCGTTTCAGCTTGCGCACAGGCGATACGATATCAGGCAAAATCAGGCCACCTAAAGATGGCGAACGATATTTTGCGTTATTGAAGATCAAGGAAATCAACTTCGATACCCCGGAAAATTCTCGTAACAAGGTAGCCTTTGAAAATTTAACACCGTTATTTCCTACTGAACGCATGCGTATGGAAATGGGTAATGGTAGTTCAGAAGATATCACTGCACGCATCATTGATCTGGCTGCTCCAATAGGGAAAGGTCAACGTGGTTTGATTGTTTCACCACCTAAAGCCGGTAAAACAATGATGCTGGCAGCTTTCGCACAGTCCATTGCAATGAATAATCCCGATTGCCATCTGATGGTATTGCTTATCGACGAACGTCCGGAAGAAGTAACAGAAATGGCGCGTTCAGTACGAGGTGAAGTTATCTCCAGTACGTTTGATGAACCAGCCAGCCGTCATGTGCAAGTTGCCGAAATGGTTATTGAGAAGGCCAAGCGTCTGGTCGAGCATAAAAAGGATGTCGTTATTCTGCTTGACTCAATTACGCGGCTGGCCCGGGCATATAACACTGTTATACCTTCGTCAGGTAAGGTTCTGACCGGTGGTGTTGATGCAAATGCATTACATCGACCCAAGCGCTTCTTCGGTGCGGCACGTAATATTGAGGAAGGCGGTAGCCTGACCATTCTGGCAACGGCACTGGTTGATACCGGCTCACGTATGGATGATGTGATCTATGAAGAATTCAAGGGCACAGGTAATATGGAAGTTCATCTGGATCGTCGGATTGCAGAAAAACGTATTTTCCCCGCTATTAACATTAATCGTTCCGGCACTCGCCGCGAAGAGAAGATTGTCGATCAGAATGAACTGCAGATGGTCTGGATTCTACGTAAATTACTGCATCCAATGGACGAGATCGCTGCAATGGAATTTCTGATGAACAAGTTGAAAGACACAAAAACCAATGATGAGTTCTTTAGTTCGATGAAAAGGGGCTGATTGATTTCAGATTACCGGATTTTATTCTGACCCAATTGTTTTAGTCATAATATTGGCCACGCACTGTTACAGTGCGTGGCCTTTGTTGTGTGACCCGCAAAAATTGCTAAAGAATTCACAGAAAACGTCGATGTCTCAGGATAGACTTTGTATACAGGTGGTCTGAATCAGTTTCCTGCCGAAACAAGGCAGAGCTTTTAGAAAAGCCTGGTTACCTGACATATTTTTCCGGATCAGTTTATGAAGAAAATACTTATTGTATTGATGACGTTGTCATTTTCAGCACAAGCTGAGGACTGGTCTTTATCTGGAAAACTAAGCACTTTAGGGATGTCTATGGAAATAGGGCGACCTATTAGTGGAAACCTGAGTGGCCGTCTTTCTGCTAATCTGTTTTCCTATGATGATACGATCACGGAAAGTGGTATTGATTATGATGTTAGTCTTGACCTGAAATCGGCAGGTTTGTTGCTGGATTGGCATCCGGGCAATACATCATTCAGGCTGACTGTAGGGGGGTATGTTAATGGGAACTCTGCAGGTCTTGATGCGAAGGCAATTTCCGGTACTTTCAATATTAATGGCACTAATTATATTGCGACTGATGTAGGGTCACTGACAGGTAGTGTCGATTATAAATCTACCGCTCCTTATCTGGGGATAGGCTGGGGGAATATAGGTCATGGTGGTAAAGGTTGGGGAATGTCCTGGGATCTGGGTGTGTTGTATCAGGGTTCTCCTGTTGTCGGTCTGGATGTGACGTGTGCCCCTTCATTATCGCCAGCTCAATGTACGACGTTAACCAATGATGTAAATGCCGAATCACAGGCGCTGAGAACCGAAATAGAAAATAATAAATGGTATCCGGTTTTTTCATTGGGTGTTCTGTATCGATTCTGAGTTTTATCAATTGGGCTGTGGGAGCGAATTTATTCGCGAAGAAAATACACGCGGATGAATCCACTCCTGCAGGATTCAATCAAACTTTTTGTCACCGAGATTACGTAAACGTTGAATGCGCTTGTTTAATGGTGGGTGGGTTGCCATGAGTGAGCTGGCTTTTTCGCTGAAGTTTCTGAACGGGTTTACAATAAACAGATGCTGAGTTGCACGGTTTGCTTCTTCAAACCTGACAGTTTCCGCACCCAGCTTTTCCAGTGCAGATATGAGTCCTTGCGGGTGGCGGGTCAGGCGAACACTGGAAGCATCGGCAAGAAATTCACGTTGGCGAGAAACGGCCATTTGAACAAATCGGGCGATCAGAGGGGCCAGTAATGCAAACACAAGCATAATAATGATAACAATAGCGGCGCCGTTGTTATTACGTGAGCCGCCACTGATTCTTCCGGGGCGATGCCTCCCGTATATACTGCCGCGCAATATGCCGTCGCTGACCAATACGATAAGGCCCACCATCACGCTGACAGCAGTTGCATAGCGAATATCCCAGTTAACGATGTGTCCCATCTCATGACCGATAACACCTTGTAATTCATCACGCGTCAGATTGTTGAGTAACCCTCTTGTTACTCCCAGTGAGGCGCGATGAGGTGACATACCAGTGGCAAATGCGTTCATTGCATCTGTTTCAATAATGTAAATTATCGGTTTAGGGATGCCTGCTGCTAATGACATTTCTTCAACGACATTAAACAGGAGTGGCTCCTGATCATATTTGGCGATGTGTGCGCCGGTCATTTTCATGACAATGCGGTCGCCACGTTTGAATGCGATCCATGTCCAGATAAAACTGATGAATAACAGCGCGCTACTGCCCAGCAACCCCCACGAACTGAAAAACAAAACCGGATCACTGGCATCGACAGGAATAACGTTGAATGATAGTTGTACTGACCAGCCAATCAGGTAGCCCAGAATGGCTGCAATAATAAACAAAATAGCCACCAGTTTTTGAGTGGCGCGCTGGTTAGCTCTGGCTGCGGCCATAAAATCTGTGCGGCGCAACAGTTTTTTTAGTATGCGGCGTTTAGCCGGTTTGTCTTTTTGAAGTAATGCGCCACACAATCGACAGGTTTTGCTGTGAGTAGAATTGAGGGCGCTACATTCCGGGCAGGTTATTTGGCTGGACACTGCAGTAGTATTGACAGGTTATCGCAGGTTAACTGAAGGAGTGGCCTTTTCTATTTCCGGAACCTCGAAGTAAGTAGCAGGCTTGAATGTAAACATGTTAGCGATCAGGTTGGATGGAAAGGTTTCAATACCATTGTTCAGGGACATGACGCTGTCATTGTAAAACTGGCGGGAGAAAGCGATTTTATTTTCTGTACCGCTGAGCTCTTCCATCAGACGGCTGACATTTTCGTTTGCTTTCAGATCAGGGTAGTTTTCCATCAGGGCGAAAAATTTTCCAAGTACGCCGGATAACATGCCTTCAGCTGCAATGGCTTCTTCCTGTGAGCCGGCACCCATCGCATTACTACGTGCTTTTATAACTTGTTGCAGGGTTTCCTGTTCATACTCCATATAGTCTTTGGTAACTTCAACCAGATTGGGAATTAAATCATGTCGACGTTTAAGCTGTACGTCTATCTGACGCCATGCATTTTTGACCTGGTTGCGTAGATTGACCAGATTGTTGTACATGCTGACTACCCAGATGATTGCTACAACGATGACTCCAATTGTTATCCAGCTACCTGTTTCCATTCCTGAACTCCCATGCTTGTGAGGTGTAAAGCATAACATTTTTTGAACGAAATGCGTTAGACTGGGTTCTAATGATTATGTCTTAATCTGCATCAATACATTATTTATTAATTTAGTACATTGTAATAAACTGAGAGGCGGTGATAGCTGATCTATAGCCAGTAACAATATCAGGGTAAACAAAGATTTAAGTCCTTCGGAGAAAAATATGCAACTTTTCGTGAAAAGTTTTATTCAGTTAGCGTTAGCTACAATATTGGCGTTAGTGAGTTTGAATACAGTCTCTGCCAGTGGTGGCAAGAATGTCCTTAACCGGGATTATATGACGACCTATAAGGTTAAGGATCAGTATGATTTTGTTGTCGATGCGGTCAAGGAAGCGATAGGTGACCGGGGGATTAAAATCAACGGTGTTAACCACATTGGTAAAATGTTGCATCGTACTGCAGGTGCTGTTGGTGCCAGCAAAAAAATGTTTACCAAAGCCAAGGCGTATAATTTCTGTAGCTCAACCTTATCACGTGCAACGATGGAAGCTGATCCGCATAACGTCGCTTTTTGTCCCTACATTATTACCGTTTATGAACTGGTCAAGGAACCCGGTATTGTTTACATCACCTACCGCAAGCCATTGGTCGTGGGTAATGCGGCATCGAAGAAAGCATTGAAAGCGATTGGTGATTTACTGGATGGTATCGTCAAGGATGCAACAGGTCAGTAACAATATGTTGTATATGGGTGCTGAAATACAAACCCCGGTAATCTTTTAATTTATGTCGGGTCTTGTATTTCAGTATCAACCTGCAATGCTTTTTTAGTTATTTTGCTCTCGTGCAATGGCGCGATAACCAATGTCTTTTCGATAGAACATATCTTTCCAACTGATTTGTCCAACAAGTTCGTAAGCATTTTTTTGTGCTTCAGTAACCGTGTCTCCCAGTGCGACAGCACATAGCACACGACCCCCTGCGGTAACAATTGCGCCGTCTTTTTCTGCGGTTCCCGCCTGAAATACTTTTTGGTCTGCCACTTCATGTTGCGGTAAACCATGAATTTCAACGCCTGAGTCATAAGCATTCGGGTATCCGCCCGCGGCTAGCACGACACCCACTGAAGCGCGAGCATCCCATTCTGCGGTGACTTGATCGAGCCGTTTATCAAGCGCTGCCAGACACAGTTCGACCAGATCAGAGCGTAAACGCATCATGATAGGTTGAGTCTCGGGGTCGCCAAAGCGGCAGTTGAATTCAAGTACTTTGGGTGTGCCGTCAGGTGCAATCATAATACCGGCATACAAAAAACCGCTATAGGGCATGCCTTCAGCAGCCATCCCCTTAATGGTGGGGTAGATGACCTCATCCATAATGCGGGTATGCATCCCGGGTGTGACAGCCGGTGCCGGTGAATAGGCACCCATACCACCGGTGTTAGGCCCTTTGTCACCTTCATCCCGGGCTTTGTGATCCTGGGATGTTGCCAATGGCAATACATGTTCACCATCTGCCATAACAATAAAGCTGGCTTCTTCACCCTGTAGAAACTCTTCGACGACTACCCGGTGACCGGCATCGCCAAATGCATTTCCTGCCAGCATGTCCTTGATTGCGGTGATGGCTTCATCTTCTGTCTGGGCGACAATTACGCCTTTCCCTGCAGCGAGCCCGTCTGCCTTGACGACAATGGGAGCTCCAATTTCATGAACCCAGGCAATTGCTGGATCCACTTCAGTGAAAGTCTGGTAAAAAGCTGTAGGTATATCATGACGAGCGAGAAAGTCTTTGCTGAAACTTTTTGAGCCTTCAAGTTGTGCAGGTGCCTGTTTCGGGCCGAAGATAGGTAACCCGCGTTTCTCGAACAGGTCAACAACACCCAGAACCAGAGGGACCTCAGGCCCAACAATGGTGAGTTTTACTTGTTCCTGTTCAGCAAAGTCCGCCAGGGCATCAATATCTGTTGCCGGAATGTTAATATTTTGCAGGCCGGGTTCATGAGCGGTACCGGCATTGCCGGGTGCAACGAATACGGTTGTAACGCGATCAGATTGTGCTGCTTTCCATGCCAGCGCATGTTCGCGCCCGCCATTGCCGATGACAAGTACCTTCATTTTATTAGCCTTTTATACTGATTTTTTATGCGGATCATTATAGCCCAGTGCGAGGTCAGGCTGAAAGTTTTGGCAGTTATTTTAAAGGATAACCTGGTATTTTTTTTGTCTGACTGCTGATAATGATGTCTAAATGATCTGGATTTTTGGTCGATAACCTGTCATTAACGTGAAACAGGATAAATGGTTAATTTATGGGCGAGAGTCTTAAAAAAACCGATAAAAAACAAAAACCTAGTATTTTTTCAAGGCCGATTTTGTGGATTATGCTGACGGGCTTTATTCTGGTTGCCGCTGTGCCTGTGGGTTTATTGGGCCTGAAATTGTATCAGGTTGCCTGGGAAGAAGCCTGGCGTGAAATAACCGAGAAACATCAGTTGCTGGCACAAAATCTGGCCGCACCCATTTCAATTTATGTTAATGATCAAAAAACGGCACTAAGCTTGCTGGGCGATTTTGTTGCTTATATTACCGACGCCGAGATTAGTCAGTATATGGCACCAGAACAAAAAGACATGATTAGTCGTTCGATGAAAAAGTTGACCGGATTCCGGTCAATTTCACTGGTAAATCTGCATGGCAAGATTTTGTTATCGACACGAGGAAAGTTTCCAGTTGATCAGCGGGGGACGCTGGCCACAGAAACGTGTTATCTGAAGACACGTCAGCATGATCGCTGGTTCCTGTCGGGTGTAAAGGCCAGTCCTTTTGATAAGCGTCCCAGTGTGGTGCTTTCTATCCCTGTTCATGGCAAACAAGGTAAGCAATTAGCTGTTCTGGTCGGTGAGTTGCGTATTGATACGATCGAAAAAATACGCCGCAAGATCAAGTTTGGCAAGAAAGGGCATTCAGCTATTGTAGATCACAATGGTCGTGCAGTTGCGCATCCAAATCCGGACTGGATGTCCGAGATGCGTGATTTATCACAGTGGCCTATTGTGCAGAAAATGATCAATGGAAAAACAGGTGTAACAGAATTTTATTCGCCTTTTATGGGAGCTAGCATGGTTGCCGGTTATGCTTCTGTTCCGGGTATTAAATGGGGCATTATGGTGCCGCAGCCCAAGCCGGAGGTAGAGGCGCATGTTAATCGTATCCTGCATACCCAGTTGATATGGGGGTTGGCAGGTTTGGGTCTGGCATTGTTGATTGGATTCATGCTGGTCCGGTGGATCAGTTTCCCATTAAAGCGATTGTGTGTATCAGCTAGCCGAATAGCTGAAAATAATTTCACCGGTGATTTGCCGGGCGTATCCAGGCATGCACCGCGTGAGATAAGAACCCTGAGCGAGCGTATAAGCAGTTTACTGAAGGGCTTGCAGAAGTCACGTGAGCAACTTGACGAGCTGAATCAATCCCTGCAACGCCGAGTTCACGATGCCACTCAGGAACTGCGTGGAGCAAACAGGCAATTACAGATATTTGCATCACAGGATTACTTGACCAGGCTATATAATCGTCGTTACTTTGAATCAAGTTTGTTGCAGATATTGTCGGGTTCTGACAACAGGGTACCCGAGGTTTGTTTGATGATGATCGATATTGATAACTTCAAACCCATTAATGACCGTTTTGGTCATGCGGCAGGTGATCAAATACTGGTTCAGGTGGCCGCTTTAGTAAAATCCATTGTGACTGAAGAACATTTGGTAGCCCGTTATGCCGGTGATGAATTTGTAATATTGTTAGCTGATGGCACAGTTTCCGCGGAAATGCTGGCAGATGAAATACTGGACAAAGCAAATAACACAATATTTGAATGGCAGGGTGAAGTGATCGAGGTAACTTTGAGTATTGGTCTGGTTTGTCAGAAAACGGGGGCAGGGTGTAATCTGGATATGCTGATGCAGCATGTTGATCAGGCATTGTTTACGGCTAAGGAAGAAGGGCGTAACAAGGTATCTGTTTCGAAGCGGGGTTTGGCCGGGTGATATTTCTGAAGTAACTATATTTTGTGGGAGTGAATTTATTCACGAATGCTTTTTTCGCGGATTAATCCGCTCCCATAAAATATATTAAATAACCTGAACTAACTAATCAGTTAATGGCGGAAGTGCCGCATTCCGGTAAATACCATCGCAATGCCATGCTCATCTGCGGCCGCAATAACTTCATCATCCCGCATGGATCCACCAGGCTGGATGACCGAGGTAATACCCACTTCGGCAGCTGAGTCCAGGCCATCTCTGAACGGGAAGAACGCATCCGATGCCATCACTGAACCCATGACCTCAAGCTCAGCGTCTGCGGCCTTGATCGCCGCGATACGAGCGCTGTAGACGCGACTCATTTGTCCCGCGCCGACACCGATGGTCATGCCGTCTTTACAGTAAACAATGGCGTTGGACTTGACGTATTTTGCGATTTTCCACGCAAATAACAGGTCTTGCATTTCCTGTGCAGAGGGCACTTTTTTGGTGACGACTTTCAAATCAGCTTCTGTGACCATACCAAGGTCACGATCCTGTACCAGTAACCCACCATTTACACGCTTAAAATCAAGCCCCTGAATACGATTTTCATCCCATTGGCCACAACTGAGTACGCGTACATTTTTCTTGTTTTCAAGAACTGGTATTGCCTGTTCATCGATAGAAGGCGCAATGATGACTTCTACAAACTGGCGATCAACAATCGTTTTTGCAGTAGCAGCATCCAGCGGCTGATTAAATGCAATGATGCCACCGAAGGCAGATGTCGGGTCGGTGGTGTAGGCACGCTCATAAGCTTCAAAAATAGTACTGCCGACGGCCACACCACATGGGTTGGCATGTTTTACAATAACGCAGGCAGGCGCATCGAACTGTTTGACGCATTCCAGTGCGGCGTCTGTATCGGCTATATTATTATAGGAGAGTTCCTTACCCTGAATCTGGGTTGCTGTTGCAACACAGGCTTCCGCGGGTTCATATTCCCGATAAAAAGCAGCTTGCTGGTGAGGGTTTTCACCGTAGCGCATTTCCTGGGTTTTTTGATACTGGCTATTGAATGTGCGCGGGAAGCTGGTTTGTGTTCCATCTTGCTGATAGCAGCCGAGGTAATTGGCAATAGCGCCATCATAACGAGCGGTGTGCTCAAAAACCTTGGCTGCCAGATTAAAGCGCATGGCATCGTCTACAATGCCATTGCTGGCTTGCATTATGGTCAGTATGTTTTGATAGTCTCCGGCATCGACAATGACGGTTACATCATGATGGTTCTTGGCAGCAGCACGTAACATGGTCGGGCCGCCAATGTCGATATTTTCAATGGCCAGTGGCAGATCACAATCAGGGCGTGCAATGGTTTGCTCAAACGGATAAAGGTTGACAACAACCATGTCAATCGGAGGAATGTCATGATCCTGCATAACCTGGTCATCAGTGCCACGTCGCCCCAGCAAACCGCCGTGAATTTTAGGGTGCAGGGTTTTAACGCGACCATCCATCATTTCAGGAAAGCCGGTGTAGTCCGAGACTTCAATGACGTCTATATTGTTGTCAGCCAGTAATTTTGCAGTCCCTCCGGTGGATAAAATTTCAACCTGCATTGCTTGTAATTCACGTGCAAATTCGATGATGCCGGTTTTGTCAGAAACACTGATCAGGGCGCGTTGAATGCGACTCATGTTTAACCTCATTAAAAAAGGGCGCGTAGCCTCGGGAGATGATTTACAAATTATGCAGTTGCAGTTTCTTGCGCAAGGTACTGCGATTCAGCCCTAACATTTCTGCTGCACGGGTCTGGTTACCTTTTACCTGCTTCATTACTGTTTCCAGCAGTGGTTTTTCAACTTCATCGATCACCAGTCGATAGAGATCAGACGGGGTGAAGTCTTCCAGTTCCTGGAAGTAAATTTCCAGCGCATTTTTGACCTGTTTGGCCAGTGGTAGCTGATTCAGTTCGATATGTGTATCGGTTCTTTTTTCTAATGATTCGTGAACACCGGTGATACTCATGCGGCCAATTCCTCCTTCTGTGCCAGTTGCTCGAAAAACTCATGCGTCATGGCTAATTGTTGTTCTATTGTGTCTACCCGATTAACGGCATTGCGGAAGTTGGCGCCACCGGACTGGCCTTTGCTATACCAGGAGATGTGTTTGCGCGCGACACGCACACCGGTATATTCACCATAAAAATGGTACAGGTTGTCAAGATGACCTAACATAATGTCACGTATTTCACTGACAGCAGGTTCAGGCAGTTTCTCACCCGTTGTCAGAAAGTGTTCAATTTCACGGAAAATCCAGGGTCTTCCCTGAGCAGCACGCCCTATCATAATGGCATCAGCACCGGTCTGTTCCAGTACGAACAAGGCTTTTTCCGGTGTTTTAATATCACCGTTTGCGATCACAGGCAGGCTGACCGACTCCTTGACCGCCTTGATAGTGTCGTACTCGGCATCGCCTTTATAGTGACATGCGCGGGTACGGCCATGAATTGCGAGTGCCTGTATACCGGATTCTTCAGCGATGCGGGCAATATTTAATGCATTACGGTTTTCTTTATCCCAGCCTGTACGAATTTTTAGTGTCACGGGAATATCGACAGCATTAACGACTGATTCGAGGATTCGACCTACCAGGATTTCATCTTGCAGCAGTGCAGAGCCAGCCATGACATTGCAGACTTTTTTAGCGGGACAACCCATATTGATATCAATGATCTGGGCGCCGTTATCTTCATTGTGTCTGGCCGCTTGTGCCAGCATGTCCGGATCAGCGCCTGCTATTTGTACCGACTTGGGTTCAGCTTCCCCTTCGTGATTTGCGCGACGCTGGGTTTTTTTACTACCCCATAACAGGCTGTTGGATGAGACCATTTCAGAAACAGCCATACCCGCACCCAGCTCGCGACAAAGTTGACGAAACGGACGATCCGTTACACCGGCCATCGGAGCAAGTATCAGGTTGTTCTTGAGTTGGTAGTTTCCAATATGCATCATGAGTACGTTAGCTGATTTAAAATCCAAAGTGCGCGTTTTATTTTTTTACGAGCCTGCAAGAAAGTTTTACGCCTGTTCCGACATTTTCTGTTGCAGGGTCACGAATAATACCGTTAAACAGTGAGTGGATAAAGTTGTTTTTTTTATGTCAGTAATTCAGCAGTTTATAGCTGCTTGACTTTTCATGTGTTTTAGCACTTACAGAAAATCAAAGCGGTAAGAGAGTACTTCATGTTTAGGTTTCATGAAATCCAGGATAACTTCAACGGCAGTTCCACTTTGCAGACCTTGTTCGGGATTAATGTGACTGGCGAGATATTCCTGTGGTCGCAGGTATCTCATCGCTGTTGTTTTTCCTGTTTCATCAGATAAACGTATCGAAAGAACCGGGTAGGTTTGCGTATAGCGAGCAGTGTTGGTAAAGATAGCGCGAAGACGCAACTGGTCAGAATGTTGGGGAATTTTAGTGATTGCATGGCTGACCATTTTCATGGTTTTAATACCGTCACGGGCATCATTTCTGAGTGGGATTGTACAAGACATTAATTGACACAGACTCGTCATCATCCCCCGAAATGCATCATTTTTTGCCAGGTCATTACGGAAGATATAGGTAGCCTGAAAAAGCAGGACGGCAGACAGTATGATTATACCTGCGATCCAGAAGGCAGAGATGCGGTGTTCAGATTCCTGTCTGGCGGCTGCAAGTTCTTCACGAAGCACCGGTGGTGCGTTGAGCATGGTAGCCTCGCCAATGTCAGTCGGGCTGGCATCCGTTAAAGCAACATCAGACGGATAGGTGATATTAACGGGGTCGTCGTCTGACGGAGCTTCTGTTTCATGGTTATACATGCTTGTATCTGGCTGAAAAAATGCAGGGGTGTCACCATCCAGCTGAGGTTCCTGCAATACTTCATTTTCACGAGAATTATCTATTCGGGTTTGCAGATGCTCGACCATGGCTTGTGTGCGTTCATTAAGCTGCATCTTGAGAAGGTCGTCATCGGAGTTTGTGTTTAGTTGTGACAACGCGGAGGGTTCAGCGTCTTCTTCAGATAGATTGTTTTCATTCTCAGGTGCCTGGGCAATAATTTCATCAAGCGGGATATCAGTATGATCTTCATAAACGTCTGGTGGCGCATCACGTCCTTCCAGCTCATCCGGCAGAGGCAGATTTTCTGATTCAATCAGATGCTGGTCGCTGGCATTTGGAGCGGGAGCGGGGGCAGGTTCAGGATCGTGTTTTGGTTCTGATGCAGGCGCCTGATCAAAAGAGGGTAGCTGTTCTTTCCAGTCTTCTTCCAGATGGCTGAGAGCATCAAAGACAATGTGGCAAAAACCACAACGAACCTGGCCACGTGCCATAGCCAGGTGTTCAGCAGTAACGCGGAAAACACTCGAACATTCTGGGCAGGTTGTATGCATGATCAGCAGGTTACCAGAGCATATGTAAGATGGTAAATCATTTATTTTCCTTACGGGTTCCTTCGAGACGCGTCCAGTCATCCAGAAAGACCGGTTCAAGCATGTTAAACCATTGCAGATAGGCTTGCCGGACCTCATTGGCCTGTTCTGCAAGAATGCCTGAAAGTACTATTTTACCACCCGTTCGGGTATGGGCTGCCAGCGTGGATGCTAATAATTCCAAAGGGCCTGCCAGAATATTGGCAATGCATATATCAGCCTGAATCGGTGGCAATTGTTCAGGCAAAAAAACCTGCAGTTTATCCCGTACCTGATTTTTTTCAGCGTTGTCCTGTGTGGCGATTAATGCCTGAGGATCGTTATCAACTGCATCAGCATGAGTTGCCCCCAGCAACAATGCAGCAATCGCCAGAATACCGGAGCCACAGCCGTAATCCAGTATATTTATCCCTTCCAGTGGTTGCGCATCCAGCCATTTCAGGCAAAGCGCGGTGGTGGGGTGTGTCCCTGTGCCAAATGCCAGCCCAGGATCCATTCGCATATTAGTCGCGTCAGGTTCAGGGGGGGTGAATCCTTCAGGGCAAACCCATAAGCGCTTACCAAAAGACATCGGTTGAAAATGATCCATCCAGGTACGTGTCCATTCCTGATCGGGTAGTATTTCTGTTTTTATAGCCTGAATGTCAGTGAGTTTCAGTACTTGTCTGATTTGTTCTTTTATCGGTTCGATGTCAGTTGCTTCAGTAAATAGCCCGGTCATAATCAGCTGATCCCATAACGGGGTTTCTCCGGGGCCTGGTTCAAGCAGTGGCTGATCCTCGGCATCGGTGCTGGTGACAGACAAGGCGCCCGCTGATTCAAACGTATCTTCCAGCGCGGATGCTAGTGTAACGGGTATTTGAATGGAGAGTTGAATCCAGTTCAAGGTGGCTTCCTTGTAATAAATGAGTGGTCTCTATTTTCGCTTGTTAACGTGGGCGGGTAAAGGGGTCATTGATAATTCAGTGATGAAAGACTCCCTGAGCAGTGCAGGGAGTCCGGGTAAAGTCAGTGAGCTGCTGATCAATTCATGAATGCATTTCTCACATAGAATTAATCAGGGATTCACTAAATAATAAAAGTACTGACGGTCTCCCTCATGCTGTTGGTCAGACGTTCAAGCTCCTGGCTATTGGATGCCGTATGCTCTGCTCCATCGGCAGCTTGAACAGACAGGCCACTGATGGAAACAATGTTCTGGTTGATTTCTTCAGCAACTGCAGATTGTTCCTCGGCTGCGGTCGCTATTTGAGTGTTCATATGCGCTATTGTCGAAATCGCATCGGTAATGCTTTCGAGTGCAGAGCCTGCTTCACGTGCTTTGGATACGGTTTTCTGGGTTTTTTCTTCACCGCTTTCCATGGAACGTACTGCATTCTTTGCGCCATCCTGGAGCTGTTCAATCATTGTCTGGATTTCCTGTGTGGATTCCTGTGTTCGACTGGCCAGCGTGCGTACCTCATCAGCCACTACAGCAAAACCACGCCCTTGCTCACCGGCGCGAGCAGCTTCTATCGCCGCATTCAGCGCAAGCAGGTTGGTTTGTTCTGCAATCCCTTTGATAACATCAAGTACACCACCGATCTGGATAGCATGTTGATCTAATGCCTTGATGGTTGATGATGATTCACGTACCTGATTTTCAAGGTCATTAATAACGTCAATAACTTCAGATACAATTTTTTTACCCGCGTGTGATTCTGTGTCTGCCGACTGAGCTGCATGAGAAGCTTCAGATGCATTTCGGGATACTTCCTGTACTGTTGCAGACATTTCATTGATTGCAGCAGCGACTTGTTCGATTTTGGATTCCTGTTGATTCACATTCAGCTTGGTTTCAACACTTAATGCAGTCATTTCTCGCGTAGATGTTGCCAGCTGAGTGCTGGATTCTGATACCTGCTGAACCAGTGACTGAACTTTTATCACAAAATGGTTAAACGCTTCAGCCAGTTTGGATATTTCATTGTTGCCTGAGGTATCCAGACGTTTGGTCAGATCACCATCACCATCTGCTATATCTTCCAAAGAGGTGACTACACGATCAAATGCACCTCTAATACTTTTGACAACCAGGAATGCAATGATAAAACCAAACATTAATGCAATCAGAGTGATGATCACGGTATTACGGAGTACGTCATTTTTATGATCAAGTATCTGCAGCTTTAATGAGGCGGCCAGGCGTTCTTCTTCCTGAACAAGTTTTTGTACATGAATACGTACTTTTTGCCAGTGCGGGTGTTCCTGTTTACGTAACAGTTCGGCACCTTGTTCCACTTTACCCTGTTTGACAAGATCGAGGATTTCCAGTTTGGAGGCACGCGTTATTTCCCAATGTTTACCAACTGTTTTTAAAGCCTCTTTCTCATAAGGGTTACTGGATAACGACAATGCACGTTTGTATGCGTTGTCAAAACGGGCTATTGCATCAGGAATGACCTTGAAAGGCTTTTTTAATTCAGGTTTTAGTAATAGATTTCGCAGTGCAATACCGGATAACAGGCCGTCAGAATACATTCTCTGGTAAGCTGTTTGCCGTTCCATATTCTGGCTAAGGAAGTCATCAAACTCATTTCCAATAGCGTCGGTTCCATTCAGCGCAACACTAATGGCTGTTCCCAATAATACAAAAATAACCCCGAATGCCATAAACAGGCGAGATTTGATGGTGAGTTTATTGAACATATTTATATCCTTGTTATTTATGTGGCATGCAGGCAGCCTTCTGTACCCCATCGTATCGACATAACTTCGGAAATATTGAGCTTTTTCTTGAGATTATTCTACGGGGGAATAAGCAGGGGCTAACAAAGATATAAAACTCCCCCGGACGAGGGAGTTTTCAGGGTGTTATGCGTTTTATAATCCCAGTTTTTTCTCCAGGTAATGGATATTGGTTCCACCGGTCTGGAATGCACTATCATCAATCAGGCGTTGATGCAGAGGGATATTTGTTTTGATGCCTTCAATATAAATTTCAAGCAATGCTGTTCGCATACGTCTTAGTGCTATTTCACGTGTATTTCCATGGGCGATGAGCTTGCCTATCATGGAATCATAATGCGGGGGGACACGATAGTTGTCATAAATATGGGTGTCCATGCGGATACCCGGCCCCCCCGGCGCGTGGAATTCAGTGATCGTACCTGGGCAAGGCATGAATGTATCGGGGTCTTCCGCATTGATACGACATTCTACTGCATGGCCCGTGATGGTAATTTCATTCTGTTTGAGTGACAGGGGTTCACCTGATGCAATCAGTAATTGTTCACGTATGATGTCTACGCCTGTAATCATTTCGGTAACGGGGTGTTCAACCTGGACGCGGGTGTTCATTTCAATAAAGTAGAATTCGTTATCCTGATACAAAAACTCGAACGTACCGGCACCATGGTAGCCAATTTTGCGGCAAGCATCTGCACATATCTTGCCCATTTTGTTACGTTGTTTTTCAGTCATGCCTGGTGCGGGCGCTTCTTCTATCACTTTCTGATGCCGGCGCTGCATCGAGCAATCACGTTCACCCAGGTGAATCGCATTGCCATGTTTGTCAGATAATACCTGAAACTCTACATGACGTGGTGTTTCAAGAAATTTTTCCATGTACACAACATCATTATTAAAGGCAGCGCCCGCTTCATTTTTAGTCAATGAAATGGCATTCAGCAGATTGGATTCGCTGTGTACAACACGCATACCACGACCGCCTCCGCCCCCGGATGCCTTGATAATAATCGGGTAGCCAATTTTCTTTGCGGTTTCGATATTTTCCTTGGGGTCATCACCCAGCGGGCCGTCACTGCCAGGTACACAGGGTACGCCTGCTTCTTTCATTGCCTTGATGGCGGACACCTTGTCACCCATCAGCCTGATAGTTTCTGCACGAGGGCCAATGAAAGTGAATCCACTTTGTTCTACGCGTTCAGCAAAATCTGCATTTTCTGACAGAAAGCCATAACCTGGATGTATACCCATTGCGTCGGTGACTTCAGCGGCGCTGATTAATGCCGGTATATTCAGATAACTGTCGGTGGAGGCAGGTGGGCCTATGCAGACGGCTTCATCAGCCAGTAGTACATGCTTGAGATCACGGTCAGCTGTTGAGTGTACGGCAACCGTCTTGATGCCAAGTTCGGAACACGCTCGTAATATACGTAATGCAATTTCGCCGCGATTGGCGATAACGATCTTCTCTAACATAAAATTAAAACACGCTATTAATTAAGGGGCTGAGTAGATTACTCAATAACAACCAAAGGTTGGCCAAATTCAACCGGTTCACCATTCTCGACAAGAATAGCCTTCACGGTACCGCTTTTATCTGCCTCGATCTGGTTGAACATTTTCATGGCTTCAATGATGCAAAGTGTGTCACCTGCGCTGACTGTCTGTCCGACTTCTATGAAAACAGGGGTGCTGGGTGAAGGTGCGCGGAAAAACGTACCTACCATGGGTGAGTTAACAGTATGTCCCGCAGGTATCTCGCTTTGGGCAGGTTCCGGTGTGGGAGCTGCTGCTGGAGCGGGGGCTGCTGCAACAGGTGCGGCGGGCGCCTGCATCATGACCTGGTTGGCGGCTGAGCCATTTCGGCTGATGCGTAGCGATTCTTCGCCTTCTTTAATTTCGATCTCGGCAATACCGGATTCTTCCAGTAGCTCAATCAGCTTTTTTATTTTTCGAATATCCATGTTACTTCCTGCAAAATATTTAAATGTTAATTTGTGTCAGGGCTGCCTGTAAGGCCAGTTCATAACCCTGTGCTCCAAGACCGCTGATGACGCCAACAGCAATATCGGAAAAATATGAGTGCTGCCTGAAATCTTCACGTTTGAAGACGTTAGACAAATGTATTTCAATAAAAGGTATATCAACTCCCAGCAGGGCGTCCCGAATTGCAACACTGGTGTGAGTGAATGCAGCCGGGTTGATAATGATAAAATCAATATTTTCATCTTTAGCGGCATGAATCCGGTTAACCAGTTCATGTTCGGCGTTATTCTGAAAATTGCTTAGCAGATGTCCTTGTGAACTCGCTATTTCAGTGAGTCGCGCCATAATGTCGTCCAGACCGTCTTGGCCATAAATTTCAGGCTCACGTGTTCCCAGCAGATTCAGGTTAGGACCATTCAGGACGAGAATGTGACTCATGGTTTCATCTCAAAAAAGTTGCAATTGGTACGGTTAATGGCAAGTTCGTGTAAATTAGGCCATAAATACCTGCAAATCAGAGCAAATTACCAAATTCGTACTTGCTGGCGCAATTTTGCATCAAAGACTTCCGGAAGTCCACTATTTATGAACATATTTGTGACATATCGCCGAAGTTAACCGGAAAGTTTGTTTGAACTACAAGATAAGTGCCGGGGATTATTGATTGAAAGATATGTTATCGTAGCTATCCGGGTTGAGATGAGAGCGTCAGGCAGACAGGAAAAAATAATGATTATCAGGCGTGTTGGCACCATGATTGTTTTATTACTGGTTAT
>Ga0316206_1000813_pt1 | contig 34487 bp, 36 predicted proteins | sample 6monthpyrite_MG_FD_204942 | JGI IMG/M metagenome (GOLD analysis project Ga0316206, IMG submission 204942) | Microbial mat bacterial communities from mineral coupon in-situ incubated in ocean water Damariscotta River, Maine, United States -... | ecosystem: Environmental > Aquatic > Marine >... | reverse complement strand
ATGACTCTGCCAAAATGCGTGATGTACTGGCGGATTCACATGGCCTCGAGCAAGTCTTTGAACCTAAAGAAGCCGATATTTTATTATTAAATACCTGCTCGATTCGTGAAAAAGCCCAGGAAAAAGTCTTTCACCAGCTTGGTCGCTGGAGAAAACTGAAAGATAAAAATCCCGATTTAATTATTGGTGTAGGTGGTTGTGTTGCGAGTCAGGAAGGTGATGTTATTCGTCACCGCGCTCCTTATGTGGATCTGGTTTTTGGTCCGCAAACTATCCATCGCTTGCCTGCGATGCTCAGCGAGATTGAGAAAAAGCATAATCCATTGATGGATATCTCGTTCCCCGAAATTGAAAAATTTGATCACTTACCAGAGCCCACTGCTGAAGGCCCGACTGCTTTTGTTTCAATTATGGAAGGCTGTAGTAAGTACTGTACGTTTTGCGTCGTACCCTATACCCGTGGTGAAGAAGTTAGTCGTCCGTTTGATGATGTGTTGGCAGAGGTTTCTAAACTTGCGGCACTGGGTGTTCGTGAAGTTAATTTGCTGGGACAGAATGTAAATGCCTATCAGGGTGCAATGAGCGCCAATGATGATGGTGAGCTTGATGAGTTGGCTGACCTGGCATTACTGATTACCTATGTCGCAGCCATCGATGGCATTGATCGAATCCGTTTTACTACTTCGCATCCCGTTGAGTTTTCTGATCGTTTGATCGACGTTTATTCTGAAGTACCTGAGTTGGTAAGCTTTGTTCACCTGCCAGTACAAAGTGGTTCTGATCTGACGCTGACGGCAATGAAACGCGGACACACAGCCATCGAATATAAATCCAAAATAAGACGTTTACGTGAGCAACGTCCGGGTCTGACTGTTTCATCCGACTTTATTATTGGCTTTCCAGGCGAATCAGAAAAAGATTTTGAAGACACCATGAAACTGATTGAAGATGTTGGCTTTGATATGTCATACAGTTTTATTTATAGCGCCCGACCAGGGACACCTGCTTCTGCGTATGAAGACGATGTTTCACTGGAGACAAAAAAGCTGCGTTTGAAAAGATTGCAAGACAAAATAAATGAACAGGCCGCTGCGATTAGTCAGGCAATGGTCGGTTCGGAACAACGAATTTTAGTTGAACGTAAAGCGCGTGATACTGAAGGACAGGTAACCGGCCGCACAGAAAATAATCGGGTGGTCAGGTTTACAGGTCCTGAACATTTGATAGGTCGTTTTGTAACAGTCAAAATCACTGAAGCCTCAACTAATTCTTTACGCGGTGATTTCGTAGAAATATCAGATCACGACACTGTGCGACAGTTTGTTGCTGTTTAAATTCTCTCTAACATAAACTTCATATAGAAATTAAAAATTCATGAGTGAAACCACCAGTATCAATTTAGAGCCGGCCAATAATTTACGTTTAGCAAATTTATGTGGTCCAATGAACGAGCATGTGCGGGAAATTGAAAAACGTCTGGGTGTTGAAATCACACATTTAAGTAATCAGTTTAAGGTCACGGGCGAAGCATCTATCGTCACGCGTGTTACAGAGTTACTAAAAGATCTGTATGCAATGACAGAAAATCAAACGCTTGATGCAGAGCTAATTCATTTGAATTTACAACAGGCAATCAATGATAAATATTCATCGGATGCTGACCTGAGTTCAGAAATGGTAAACATTCGTCGTGGCATTATCAAAGGGCGAGGACAGCATCAGCGAGAGTATCTGAGTAATCTGAATAAATATGATGTGACTTTTGGTATAGGTCCGGCGGGTACCGGGAAAACTTATCTGGCTGTTGCCAGTGCGGTACAGGCTCTTGAACAGGAAAAAGTGCAGCGTCTGGTTTTAGTGCGTCCTGCCGTAGAAGCTGGTGAAAAATTAGGTTTTTTGCCGGGAGATCTGGCGCAAAAAGTTGATCCATATATTCGCCCTATCTATGATGCGTTATATGAAATGCTCGGCTTTCAACAAGTCAATAAGCTGATCGAGAATAACGTGATAGAAATTGCACCACTTGCGTATATGCGTGGACGTAGTTTGAATGAGTCATTCATTATTCTGGATGAAGCGCAAAATACTACAGTTGAGCAAATGAAAATGTTTCTGACTCGTTTTGGTTACGGCTCTAAAGTCGTTGTAACGGGTGACATCACGCAGATTGATTTACCAAAAGATAAAAAATCTGGTCTGAAGCATGCGGTTGATGTGCTGGGTAAAATTGACACGATAGGGTTTACGTATTTTGACAGTAAAGATGTTGTGCGACACCCGATGGTTCAGAAAATAGTGGAAGCGTTCGAAAAATATAATAATGCTGGGAAAAAATAGTCATAATGCTGGAACTTACTATTCAAAATCAGCAAAAAGAATTTGAAATTCCAGCGGAGAATAAACTGATGGCATGGGCAGAAAAAGCCTTGCTGCAAGATGAAGATTCTCAGGTGACATTAAGAATAGTCGATACTGATGAAAGTCAGGCTTTAAATAAAGAGTTTCGTGGTAAAGATAAACCGACCAATGTGCTCTCATTTCCAATGGAAATGCCAGATGAGTTTGCACAAGCTCTGGATTTTAAGTTGCTAGGTGATCTTGTCGTTTGTGCAGATATTGTGGTTCAGGAATCTGAGCAACAAAATAAAACTACGGAAGCGCACTGGGCGCATATGTTGACACACGGTATGTTGCATCTGCAGGGTTATGATCATATCAATGATAATGATGCTGAAGAAATGGAAGCATTAGAAATAAAAATATTAAAACAGTCGGGTTTTGAAAACCCGTATCAATTCAATTCCGATGAATAGTCGAGTATAAAAAAATATGGCTGAAAAAGAGTCTGAAAAAAATGGACGTGGCTGGCTGGAGCGCTTGAGTCTTGCGTTTTTATCTGAGCCGCAAAGCCGAAATGAATTGATCGAAATGCTTCGTCAGGCACAGCGTCGTGATCTGTTTGATTACAATGCACTGACGATGATGGAAAACGTTATTCAGGTTGCTGAAACGCAGGTGCGTGACATCATGATACCGCGATCACAGATGGTCGTGATTGATGAAAATTCTTCTTATGAAGATATGCTGCCTATCGTAACCAATTCAGGACATTCACGTTTTCCTGTTATCGGTGATAGTCGTGACGAGATAGTCGGGATTTTGTTAGCAAAAGATCTTCTTCGCTATGCCGATATGTCTGAGCGCGATGACTTTGAGCTGCGTGATATTTTGCGTTCACCAGTCTTTGTGCCAGAAAGTAAACGTATTGATGATTTATTGCGCGAATTCAGAGCCAGTCGTAATCACATGGCTTTAGTGGTTGATGAGTACAGCGGTATTGCCGGTCTGGTTACCATTGAAGATGTGCTTGAACAAATTGTTGGCGAGATTGATGACGAGCATGATGAAGCTGATCAGTCTAATATTCGTCGTCATGGACTGACGCGTTACTCTGTAAGAGCGACGACTCCGCTTGAAGAATTTAATGACGTTTTCGCAACTGAATTTAATGATGAGCAATTTGATACTATTGCGGGTGAACTAATTCAAAAGTTTGGTCATGTTCCTGCGCGTGGTGAAATCATTTCAATAGGCCGCTTGCAGTTTAAAGTGATGAGCGCGGACAGTCGCCGAATTCACAATATTCAGGTTATTATTTTACCAGTCGCTGCTATTGAGTCATAAAATCTTTCATGATTAACAAACTAAACGGATTTATGACGCAACCTAAAGTTTCAGATGCGGTGGTACTGCTTACCGGTTTAATGATTCCTTTTGGTTTTGCTCCTTATAATCTTTCTTATCTGTTATTTCCTTTATTAAGTGTTTTTGGCTGGTTTTTGTTAGACCAGTCAAATGGCAGAAGTTTCTGGCGTGGCTGGTTATTTGGCTTTGGGCAATTCGTGGTTGGTTTTAGCTGGATTTTTCATAGTGTGCATACTTATGGTCATGCACCTGCTGCGTTAGCAGTTGCAATGATTATATTGCTGGCGGCTTACTGTGCTTTATTTCCAGGTCTTGCTGCATATCTTGCGCAACGTTTTTTTAATAAAAATATAACAGTATTTTTGTTGTTAGGCATGCCATTAATGTGGGGCATAACTGAATGGCTTCGCGGTTATTTGTTTACTGGGTTCCCGTGGTTGTCATTGGGTGTTTCTCAGGTTGATACCAGTCTGGCTTTTTTTGTGCCGGTCTTTGGCGCTTTAGGTGTTAGCGTTATCATGTTACTGGTTGCAGGCATGATTTTAATCAGTGTATTGCAGTCCGCTCGGGCAAAGTTATTTTTGCCGTTATTAGTTTCTGTTTTTATTCTGGGACAATTGCTGGCTTTAGTTAACTGGAGTGAGCCGGTTTCAGATCCGATCAAAGTCAGTCTTGCTCAGCTAAGCATTCATCAGGATCAAAAATGGAGAGCTGAAAATAAAGCGCCGTCAATGCGCTGGTATCTTCAGCAAACCAAAGCGCATAAAGACAGTGATCTCATCATCTGGCCAGAAACCGCTATACCCAGTTTTATAAAAAGGGTGGCTCCGTTCTGGGAACAAGTTAAAAAAGAAGCTAAGGCCTCTGATACTGAGGTGGTTGCCGGTGTTTTTATTCGGGATGCAGAGACGGGCCGCTACTACAATAGTCTGGTTAGCAGTGAAGGTGATTTTTATCAAAAGAAACATCTGGTGCCGCTCGGTGAATATATGCCATTTCGCTCAGTGTTTGAATTTGTGCGCAAGTTTGTGAATTTTCCAATGAGTGATATTGCCAATGGAGCAGATGATCAACCTTTAATGCAAGTGGCAGGTTATCCTGTTGGAGCCAGTATCTGTTTTGAAGATGTGTTTGACCGAGAAATTCGTTCCAGTCTGCCTGAAGCTAAATTTTTAATTAATGTCAGCAATGATGCCTGGTTTAAGAAAACGGCAGAGCCCTATCAGCATCACCAAATTGCACGTGTTAGAGCGCTTGAAGCTTCTCGTTATATGATTCGTTCAACCAATACAGGTGTTTCGGCAATTATTGGTCCTAAAGGTGAAGAATTTGTGACCAGTCAGTTATTTGAAAAAACGACTATTACGGGTGAGATCAGAGCCATGTCTGGTACAACACCTTACGTGTTCTGGGGCAATGTACCGGTTATCTTGCTGGCTTTAGGTCTGTTAGGCTGGCGCGGCTATTCAAACAGGGTTAAAAGCCGCTCTTCCAGTTAGACGTTAATGGGATGGTGGGTGGTATCGCCTGAACTCAGTTTGTTTGCAAGCCGGGCAGGAAGGCAGCGGGCTGACTCGTGCAACATGAATGACATTGTTACAATGATCACACTGATAGTCGCCTTTGCAGGCCAGATCATTTGAGTAGTAGCTCGCGTCCTCTATATTCCCAATAAACTGTTTAATTTCCATTCTGGTGTGATCGGCCACTGAAAGGAAAAGATCAAGAATCTTTTGCTCAAGTGCATCCAGATCCATTTTTAGCCATTCAGTGAAATCACTGTTTGTTTCCATCAAATGTTCGGCTGCATCGTTTAAGTCATGCTTTATAGTGTTGGCAATTTGTTCTGCTTCTTCTCGTGTTAATTCTTTGTGTTCTTTGGCTTGATTGATGGCCTTATCCATCGCTTTTTGTAGGGTAGGGCTAGCTTCTTCCGTGGCATTATCGATAGTCGATTTAATTCGCTCCATCATCTTGTTATAACCGTCAACCAAGTGCCCGGTTTCTTGATGATTCATAATGTTTCCCACTTTGATCGTAATTACCTCAAGTCATTGTTTCATTGCCAGCATGGCTGATGTATCCTTGCCCATTTATTGAACAGGCTTTTTCTCATTCAGATGAGTATTCTGAAAAGCTTATAGATAATATTTTATAGACCAGATAAATAATCACTGCCGAGTTAACCGACGAAATGCAAGAGAATTACGATCCACAGATCATAGAAACTGAAGTCCAGAAGTTTTGGGATGAAAATCAAGTATTTAGAGCGATTGAAGACAATAATAAAGAGAAGTTTTACTGTCTCTCGATGTTCCCGTATCCCAGTGGTCGTCTGCATATGGGGCATGTGCGTAACTATACAATTGGCGATGTAATTTCCCGATATCAAAGCATGATGGGCAAGAATGTATTGCAGCCAATGGGCTGGGATGCGTTCGGGCTGCCTGCCGAAAATGCCGCGATGAATAACAACGTCGCGCCGGCAGAATGGACCTATAGCAACATTGATTACATGCGTACACAGCTCCAGTCTTTAGGGTTTGCTGTTGACTGGAGTCGAGAGCTGGCCACGTGTCAGCCGGAATACTACAAGTGGAACCAGTGGATGTTTTTGCGTCTGCTGGAAAAAGGCATTATTTACCAGAAAACAGGCACGGTGAACTGGGATCCAGTAGACATGACTGTTCTTGCGAACGAGCAGGTCATTGACGGTAAAGGCTGGCGTACTGGCGCAGAAGTTGAGAAGCGTGAAATCCCCATGTATTACATGGCGATCACCAATTATGCTGATCAGTTGCTGGATGATCTGGATCAGCTAGATGGCTGGCCTGAACAGGTTCGCACCATGCAGCGTAACTGGATTGGAAAAAGCTTTGGTGTGCGTGTCGGCTTTCCGCATGACATTAATGGCGGCGGTAACTTATGGGTCTTCACCACACGTGCCGATACATTAATGGGTGCAACTTATGTGGCGGTTGCAGCAGAACATCCGCTGGCTGAATTTGCAGCAAAAGATAATGCTGAGCTGACTGCATTCATTGAAGAGTGCAAACAGGGTGGTGTATCAGAAGCTGAAATAGCGACACAGGAAAAGAAAGGCATGGCCACCGGCCTGATGGTGACACATCCTTTGACGGGTGAGCAATTGCCATTATGGGTCGCTAACTACGTATTAATGAGTTATGGCGAAGGTGCTGTCATGGCCGTACCGGCACATGATGAGCGCGATTTTGAATTTGCGCATAAATATAGCCTGCCAGTTAAGTCAGTGATTCGTACCAGTGAGGGTGATGAAACGCCTGCGCCATGGCAGGAAGCATACGGCGAGCATGGTACTTGTGTGAACTCCGGTAAGTACGATGATCTGGATTTTGACGCGGCCATCGACGCGATTGCAACAGACCTTTCAGCTAAAGAATTGGGTGAGAAAAAAGTCACCTGGCGTTTGCGCGACTGGGGAATTTCTCGTCAGCGTTTCTGGGGTACGCCCATCCCAATGATCAAATGCGAAACCTGTGGTGATGTACCCGTGCCGGATGATCAGTTACCGGTTAAATTACCAGAAGATTTAGTACCAGATGGTTCAGGTAATCCACTAAATAAATCAGAAGCATTCTTAAATTGCAGTTGTCCTAAATGTGGCGCCGATGCAAAACGTGAAACCGATACTATGGATACGTTTGTTGATTCATCATGGTATTTCTCTCGTTACACTTGCCCAGATGCAGAAACCATGACGGATGACCGTGTCAATCACTGGATGCCGGTTGATCAGTATGTGGGTGGTATTGAACATGCGATCCTGCATTTACTTTATTCACGTTTCTGGACCAAGGTCATGCGTGATCTCGGTTTAACCAATGTTAGTGAACCGTTTAAAAAATTACTGACTCAGGGCATGGTAGTTGCTCCCACTTTTTATCGTGATGGAGATGACGGCCGTAAACAATGGTTTAACCCGGCTGATGTTGATGTCATAACGGATGAAAAGGGTCGTCCGCTATCAGCAACATTATTAGAGGATAGTAAGCCTGTTGAGATTGGTGGCATTGAGAAAATGGCCAAGTCGAAAAACAACGGTGTTGATCCACAGATACTGATTCAGGAATACGGTGCGGACACAGCTCGCGTGTTTATGATGTTTGCAGCACCACCGGAGCAGTCACTGGAGTGGAATGATTCTGGTGTCGAAGGTGCGCATCGTTTTCTTAAGCGGTTGTGGAATTATAGTAGTGATCACGCGAATGAGATCATTCAGTCAAACGATGCTGATATGAGTGAGGCTGATGACAGTATGAAGTCATATCGCCGTGATATCCACGAGCTATTAAAGCAGGCGTTGTTTGATTTTGATAAGTACCAGTTCAATACTGTCATTGCTGCCTGTATGAAAATACTGAATACTTTAAACGAAGTCAGTACTAATAAAGCTGCAGCGCCTGATGCTATTCGTAACGCAGTCATTACTGAAGGCCTGTCTATTTTGTTGCGACTACTTTCACCGGTTGCACCACACATAACATATCGATTGTGGACTGAATTAAAACTCGGTGATGATATTCTGAAAGCAGAATGGCCTGTGGTTGATGAATCAGCTCTGGTTCGCGACAGCATTGAATTAATGGTGCAGGTTAACGGTAAACTGCGCGGTAAAATTAATGTCGCTACAGACGCAGATAAAGAAACCGTTGAGGCTTTGGCGATGGCTGATGAAAATGCCCAGAAGTTTATTGAGGGAAAAACTATCCGAAAAGTGATTGTTGTACCTGGACGATTGATTAATATAGTTGCTAACTAGTGAGCATTGTTCATCAACAACTGAAATGGCTAACGCTGATGTCTGTCATGGTAGTATCGGCCTGTGGTTTTCATTTGCGTGGTGCTTTTCAGTTGCCAGAAGAGCTATCGAGTGTTTTTTTAAGCGCCAAGGGCTCTACAGTTTTAGTGGAAGACCTGAAGCTTATTTTAAAAACCAATGGCTCGGTTATTGTTAGTGATGCAACAAAGGCCAGTTCATCAATCAAAATTGAAAAAGAACAAAACACACAGCGAGTTATTTCAGTCGATAGTAGTGGTCGCGCTCGGGAATACGAACTGACTTATGAAGTTGTTTTTTCTGTGAAGACATCTTCTGAAAATGAACAAAATAAAATCAGGATCGAGAATAAAAAACTTAAATTGATTCGTGATTATGTTTACGACAGTGAAGCGGTTTTAGGAAAGAGCCGAGAAAAAAATATTCTAATTCGTGATATGCAACGAGATGCTTCGCGTCTGATCATGTTACAAATTCAGGCCGCATACCGTAAGACAGCATCTCATAAAGATAATCAGAAACCAGTCAACGAATCCAATAAAAAATAACCGTGAAAATCAGAGTCGATCAATTAAGTCAGCAACTAGAAAATAAACTGGCACCTGTCTATTTAATCTCAGGTGATGAACCTCTACAGGTTATGGAAGCAGCTGATCAGGTTCGGGCAAAATCCAGGGCTTTAGGTTTTAGTGAACGAACAGTGCTTGATGTGGATAAGGACTTCGACTGGAATACGCTGACTGCGGAATCAAATAGCTTGTCCCTGTTTGCAGAACAGCGAATTCTTGAATTACGAATTCCAACGGGTAAACCAGGAAAACAGGGTGGCGCTGCTCTGGTGGAATATTCTCAACGCCCGGCAGAAGATACCGTACTTATTATTGTGGCTGGCAAACTGGATAAAGCGTCTACCAATACCAAATGGTTCAAAGCGGTTGATGCGCTGGGCGTCACATTGCAATGCTGGCCAATTGATAGTTACGCTCTACCTGGCTGGATAGAAAAGCGCTGTATACAGAAAGGACTGCACCCGGATAAAGAAGCGGTACGTTTGCTGGTTGAAAAAGTTGAAGGGAATTTGCTGGCTGCGGCGCAGGAAATAGAAAAATTACGATTGCTGGTCGACACAGATAAGCTGGATGCGCAGCAAGTAGCTAAAGCGGTGGTTGATAGCTCGAGATTTAATATTTATGACCTGAGTGATGCAGCATTGTCTGGCAATATTTCTAAAACCTCACATATCATTAATGGTTTACAGGCTGAAGGAGTGGAGATTGTTCTGGCGTTATGGGCAATGAGTCGTGAGATCAGAACGCTTTATGCGGTTACCGAAAATTCACAGCAATCACTGGATTCGGCGCTAGCTAAAGCTGGCGTCTGGAACAATCGACTTCCGGTGATGAAGAAAGCTCTTTCTCGTCATAATTTACAAAGCGTTCAGCAGATGCTCACCATGTGTGCAAAGACTGACAGGATGATCAAGGGTGTGGAGTTAGGAGAAGCCTGGGATCAGCTTTATCAACTTTGCCTGTTACTGGCGGGTTATAAATTTCAGCAGAAATAAACTCGATGGCTGATGACGTTCCAGAGATTCTGACCGGCTTTAATTGCATAGCGGATGAGAATTCAAAGATACTGATTCTGGGTTCCATGCCCGGAGCGATTTCGATACAGCAGCAACAATATTATGCGCATCCACGAAATGCCTTCTGGAAAATAATGGAAGCTTTGTATGGAATTCCTATGGAGAATGAATATGAAACAAGGATCGATTTGTTAAAGCAGAATGGAGTTGCTTTGTGGGATGTGGTGCATCAATGTGTCCGCCCTGGTAGTCTTGATGCTAACATCCAGTCAAACTCTGTTCAAGTTAATGATTTTAAAGCATTATTTGAATTTAGTCCTTGGATATCAAAAGTCTATTTTAATGGCGGGAAATCTGCTGAACTGTATAAAAAGAAGGTACTGAAGACTGTAGATAATGCAGAGGAGTCTCTTCAATATGCTCAACTGCCATCAACCAGTCCAGCAAATGCGAGACTGTCATTTCTGCAGAAATTGAACGAGTGGCAGCAAATAACAGGCTAAATTAATTATTGTTTTCTTTACAAAATCAGATACTTGGCATATTCTCTTGATAATATACAAAAAGTATGTGCTGCATGATATCCAAGACATGAGCCTTGCTAAAGAAAAATAACGATAAGTTGCTAACTGAGGAGTTGCTATGAGATTACAACAAATGATTATTGGCATGGTGATGTTATTGTCATTCGGTGTATCCCAGGCGGGTGAATCCAGACATTATATTGCGGTTAGTAATGAATCGTATTCAGTTAGTGAGCTGGAAGGTATTTCATATCGGTATGGTTATGATTTTAGTAACTTACTCTCTTTGGAGCTTGATTATAGTGTTTCTGATCTGTCAGAGGCGACAGCAACGGTTCTGACAGTTGATTCAATCGCTAGTGTGATGTTGCATTTAAATCACCGCTACGAATCGATTAATACTTATTTTGCTATTGGCGGCTCTCTCGCTACTATGACAATGGCTGCTCCTGCAGGTGATGATAGTTTTAGTGGGCTGGCATACGGAGTTGGTATCGAACTTTATGGCAGCAAAAATACGGCTATTAGCTTTCAGTGGTTAAGACGTATCGTATTTGATGATACAGCTTCTGAAAGTGATCTGGATGCTGTTCAAATTGGTTTGATACATCATTTCGATTTTGCTAAATCTCATAGTCGTTATTAGCAAATCTGTCTGCTCCCTGACGCTTCTCATTATTATATCGGCTATTTATTGCAGTTAATCTCTGTTTGGTTATATAGCGGCTTCAGATCTGCCATAGTCAGTGGATTAATTGTGAAGAAGCCTGACGAGTCTGATGAATAAAACAAACCTGAGTAATAGCATTTTCTACTTCTCAAAAAAGTATCTTTTCATATTGCTTTTTGGGGTGTTATTGAATGCCTGTAGCGGATTGCAAACTGCTCAGGATTACTTGTTGAACAATGATGAAGGTCTGGTTTTCTTTTCAATGACAGAATCCGGTATTTTCGCACCCTATCAGTTAACCTTCGTAAATGAATCAACTCAACATCGTATAGCTATAAATCTGAGAGAAACCGATCAGTTAGATATCGGACTAAATAATAATAAAATGCCAGCTGTACGGTCGTATGCCAATCCGCGAGGTAAGCTGATTGTATTGAGATTGCCGGAAGGTGTTTATCAGTTTGATAAGTGGTCATCAACCGGAGCAAAAAAGTTAGGTAAGCATAGTCTTGGTTATTCTCCCGCTAAAAAGTTTCGGGTAATGAATGGCGGTTCTCTCTATCTTGGAAATGTTCATTTAGTAAGTTCAGAAAGTGCTCAGTCGTTATACGTACGCGATAACAGAATCAGAGATTTTAAACTGTTTGCAAAACGCTATCCTCGTGTAGAAAAAAATAAAATATTAATAAGCTCTCGCGCTTTTCTGGATCCTGCATCTGCAAGAAACGAGGTGTTTGACGCTTATACCAGCTGCAATATTGATGGCTATGGTCTTACAAGTAAAAAACGCTTACCTTCTGCGGCAGAAAAATTCAGGGTGTTGAGGGTCGCATCGAAAGAAGAAAAAATTTCACGTATTGATGGTTACCGTCTTAAGTATAAAATTAATGATGGTCCGATTGCTCTTAATATGAAAGTCGAATTGTCTGATGCTAGTCAATATATAAGTGATAAAAAAATTATTGGAGAATGGATTGAGAATATTAAATCTACAGTGAGTGGTTTTAATGTCGAGTATCGAGACAAGGGTTATTTCTCAGAGTATCAGGTAAGCACCAATGTTCTGGACGAAAAGAGAATGGTATACATGGTTGTGATGCTTGACGACACTTTACAGATGGTTACAAATATCTCCTTTATTAATCCACCTGAATACATGAGGCAATATCAGACAGCTGGTGAGTTTTTACCTGATGCTAAGAAAATAGTTAACGCATTCCAGGGATGTGTTGTAGATAATTTAAATAAAAACTTTTAGGCATAAAGCTATGTACGAATTTTGGGAGCAGCGTTATCGTGAAGAAGGTTATGCTTATGGCGAAAAGCCAAATAACCTGTTTCAACAATTTATTGATAATAGGCTGCCTGGAAAGATTCTGTTGCCAGCAGAAGGAGAAGGCAGAAACGCAGTGTATGCAGCTTTAAAGGGCTGGGATGTGGATGCATATGATTATAGTGAAAAGGCAGTTGAAAATGCACTGGATTTCGCCAGCCAGCATAATGCCAGCATTAACTATAATCATGGCAGTCATTCTGATCTGAGCCATTATGAGCAGCGTTATGATGCAGTGGCTTTGATCTATGCGCATGTACCTAATGAAATGCGACGAGAGTTTCATCAGTCTCTATGTGCATTAATAAAACCAGAAGGGTATTTTGTCATGGAAGCCTTTACGCCTGAGCAGCTGGAAAATACGTCAGGTGGTCCGCCAGATATTAATATGCTTTATCAGCTTGAGCAGGTTAAAGTTGATTTCGAATGTGAATTTGATTTTGAGTTGCTTGAAGAAGTGGAAGAGGAGCTTGATGAAGGTAAATACCATGTCGGTAAAGCTAACTTTATACGAATGATTGCGAAGAAAAGATGACTAAGAGGTTTGCGCTTAGTTGTGAGAGCTCAATATATTAGAGCTAAGGGTTTACCCGATATATCATGTCAGTTCATACTTATACTATCTGTCATATACCCTTCATAAAAATATATTATCTAATCGATTCATGCTGCAAAAACTGCAGATAAATGTAAATAAATAATTATTCCATTTATTTAAAAATAGAATGGTAAATAAGTTTTTATGTTTATAAGTGTTTGTTTTTATTTATATAATTTAGTTTTCGCTAATGCTCTTAAAGATCGTTTGTTGCCGAATAATTTATTTTTTTTTAGAAAAGATTGTTCTTTTAAAAATAATCGTTAATATAAAAAACATTCGCGGGTTGATGCAAAGCCTTGCATTAAGCCATGCGTGAAAAAGTTGGGTTGTGACTTGGTCTTATATGAGACAGTTGATTGCTAGCTGGAAGCTAATATAAAAAAATGGATGTCGACGGATTTTCACCCCCCGGTTTATTTGACAATATTATAAAAGTATTAACCAATTGGAGTATGAGAAATGAAAAAATTACTTGCGATCGCAACGGCGACTGTAATGATGTTAGGTTCTGGTTTAGCTACTGCAGGTAGCTACAGCAAGCAGAAAGTTGCTTACCATGTAAACTATGATAATGCTAAGCGCCAGGGCGGTGCTATGCGTAATATCCAAAACCACATTAATGCTGTTGGTGCAGAAAATCTTGACCTGCGTATCATCATGCACGGTAAAGGTGTTTCACTGTTAATGAAAGCTAACAGCGATGCTAACTTCGAATCTAAAGTTGTTAGCCTGAAAAGTCAGAACGTAGCATTTAAAGTATGTAAAAATACATTACGCGGTAAGAAGATTGATTACAAAACTGACCTGTTTGACGTAGCTGAATCTGACATCGTTCCTTCTGGTGTTGCTGAGCTGGCTCATTTACAGCAGAAAGGTTTTGCATATATCCGTCCATAAGGCGATATAACAAGATCTTTAAAAGGTGAGCTTTAGGCTCACCTTTTTTTTGCCTTCAATTTTTTAGAGAATAAATTCGTTAAACTATCTGTTTATTGAATATGCAGCAGTAATTATGCGCTAAGACTCAATACATCATTTACAGTAAAATTTGTTTTTTCAGATTTGAATTGATAATCATCAGGATAGCAGGATTTCAAATTTTCAACTTTATCGCCATCAATAAACATATAACGGGTCAATGACATTGCTTTGGCGTTGATGGCTCTGGTGGCCGAACTGAGGATGGCAAAACGACACTGGCTCTCATCCGATTGTAACTGCCAGCAATATTGCATCTCGTTACCGTAAAACAACCATTTATTATGACTTTTAATGTTTCCATCAAGTATCAGTAAGTGATGTTTGACAGCGTCCTCAGGTGCTTCAATAGAGGAGCCTGCCTCAGCTATGTAAATTCGGGAGTTTTGAATCAGGTATGCAATCTGAGGCGTACTTAGGTGTGTAAAGATTGGCGTTCTTTTCAGGCTTTTAATTAACAATTGCATAATCGGTTTCCTTCGTGACACTATAATTTCTATTGTGGTAGCGCAGCTCAATATCAGCAAGTAGAGGCTATTTGAATTGTGACTAGAGTCTCAAAAGAATTTGGGGGTATAGGAACATAAGTAAAACCTAACATAGCATCGCTGTTTTGCTCTAAAACAGGCATAATAGGTCATTAGTAGAAATTGATAATGGTTTGATCATGAGTGCAACTGTCGAAACTATGAATTTTAATGTTGAGCAATATATGGCTGCCTTGGGTGAACATGCCCAACTGGCATCAAAATTAATGGCAAAAGCGGAAACTGCACAAAAAAATGCGGCATTGATTGCTATCGCCGATGCTTTGGAAGTCGCCCGTGATCAACTTAAACAAGAGAATGGACTGGATCTTAAAGCAGGTGAAGAGAAGGGGTTAGATGCAGCATTGTTGGATCGACTGGCCTTAACCGATGCTCGAATCGATACCATGATCGAAGGGCTAAAACAGATTGCGACACTATCTGATCCTATTGGTGAAATCAGTGACATGAGTTATCGGCCATCAGGTATACAGATTGGCCGTATGAGAGTTCCTTTAGGCGTTGTTGGTATTATCTATGAGTCACGTCCCAATGTAACAGCTGATGCCGCGGCCTTATGTCTGAAGTCCGGTAATGCGACAATCCTCCGCGGTGGTTCTGAAGCTATTCATTCCAATCAGGCTATCGCTGCTTGTATTCGTCAGGGCTTGGAAAATGCCAGTTTACCAGCTGATGCTGTTCAGGTAATTGAAACGACAGATCGCGCGGCAGTGGGTGCCTTGTTACAAATGAAAGATGCTGTTGATGTGATTATTCCACGCGGCGGTAAAGGACTGATTGAAAGAGTCAGTAATGAAGCAAAAATGCCAGTGATAAAGCATCTTGATGGTATTTGTCATGTTTATATTGATGCATTTGCCGACAAGAAAAAAGCACTGGATGTTGCCTTTAACTCAAAGACACAGCGTTACGGCACCTGTAATACCATGGAGACATTACTGGTTTCAGATAAAGTTGCGGCTGAAATCTTGCCAGATTTGGCCAAAATGTATTTTAATGAAGATGTTGAATTACGTGGTTGTGAAAGAACCTGCGAGTTCTTAAAAAATATCAAGCTGGCTGAAGCGGCTGACTGGGATACTGAGTATCTGGCACCGATCTTGTCGATTAAAATTGTAGATGATCTTGATCAGGCGATTGAGCACATCAATCAACACAGTTCTCAGCATACTGATTCTATTATCACAGAAAATTACACGCATTCACGTCGATTCCTGAGAGAAGTGGATTCAAGTTCAGTCATGGTCAATGCCTCAACACGTTTTGCAGATGGCTTTGAGTATGGCTTAGGTGCAGAAATTGGTATCAGTACCGATAAGTTCCATGCCCGTGGTCCGGTTGGGCTTGAAGGCCTGACCAGTCTTAAATACATAGTATTAGGAGACGGGCACACCCGTGACTGAGCGTTTGTTAGGTGTACTGGGCGGTACGTTTGATCCGGTTCACATTGGGCACTTACGAACCGTCATGGATCTTCAACAGGCGCTTAATTTAACTGAAATTCATCTCATACCCAATTACACACCTCCACATAGAACTAAGCCAACGTTAACGGCAGAACAACGTTTCGATCTGCTGGAAAAGGCTTTAATGGATGTTCCGGGTCTAGTTGCGGATGAGCGAGAAATAATACGCCGTGGTGCATCTTATATGGTTGATACGCTGCGTGATTTAAAGCAGCAGTTTCCACGACGGCACCTTTGTTTAATTATTGGAAGCGATGCTTATAACAGTTTTTGTGACTGGCATGATTGGCAAGGTATCCTGCAACTGGCTCATGTTTTAGTGATGAAAAGAGCCGGTGTTGATGCGGCTGAAAACCCTGAATTAGATCATTTGATTACAACTGATGCAGATTCTTTGCTACAAGTAGAGTATGGCCTGGTTTATTTGCAGCAGGTTAGTCAACTGGATGTGTCATCAACCCGGGTACGGGAGATGATTATGAAACAACAAAGTATTCAATTTTTAGTGCCTGAAGTCATCAGGTTAGAGTTAGAAAATTTATATAAAGGTTAATTATGTCGCTTGAAGTAATGCAAAAAATGGTTATCGATTCCCTGGAAGATGTAAAGGGCGTTAATATCGTGGTACTGGATGTGAGTCAAAAAACTGATGTCACCGATCGTATGATAATTGCGACCGGCACATCGTCACGGCATGTGAAAGCGCTGGCTGAAAATGTTATCGCTGATGCTAAAAAAGCAGGCTCGCCAGCACGGGGTTCTGAAGGCGAACCAAATGCTGACTGGGTACTGGTTGATCTGGGTGACGTGGTTGTTCATGTCATGATGGCTGAAACCAGAGAACTGTATGATCTTGAAAAACTCTGGACGTTTGTAGATCGTAAATCCGGAGATTAACAGGAAAAATAATGAGGGTCTATTTGCTGGCGATAGGTCAGCGTATGCCGAAATGGGTTGAGCAGGGGTTTAAAGAATATGCTTCGCGCCTTTCAGGTAATGTCAAAATAGAATTAAAAGAAATTCCGGCCGCTAAACGGGTACGGAATTCCGTCATTGAAAAAATAAAGCAGGATGAAGGCAAGCGGTTGCTTGCTGCTGTACCGGCAGGTGCAAAGCTAATTGTTCTCGACGAGCACGGTAAATCTCAAACAACAAAGCAACTCGCAAGCCATCTCGATGACTGGGTGCAAATGAGTCAGGATGTGGCAATTTTGGTTGGCGGGGCTGATGGCTTGTCAGATGAATGTCTGCAAAAAGCAGATCTGAAATGGTCATTGTCGGGTTTTACATTTCCACATCCTCTGGTTCGAATTATTCTGGTTGAGCAAGTCTACCGAGCCTGGAGCCTTCTGAATAATCACCCCTATCATCGCGAATGAAAAAATCAAATATTATATTAGCCTCGGCTTCACCAAGAAGAGTTGAATTGTTGCAACAAATTTCGGTCGAATTTGAACAGAGGATTGCCGGTATTGATGAAACACATCAAAAGGGAGAGACTGCCGAGCAGTTTGTCTGTCGTCTTGCTGAGGAGAAGGCACAAGCGGTGTTTGATAAAAGCTCAAAAGAGCTTCCGGTGTTGGGATCTGATACGATAGTTGTTGTCGATGAGCATATTCTGGGTAAACCAGCCGATTATCAGCATGCAGTGCAAATGCTAAAAATGTTATCTGGTCGAAAGCATCAGGTAATGACAGCTGTTACACTGGTTTCGACTCAGCAACAAAAGACCCGATTGAACATAAGTGACGTCACATTTATGACATTAAGTCAGGAAATGATAGATGCATACTGGCAGACAGGGGAGTCGACTGGTAAAGCTGGAGCCTATGCAATTCAGGGCGCAGCTGCACAGTTTATATCAGAGATTAAAGGCAGCTATTCATCGATCATGGGATTACCATTATATGAGGTTCGGTGTCTGTTGGAGGAGTCCGGAATACCTGTTCTGGGTCATCAGTAAATAAACAATAATAAAAGAATTGGCAGGGTATGAGTAAAGAAATACTGATTAATGTTACACCACAGGAAACGCGTGTTGCTATTCTTGAAAATGGTGTATTGCAAGAACTTTATATTGAGCGAATAAAAAGTAAGGGCCTTGTTGGTAATATTTATATTGGTAAAGTAGCCAGAGTATTGCCAGGAATGGACGCGGCCTTTATAGATGTGGGTTTGGAAAGAGCTGCTTTTTTACACGCATCAGATATAGAAAGTAATGCGGTTAGTAATGGTAGTGAAGAACCTGCACAGCGTTCGATTAGTCAGCTGGTGCACGAAGGCAAGCAAGTGCTGGTTCAGGTGGTGAAAGATCCGATGGGAACCAAAGGAGCACGGCTGACAACCAACATCACTATCCCTTCTCGTTATCTCGTTTTCCTACCTGGTTCGGAAACCATTGGTGTTTCATCTAAAATTGAAGATGAAGATGCCCGAAAACGTCTGAAAGATATGCTGGCTGAGCATGATGATCTGATTGGTGATGCCGGTTACATATTAAGAACTGCTGCCGAATTGTCGACACCAGAATCCCTGCGAAGAGATATTAAATACCTTAATAATTTATGGACTTCAATTGAAGAACAGAAAAAATCGGCCAGCCCGGGAGATGTAGTTCACAAGGATTTACCGCTGCACTTAAGAGTGCTTAGAGATATGGTTGATGACGATCTTGAAAAAATTAGAATCGATTCACGTGAAAACTGTAAACGCATGAATGAATTTGCAACTAAATATGTTGCCGAATTAAATGCAACCATTGAACACTACCCAGGTGAACGACCCATATTTGATTTATATGGTGTTGAGGATGAAATTCAAAAAGCATTAGAAAGAAAAGTGCAGCTCAAGTCTGGTGGTTATCTGATCATTGATCAGACAGAAGCAATGACAACTATCGATGTCAATACAGGAGCTTTTGTCGGTCACCGAAATCTTGAAGAAACAATTTTCAAAACTAACCTTGAAGCAGCGCAGGCGATAGTAAGGCAATTACGCCTGAGAAACCTGGGTGGTATTATCATTATTGATTTTATTGATATGCTTGAAGAAGAGCATAAACGTCAGGTGATGCGTGCACTGAATAAATGTCTGGATCGAGATCATGTTAAAACCAATGTCTGTGAGGTATCCTCATTAGGTCTGGTTGAAATGACGCGCAAACGCACAAGAGAAAGTCTTGAGCATATTCTTTGCGAAGGCTGTCCTACATGTGGCGGCAGAGGCTCAGTCAAAACAGCAGAAACAATTTGTTTTGAAATATTCCGAGAAATTTTGAGAGAAGCCAGGCAGTTTGATGCACAAAAATTAATGGTGCTGGCCGCTCAGGAAGTGATTGATATGCTGGTAGATGAAGAATCGAATAGTCTGGCGGAATTAGAAACATTTATTGGTATCCCTATTCGCCTGCAGGCAGAAGTTTTATATACACAGGAACAGTTTGATGTCGTCATTATGTAATTAATGACACGGTTTGTATGATGCTTAAATTCCTGAATAACTCGAATCAATTTCTGACCAAATTACGCTGGTTTTTACTGGTTGTATCAGGTTCTGTCCTGATTTTTTTCGTTGTGTTAATGGGTTTTTTAAGACTGTCATTACCCTACTTGACTGATTATGGTGAGGATGTTGAAGAGTTGCTTAGTGAAGAGCTTGGGCGTTCTGTTCTTGTCGGTAAAATAGATGCTGACTGGCATTGGTTCTCACCCCGCCTTAAATTACATGACATCACAGTTTTTAATGAAGATAAACGAACCCAGTTAATTCACTTTAATGAAATTAATTTTGAGTTTGGTGTTGTAAGTAATCTCCTGAATATGAGTTTTGAACCTACAATAGTCACGCTCAGTGGAGGCTATGTTGTAGTTGAAAGAAATAAGCAGGGCCGGTTGTTTATACAGGGGCTGCCGCTGGGGTTGGGGCGTGATGATGTTAGCAATAAAAATTCAGCGAGCTCAGTAGTGCTGCCAAAAATTTTGATTGATAAAGAATTTCACTTTCTGGATATGAAAGTGAAGTGGACTGATAGTGTTTATTCAAAAGAATCTCAGGTATTTAAGAATGTTAATTCAGTTGTAATTGTTGGCGATGAAATTTACCAGCTTGTTCTTGATGTCGATGCACCAGAGCTGGTTGGTAAAAATATACTATTAAAAGCCGAGGTTGAAAAACAGTCAGATAATGCGTGGTCGACTAACTTATACATAAAAGCTGAAAATGTGGTTTCAGAGTATTTTATGAAATATTCACCGCCGGCTGAATTTGAACTGAATAGTACATTTGATACAGAAGTCTGGTTTGCGTTTTCTGATCTTAATTTGTTACGACTAAGTGGTGAAATAAAGACAAAGCGTTTATCAATATCAGGTAAATATAATCCTGATAATACAAGCTGGTTAATTGAGAAAGTGTCAAGTCAGTTTTCACTGAGTAAGGGTGGTGAAGGCTGGACTCTGGTCTTTAATGATCTGAATATGAAGCAGGGTCAACGTAACTGGAATGATGTTTATCTGTCCGTGCAATATAATGATATAAATGATGTATTGAAAATGCGCTGTGACTACCTGAGTCTGTCTGACCTCGGGGAATTAGTTGCTAATCTTCCTGTTAACAGTTCTGTTAAAAATGCTATTTCCAAATTCAACCCCAGAGGTATTCTTAGAAAAACAGATATCTATATTGATGACTGGAGTAAACCTGAAAATTGGAAGTTAAAAACCAGATTCACGGATCTGGGCGCTACGCTTGAATACAATAATATGGTGTTAGATGGATTGAGCGGGGAGCTGGTTTTAGATCGCAATAAAGGTTATCTACTGATTGATAGTCAGGATGCGGTTTTTGGATCAAAATTTTTCAATCAACCAATCGTGATAAGTAATCTAAAAAGTAATATTTCTATTCATCGAAAAGAAAATGGTCTGAGTATAAATGCGGATAATGTGTATGCCGAGATAGATACTGTTGATCTGTTCGGACGAATCCATCTGGATATAGCTGAAAATATTTTTCTGGATTTTCAATTACGTACGCATGATGCTGATGCACAATGGCTTAATCGACACAGGAGTGATTATCTGTTCGGTGAAAATATTGCTGAGTGGCTATCTGATTCGATTGTCTCTGCAAAGTTTAAACAGGCCGATCTGATGTTTCATGGTTTGATAGAAGATATGCCGTTTTCTAATCATAAAGGGGTGCTTCAATCTGTCCTGGCTATTGAAAATGCTACGCTGAAATATCATCCAAGCTGGCCAGAAATTAATAATATTGATGCTCGACTTATATTTGATAACGATCTGATTGTCGTTGACCGTTCCTCCGGAAATATTTATGACGGCCAGATTACCAATACAGTAACAACGATTAAGTTAACGGATTCTCCGCATGCAATTGTGGAAGGGCTGGTTGCAGCAGAAATGAAAGATGTTGGTCGTTTTTTTGTATCTACGCCATTAAAAAAAGATTATCTGAATTTAATTCAATACGTGAAATTGAATGGAGATTTGACAACGAATCTCAAACTGGATATCCCGCTAACAGGGGAAGCATTAGTCAAGACATCAGGCAAGGCGACTATAAATAATGGCTCTCTGACTGTTAATGATTTTGGTTATCAGGTTTCTGAAATTAGTGGTGATGTGGATTTTAACAATCAAACTATTATATCTAAGCAGTTAAAAGGAACTTTTAATAATTACCCTTTTTCAGCAAGTATTGATACGGCATCAACAAAAGCAGGTGTTCAGACAATTGTTCTGGCGGATTTTGAATCTAATATTGATGACCTGATACCTCATTCTGTTGATTTTAGTTCGCTATACACGAATACTTCAAAATGGAAACTGCAACTCAATATAAGACATGAAGAAACACCTTTTGATCCATATTTTAGTTTGAACTTAAAAAGTGATTTGAGGAAGGTTCAGCTAAATTTACCTTATCCGTTGGCTAAATCGCCTGGAGTCAGTGGCTTGTTCGATCTTAATATCGATGTCTATGAACAGTATTCAAATTTGCTATTCAATTTCGATAACAGACTCAATCTCACGATGGCATGGGATGATGGGTTAGATAATGTTCGTTCTGATATCAGAGTGTTTGATGGTGTGCCAGTGTTGCCGGAAAGTGGAATTCAGTTGTCGGCTAACCTCGACACATTTGATGTTTTAAAATGGAAGCAAGTGTTGTCGCCGATTACTGAGCAATTTGATTCTGGCTCAAAAGAAGTTAGCTTTAATAAAATTAAGCTGGTGGCAGAGAAATTAAAATACGATCAATATACTCTATCCAAAATGTCGATAGCCGGGAAACTATTGGAGCATGACTGGAGTGTTAATGTCGATTCCAGTGAAATTAAAGGTACAGTTTTAGTATCAAAAGATTTCAATAAAGATAAACCACTCAGAGTGCAGTTTTCCAAAATGGATTTAACCTCTTTTGCTCCAGATACACAAGCTAAGGAGGCTGTTGATCAGAAACCAAAAGCAGTAAAGTTATCCCCGGTTGAAATACCACCTTTAAAAGTTATGGGGAAAAACTTTACTTATAAAAAGTATAAATTTGAAACATTAAGTCTTGAAACAAATCGTAGCCGATATGGTTTAACGGTGCATGCTCTAGATCTGAAGGGTGAAAGTTTGTCGCTTAAATTAAAAGGCAGCTGGTTTATTAATCATCAGGGTGAAGAACAGTCCAGTTTCAGGATTGAGCTTAACAGTGCAGATATTGGACGTATGCTGTCATATTATGATTTAACTAAGAGTCTTAAGGAGGGTGAAGGCAATGCTGTTATTGATTGGCAATGGTCGGCATCTCCTTTTGATTTTGACTGGAAACTGGTGTCAGGGCGGATGACGGTAAATGCCGAAGAAGGTAGTTTTGTTGATATCGAACCGGGCGCAGGTCGTTTGCTGGGTATGTTTAGTTTGAGCGCATTACCTCAGCGATTTATGCTGGATTTTAGCGATACTTTTAGTGAAGGCTTTGAGTTTACTGATTTTAAAAGTGAGTCTAACTTTACTAAGGGAAATCTGTATACAAAAAATACGCATATAACAGGGACGTCAGCTGACGTGTATTTTAATGGCAGAATTGGTATGTCTGATAAAGATTTTGATCAGACGATGTCTGTAGTTCCCCGAATTTCCTCAGGTGTGTCAGGTTGGATTGCTGTACTTCAAGGTGCTGCTGTTGGACTGACTGCCTATCTGGGGCAAAAAATTCTGGGAGTCGACGAGGCTGCAAAAAATCAATATCATATTACCGGAAGCTGGAAAGATCCTGTCATTAAAAAAATGGGTGACAGTGATGAAGATAAGCCGGGCAAAAATGATTTGATTACTGATGGCGATGAAGAATAATGTTAAGAAATAAAAGTTTTTTCTATGCAATATGTCTGTTGCCAGGTCTATTGAATGCAGATCAACTTGATGCCATCATTACTGCTGAGCAATGGGCTATTCCTCGTCATGGTGAAAGCGTGCTTAAAATGGACTCGCTTTCTCAGGTACTTAAGGAATGGCAGAAAAACAGTCAGCAGACTATTGAAATCAGTTACCCGGGTGGCGAAAATGGTGAACTCTGGCTGAGGGAGTTAAAGGACTGGTTAATTGCCTTAGGTGTGTCATCAACTAAAATTAAAAGTATCGCTGGTAGCGGTGCAAAAGATATTATCAAATTATCCGTGCTTTCCGCTGGAGGAATGAATAAGTGACTATGGTAGCAGCCATTCAAATGGCATCAGGACCCAATGTTCAGGCAAATCTCGATCAGGCAGAAAGACTGATTGCAGAGGCAGTTGCACAGTCAGCTGCTTTGATTGTTTTGCCTGAGAATTTTTCATTCATGGGAAAAACAGATTTTGAACACATGAATGTGGCCGAAGAAGATGGCGAGGGTGTTGTACAAAAGTTTCTCTCGGAACAGGCAAAGAAACATGGTATCTGGCTGGTGGGTGGTACGGTGCCTTTGAAGTCAGAGGATGCAAATAAGCTGTTTTCGAGCTGCATGTTATTCAATGACCAGGGTGAGCGTGTTGCACGCTATGACAAAATACATTTGTTTGATGTGCATCTGGAAGAATCGAATGAAAGTTATACCGAATCTGAGACGACAATCGCCGGAGATCATACTGTTGTTGTAGATACACCTTTTGGTAAGTTAGGTCTGGCGATTTGTTATGACCTCAGGTTTCCAGAGATGTTCAGGAAGATGGTTAATCAGGGAATGGAAATCTGCGCAATACCTTCAATGTTTACCGCTATAACCGGAAAAGCACACTGGGAAGTGTTGGTACGAGCCCGCGCTATTGAAAACCTTTGTTATGTCATTGCTGCTGGTCAAGGTGGGTATCATGTTAGCGGCCGGGAAACTCATGGTAATAGTGCTGTGGTGAGTCCCTGGGGGATGGTTTTAAACCACATGGGTAAAGGTGCTGGCGTTGTTACTGCAAAAGTTGATCTGCAATATTTAAAAACGACCAGAGAACATTTCCCTGCGCTGGAGCACAGACGTCTGGCTTGTCAGATTTCTGATTAAATCAGAATATGATTAGCGACGGCTGTCAAAGTGTTCATCAATATATTTTTGAGCATCATTGACGGCTGTTTTAACTGATTCCTGCATTTTTGCTCGTTCTTCGGGGTGCAGGAAAAATGCCATATCTACTTCATACCGCACATAGCGTGTTGGTAACTTATTGAGTGCTATGCAAGCCATATCAAGGAAATAGTCATCTGATTTATTTTGAACGTGGGGGATGATCTGTTGATCAATATAGTCAAAAACAAGATGCTCAAAATAATTGTGAATCTGTGACCGTTCCATATACCCGACCTTCTGTTATCTTTATTATTAGATTATAGACCTTCTTGGATTATAGATCTTCTGACTCATTTTCAATGATTTCTCGGATATATTTAAATAACTTTCTGGCATGAGCAGGCGGTTTTTCCAGCTGCTTCTCTTTACTTGCGTTTTTTACCATTTGTCGAAGTTTCTGGCGGTCCGCATTATGGTGTTCACCAATAAAATCATTGACGGCTTTATCGCCTTCAGAGAGCATCCGGTCACGCCAGTTTTCCATTGATTTGAACACGGCGTTTTGTTGTTGCAGTGGCTCTTTAAATTTCTCTACATGTTGCTGGATGGTTTCCCAGTCATCTTTTCGAATCAGTTTACCAATGTACAGGCGTTGTCGTTTGATCGCGCTGTGTTTGTGAATTTTTTTTGCTTCCATCACCGCATTTAATAAACTATCAGACATCGGAATAGTTTTAAGCTGGTTTTCTGGCAACTCAGTAAGATCAACACCCAGATCGGTTAAAGCGTGGCAATCACGTTTCAGCTCGCTTTTACTTACATATATGATTTCTTCTTCGTCTTCTTTATTCATGATGTTGTCTTTAACAGGCCATTAAAGCCATTTTAGCTGTTTTAGCAGTAAAGTGGCGCGTAATTTCTGGTTTTTGTATTGTTCAATTTTCACAGGGAAGTAATTTTTATCTGGATCAAGATAGAAGATGACCTGTTTTTTGCCATCTTTTCTTTTCCATATATCTGAAACAATCCACTCGTCATCATCCAGCTCTATTTCCCTCTTACCTGCATACTTAAGTTCATATTTTTTTATTTTAACGCCATCGAAGCTATGCAGAAAAATGCTTGTACTCTGGTCATGTGCATAAGACATCAATGCCAGAAGCGTCGATAATTTATCCCAGACGTAATGTTCAAAACGGGTTTCAGTGGCTGGCTGCTGGTTATTGATTGTTGAAATGGTTTTGTTATTCCAGTTAAAGCGGCTGCTGATACTGATATTTTTATCACCGGTCTGGGTGAACTGATACGTTTTTACCTTGAGCGTATTTTCAGATGTATTCAGCGTGCTTTTTTCTTCGACTTTGTTGTCACTAAATAAAGAGGTAAAGCCGCTTGGTAGCGAAACATGCTGAAAAGAGGCGTTATTTTTATCTCGTGTGAATCGGTATTCGGTCTCAGCGATAGGGAAGCCGCTTTTATAAAGGCTAAACTGGGCTACAAAATTTTTTGGAATATGCTGAATGACAGGGCTTGCCTGTAGCAAAGGATGGGTAAATAAAAGTCCCAGCAATATCAGCAGTGTTTTTTTTTGCATATTTTTTATTATAGGCAATTCAGGCATTCCATGAATCAGCATCAATAATAATGGCTTTTTCAAGTGGTGTCTGATCAAAATAAACAGTTTGATCTACCAGGGCAATTCGGTTTTGTGCCAGCCACTTGGTGACTAAGGGGTACAGAATATGTTCTTGTTCCAGAACTTTTAGCCTCAGGCTTTCAGCGTCATCCTGCTCATCAATAGCAACCACTGCCTGAGCAATAACGGGGCCTCCATCGAGTTCATTGCTGACAAAATGGACTGAGGCGCCATGTTGGTGATGGCCAGCATCAATTGCACGCTGGTGCGTGTTTAAGCCTTTGAACTCTGGTAATAATGACGGATGAATATTAATCAGGCGGCCAGCATAGTGATTGACAAATTCTTCACTCAATATGCGCATAAAACCGGCAAGAATAATCAGATCAGGTTTAAAGCTATCAATGGTTTCAATCATTGCCTGATCAAAACTCAGTCTTGAATCATAGAGCGTGTGATCAATGGATAGTGCCGGGATGTTGGCTTGTTTAGCGAGCTCCAGACCATAAGCATCCACTTTGTTGCTGATAACGGCTTTGATCTCGGCATTGATGTTTTGTTTTGGCAGGCTATCAATAATAGCCTGCATATTACTGCCGGAGCCTGAAATCAGCACGACAATAGACAAGGGTTTTGCTGTCATCAGGTTTAACTAATAAGAACTTCAGGTGTGCCTTCACCGCTGACGATGTTACCAATAGTGAATACCTTTTCACCGGCTGCGGTTAATTCTGCGATGGCTGTGTCTGCATCAGCTGCGTCGACAACGACGGCCATGCCAATACCGCAGTTAAAAGTGCGGTACATTTCAGTGTCTTCAACATTGCCTTTTTCTTGTAACCAGTTAAACACTGGAGGCATGTCCCAGCTATCGGCTTTAATCGTAGCATTGGTATTTTCGGGTAATACGCGAGGAATATTTTCCAGCAAGCCACCACCTGTAATGTGAGCCATTGCGTGAATATCAATTTTCTCGATTAAAGAAAGCAGTGATTTCACATAAATTTGTGTTGGTGCCAGTAAGGCGTCGCCTAAACTCTGGCCACCACAGTCTTCACTCAGGTCGGCATTGCTGACCTCAAGAATTTTACGAACTAATGAGTAACCATTTGAATGAGGTCCGGAAGAAGCCATGCCCAAAATGACATCGCCGGCTTTAACTTTAGTGCCATCAATGATTTTGCTCTTTTCAGCAATACCGACACAGAATCCTGCCATGTCATAATCACCAGCAGAATACATACCGGGCATTTCTGCCGTTTCACCACCAATTAAAGCAGCACCAGATAATACACATCCATCGGCAATTCCTTTGATTACATCGACTGCAACCTCAGTTTCGAGTTTGCCAGTGGCATAATAATCGAGGAAAAACAGCGGCTCTGCGCCCTGAACAAGAATGTCGTTAACACACATGCCAACCAGATCAATACCAATGGTGTCATGTTTATTGAGCTGAGTAGCCAGTTTGAGTTTGGTGCCGACGCCATCGGTACCGGAAATCAGCACGGGTTCTTTGTAGCGATCCAGTGGAATCTGGAACATGGCTCCGAAACCACCGAGTCCGCCCATGACTTCAGGACGTTTGGTTTTAGCAACATGTGGTTTGATCTTGTCGATCAGATCGTTACCAGCATCAATATTTACACCAGCGTCTTTATAGCTAAGAGAAGTTGGATTATTGGAGTCATTCATGAGTAGTGCAGAACCCGAAATTTAATGAAGTGTGGTATTGTACACGCTCTGAAACTGGTTATGAAATTTCTATGCAACAGATTGCTAATATTCTAAAAATTAATAGCTTTTCGGCCTTGGGTGTGGCCTTAATTACGATATCTATGCTGGTCTTAAGTATGCCAGTATCTGCAGTGGTCATTGATCAGCTTTACGAGGCTGAGATCCCGGTTCAGGACCAGACCCGTAAAACCAGACATCAGGTGTTTAAAAAAGCATTCCAGCAAACGCTCATAAGAGTTGCCGGCAGTTCCCGGGTGCTCGGTAACCCGCTGGTTGATGATGCACGCAACAAAGTATTGAAATATGTTTCCCAGTTCCGTTATCGCGAGTTACCTCAAGACGATAAAACACCGGCTCCCGTTCAAAATCAGACTCCTGAAGTGGTGTATACCGATATTTTGTGGATTAAATTTGATGCCCAGGCGATCAATAACTTATTAAGAAACAGTCAGTTACCTGTCTGGGGTAAGCAACGTCCAGAAACGCTAGTATGGATAGCTGTTCGTGATGGTGGTCATCGATATATTCTTAAACAAAGTGATAAGTCGCCGATAAAAGATGAAATAGAAAAAGCAGCAAAATTACGTGGATTACCTATCCGCTGGCCTGTGTACGATGATCTGGATAAAGAGCGTTTAAGTTTTCTCGATGTGTGGGGTGGTTTTTGGGACAATATTCTAAAAGTATCGCGACGTTATCAAACAGAGTCTGTTTTAGCCGGGCGTTACCTTTGGGCTGCTGAGCAGTGGCAGGTAAAATGGGATTTGCTGACAGATACACATCAACAATATTGGGCAATAAATGCTCGTGAACTGGATTTGCTATCAACGGTTGGTGTGGATAAAGCAACTGATGCTGTATCCGTTAAGTATGCCTTGTTACTAAAAGAGTCAGATGGCGGTAAGTTTTTCATAGATATACATGGCATCGATAGTGTTGATAGCTATGCCAGAGCAATGGCTTACTTGCAAAGTTTACAATCAGTGAGAGATTTGAATGCCAGTGAAATCGGTTCCCAGGGAGTACGGTTTAAGATTGAGGCACAGGGCAACGTGGATGATTTAAAAAGAAGGATTGCTCTTGGAAAATTTTTACAACCGGTTAACGTTCAGGTGACGACTCAGCAATCAGCTGTTGATGATGTTGTGCTTGCCTACGAAATGAGAAAGTAACTGGTGCTGAACGATTCACAGAAATGGATGCTTCTGGCGAGCATCATTTTTTTATCAGCGTTAATTTATTTTTTAGCTCCTGTGTTAACACCCTTTATTGTAGCGGCATTACTGTCCTACCTTGGTGATCCTCTGGTTGACAGGCTGGAAACATATAAGCTGAGCAGAACACTTTCTGTCAGTATCGTGTTTTCAATAATTTTTTTAGTTATCGGTCTGGTTCTCATTGTTCTGCTGCCAATGTTAGAGTCGCAGATCGGGTACTTTGTAAAAAGTTTACCTGCACATCTGGTCTGGCTTCAACAAGAGCTGTTGCCGGCACTGGCTTCTAAATTAAATCTCGATCCAAAGATTTTTAATCTTAATGAAGTACGTGATTTTATTACCCAGCAATGGAGTGGTAATGGAAAAGTGTTGCTGAATATTGTTAAGTCACTTTCTGATTCAGGGCTTATGCTTATTGTCTGGCTAGGTAATCTTGTGTTAATTCCTGTGGTTACTTTTTATTTGTTGCGTGACTGGGATGTTTTAGTCAGCAGAGTGCATGAATTATTACCAAGAAGCAAAGAGCCTGTGATCAAAAAACTGGCTCTCGAATCGGATAGTGTGCTGGCCGCTTTTTTACGAGGCCAGTTTCTGGTGATGATTGTGCTTGGCATTATTTATTCCCTGGGGTTAAAAATAGCAGGGTTGGAGCTGGCTTTATTAATTGGAATGCTGGCAGGACTGGTTAGTTTTGTTCCTTATCTTGGTTTTATCGTTGGCATTGTTGCAGCAGGAATAGCGATGCTGTTGCAAACGCAAGACGTTATACAGCTTTGGCCGGTAATTGTTGTTTTTGGAATCGGACAATTACTCGAAGGAATGTTATTAACGCCATTGTTAGTTGGTGATAAAATTGGCCTGCATCCGGTTGCTGTTATATTTTCAGTTCTGGCCGGTGGTCAGTTATTTGGATTTGTCGGCGTGTTACTGGCATTACCAGTAGCCGCTGTCATCGCTGTTATTTTAAGACATATGCACCGACAGTACCTGAGTAGCCCGCTTTATGAAGCGGAATAAATAAAGAAATTTTTCCTTTTTGGAATAAGAGTTTATGCAGCAGTTACCATTGCAGCTTCAACCTAAAGAAAGCTGCACCTTCAAAAGTTTTTTTCCTGGTTCAAATCAGCTCGTCGTTGAAATTCTTCAGAATGTGTTCAAGACTGAAGGCGAACGACAAGTTTTTTTATGGTCTGGTGATGGCCTTGGGAAATCACATTTATTACAAGCTGCCTGTCAGTTGGCATCAAGCCAGAAGTTAACGGCCAGTTATTTACCGCTTGATCAAATGCCGGGTGTGACAACAGACATTCTAGATGGGGTTGAGCAGCTGGATCTGGTTGCTCTTGATGGTCTCGATGCGGTGCTGGGAAATGATGACTGGGAACAGGCCTTGTTTTCATTAATTAATCTGGCGAGAACGTCATCTGTCTGTTTATTATTTGCAGCGGAGAAAAACCCTGCTGAACTGGATTTAAAATTACCTGACTTAAGGTCTCGATTAACCTGGGGCCCGGTATTTCAGTTAATGCCACTTACCGATGATGAAAAGCGATCGGCATTACAAACAAGGGCATCAGCCAGAGGTCTTGAGCTACCTGATAATGTTGCTAACTATTTATTAGAGCATTATCCGCGGGATTTGTTTGTCTTGTATGAAAGTTTGGATAAGCTTGATAAGGCATCGCTGATTCAGCAGCGACGCCTGACCATTCCTTTTATAAAGGATGTTTTGAATTCTGAAGCGTAAAATTTAAATCATTAAGTGTTAGTTTTTACTGGTTTTGATTTTCGCTGGCTTCTGCTTTATCTGCTTTGCCTTGTAATCGTGCAAACATAATAGCACCGACAAAAAACAGAATACTTGCTGATGTAATAAGAATGCCAATAAATCTGTCGACTTCAGCACCTGCATACCAGACACCTACAATAAAATAGAATAAAGCCAGGTATCCTGCCCATGCGTGGGTATATGCTCTGGCGGCAAGTAAACCTCTGAGTGGGAACATTAATGGTCCGATGTAAAAAAGTAGTGCCGGCATCATGTTGTGAGGTTCTGGTTTGTTAAAGACAAACAACAGAAGAATTAAGCTAAGCAGCAGATAAAAATAACCTGCCAGTGACAACCATCGGGAAAAGGTAATTTTATTCATATCGTTAAATTATGGCCTGAACAGATTTAGCAACTTCAGCAACTCGTTTACCCAGTGCTTTGCATAAAGCTTTTTCATCGCTGGTTAATTGAAGGTTGATTTGATCGCTGGTCAGGCGGCTGGCACCATAAGGACTACCACCTGATGAGGTTTGCATTAATGCCTGCTCACTATATGGAAGACCGACTAAAATCATGCCCTGATGTAATAGCGGCAGCATCATAGACAATAATGTAGATTCCTGGCCACCGTGCATGCTTGCGGTTGCGGTAAAGACCGCTGCAGGTTTGTTGACCATCGCCTTTGACATCCATAGAGGGCCTGTACTGTCGATAAAGTATTTTAAAGCAGCAGCCATATTGCCAAAATGCGTAGGGCTGCCAATCACCAGTCCGTCACATTCTTCAAGATCTTTTAAACTGGCATATGGAGGACCATCAGCAGGGATGTCCGGCTCACTGGCTTCAGTCACCGCAGAAATATGTGGAACGGTTCTGACTCTGGCTTGCATGCCATCAACTTCTTCCACCCCACTGGCGATTAAATTAGCCATTTCTGCCGTTGTTCCACCCTGACTGTAATAAAGTACAAGCACCTCAGCCATTATAAAATCTCCAGAATAGCTGTTGGTGGTCTGCCAATAGCAGCCTTTCCATTTTTAATCACAATAGGTCGTTCAATCAGTTTAGGGAAATTCACCATAGCCTCAATTAACTGTTCACGACTCAGTGATTCATTTGCTAAATCATTTTCTTTGTATTCAGCTTCACCCGTACGCATTAGCTGGCGTGGTTCGATTTTCAACATTTTCAGGATGTCATCGATAGTTTGGTAATCTGGTGGTGTTTTCAAGTATTCAACAACCTCTGGAGTTACTGAATTTTCATGTAAAAGCTCCATGGTTTGGCGCGATTTTGAACAACGGGGATTGTGAAATATAGTGATTTTGTCGGCCATATTGTTACTCCAGGTGTTTCCAGGGGAAGAGAATGAATTATTTTACCATTGAATAGACAAAGAAAATAATTGTCTTAACAATAAAATATAAGGGTAAGCCAGAGTTTGTCTAAGAATGACAGTTATCGGCTTAAACCAGCCTTTTAGTGACGTTTTTACAAGAAACTTCAGCTATTGCTTGACAGTCTTAGGCAGCATTGCTAATTTCTTGATGAATAATAAAATCAGGCTGGTCTATACCTGACAACTGAATGAAAAATATACTTTAATCTGGAGATTAATAATGAAAAGCGTTTCTTTGGCCAAGCTTCTGGCTACATCTGTAGCAACAATTGGTCTATTAGTAGGTTGTGCGGGTTCTGATACTAAAGAGGAAGCCCCGGCGGCAGTTGAGCAGCCAGTTAAGCAGGAGGCACCAGCTCAAACAGACGCTGCTGATACTAAAGAGGCTGTTGAGGCAACAACTGAAGAAAGTAACTCAACTGATTCTGCTGCAAGTAATGATTCTTATGAAGTGGTAGGTGGCGATAATCTGTGGAATATCTCGGGCAAGAATGAAGTTTATTCAGACCCTTACCAGTGGCCGCTGATTTATAAAGCAAATCGCGACAAAATCGAAGATGCGGATCTGATTCATTCTGGTCAGGTTCTGACTATTGATCGTTCGGCTTCTCAATCTGATGTGGATTCAGCGATCAATCATGCAAAGACACGTGGTGCATGGACAATCGGTTCACAAGAAGCATCTGATAAGGCATATCTGGGCGAATAGTTCTCGTTCAATAAGCATTACTAAAAAGCCCGCACTGCGGGCTTTTTTTATGTCCTATAAAAGGGTATTCTGGTCAATACCGTTATCTTTTGAGAGTTTTAAAATGTCGTTTGTTAAAACCAGTGTCTGGTTAACCTTATTTATTTACAGCTCTATGGTGTGTGTAGCAGAAGCTGCAAATGAAAGAGCCATTTTCGATCTGTCGTTAGGGGATTTCTCAGAAGAACTCGTCGAGGCTAAAGAAAATGGTAAAAAAGGCATTTTACTGTTCTTCGAAATGGATGAATGTCCTTTCTGTCATCGCATGAAAACAACGGTATTAAACCAGCCTGAGGTAATGGCCTATTTTAAAAAGCATTTCTCTATATACGCCATAGATATTGAGGGTGATGTGGTCATTTCTGACTTTTCCGGTCAGTCGATGACCATGAAAGAATTTGCACTGACTCATAACAGGGTGCGTGCCACTCCCGTATTTGCGTTTTTTGATCTTACGGGTAAAAGAATAGTGCGATACACTGGTCCTACTTCAGGGGTAGAAGAATTCATGTGGCTGGGTGAATACGTGGTAAATGGACATTATGAAAAACTTCGTTTCACAAAATATAAACGCCAAAAAAGAAAAGAAAAAAAGAATAATAATAAAGGCTAAACAGAATGTGTTTTATCCGGCGCCTAGCACTGGCGATTGTATGTTTAAGTTCTCCGCAGTTACAGGCAGCAGAAGCCTTACCTGACAGGCTTGATTTTAACCTTGTCATGAAACTTGTTGATGAGGGTGATTATTATGAATCCTTGTTAGCAAAGTCAGAGCTAGACCGGGCTGCATCCGATAAGTTGCTGGTTGATGGACTTAATGATTTTAATATTAATCTGGTTGCGCTGGCCCAATATGTAAAGCCTTCAGAAGTACTGACTGAAGAAATAAATGATGACCACCGGTTATCAGTTGTTGTGCAAAAAACATTATTTGACTTCGGCTTTTCAGGTGAAAAATCACAGGCTGTTGAATCCAGAGTCAGTGCAGCTAAACTCTTATTAAAACAAATTCGTTTGTCTAAAAGAGTTGAGGTTGCATCGAAATTTTTTGATATTAAATTATCGGATCTTAAATATTTTTTAGATAATGAAGCAATTGCAACAGCCTATGTTAAATTTAATAAAACGCAGGAAAGGAATGAACTGAAACAGGCATCTGATGTTGAGTTATTAAAAGCTGAGTTTGAATATCAGCAAGTCAGAGCG
>Ga0316206_1000811_pt1 | contig 34574 bp, 34 predicted proteins | sample 6monthpyrite_MG_FD_204942 | JGI IMG/M metagenome (GOLD analysis project Ga0316206, IMG submission 204942) | Microbial mat bacterial communities from mineral coupon in-situ incubated in ocean water Damariscotta River, Maine, United States -... | ecosystem: Environmental > Aquatic > Marine >... | reverse complement strand
GTTGCAATAATGGTTAAAGAGCCACCTTCCTCAACATTACGTGCAGCACCAAAGAAACGTTTTGGACGGTGTAAGGCGTTCGCATCAACACCACCCGTCAATACCTTGCCGGATGATGGAATAACGGTATTGTAAGCACGTGCAAGGCGGGTAATAGAGTCTAATAAAATGACCACGTCTTTTTTATGCTCAACTAAACGTTTTGCTTTTTCGATAACCATTTCAGCCACCTGAACGTGACGGCTAGCCGGCTCATCGAAGGTCGAAGAAACGACTTCTCCGCGCACAGAGCGGGACATTTCGGTGACTTCTTCAGGACGTTCATCAATCAATAAGACGATTAAGTGACAATCAGGATTATTGTTGGTAATTGCATGAGCAATATCATGCAGCATCATTGTTTTACCCGCTTTAGGCGGAGATACGATCAAACCACGTTGACCCTTACCGATAGGGGCTGTGAGGTCGATGATACGTGCAGTCATATCCTCTGTACTACCGTTTCCGGTTTCGAGGAAAAGACGCTCATTAGGGTGTAACGGGGTTAAGTTTTCGAATAAGACTTTATTTTTGGTATTTTCCGGGGAATCAAAGTTAATTTCATTCACTTTTAATAAAGCAAAATAACGCTCACCATCTTTTGGTGGGCGAATCTTCCCTGCAACGGTATCGCCTGTGCGGAGGTTAAAACGGCGAATCTGGCTTGGGGAAACATAAATATCATCCGGGCCAGCAAGGTATGAACTATCTGCAGAACGTAAAAATCCAAAACCATCTTGTAAAATTTCTAAGACACCATCGCCGTATATATCCTCACCTTTTTTCGCATGGGATTTTAAAATAGCAAAAATAATATCTTGTTTTCGGGAACGGGACAGATTGTCTATGCCCATGCTAGAGGCAATATTAATGAGTTCAGGGACGGGGGTTTTCTTAAGTTCAGATAAATTCATATTTGAGAGTTCTTTAGTGGGTTATGTGGATGTATTAAGTTTTTAGTGGGTACGATTCGGAGTTGCGCAAAGGCGGAATTACGGCGTACAGGTTTTTAAAGTTATTTTGAAGTATTTTTTGAGATTATCCGCTGGTGCATTTGTTAGAGCGAAGCGAAAAGGTTAAAAAATTTTGAAATTAGTTATGTAACGAACATTAGCATTAAAATTTAAAAACGTCCAGCTTCGCAACGCATCGTTCCATATTTAATTTGATATTTAACAGAACGGGAAGCTGGGCGTTTTGAGGTACCTTAAAGGTTGCTATCAATAAAGGCAGCAAGTTGAGATTTTGAAACGGCGCCGACTTTTGTTGCTTCAACACTACCGTTTTTGAAAATCATCAATGTTGGGATACCACGAATGCCAAATTTAGGCGGTGTCGCTGGGTTTTCATCGATATTGAGTTTAGTAATTTTAAGTTTGCCAGCATACTCTTCTGCAATTTCGTCGAGAATAGGGGCAATCATTTTGCAAGGGCCACACCAGTCTGCCCAGTAATCTACTAATACGGGCCCTTCTGCATTTACAACTTCGGCATCGAAGGTGTCATCTGTGGCATATACGATCTTGTCGCTCAAGGTAGTGTCTCCTGTTGACGTTCTGTTTTTTTGATTGTAGTCGGTTTTGAAATAAATCTATACCTCCATTTGAGCCTAAGCGAGCGCATATTTCAAGTTTAATCTTGTCGATATCTGTTAGACTACGCGCCATGAGTGAACAACATTTAACCACAACAAAATTTTCTGGCTTTGATTTGCCTGCAAACGTGCTGCAAGGCATTGAAGAATCAGGCTTTTCTTATTGCACACCGATTCAGGCTGAGTCACTGCCTTTTGCTTTGCAAGGTAAAGATATTGCGGGACAGGCACAAACAGGTACCGGTAAAACCGCCGCTTTTTTATTAGCCGCCTACGCGCACCTGTTAAAAAATCCGGCTCCTGAGTCGAGAAAGAAGAACCAGCCTCGCTGTATTATTCTTGCGCCTACGCGAGAGCTTGCTGTGCAAATTCATAAAGATGCTGAGATGCTGGGTAAATATACCGGTTTAAAACATGTCGCAGTCTTTGGCGGCACCGGCTACGATACTCAAAAGCAGGCGATTATCGACGGTGTTGATTTATTAATTGGCACGCCTGGCCGCATCATTGATTACTTTAAACAAGGCGTATATGACTTAAAACAAATTCAGGTTTTAATCCTTGATGAAGCTGACCGTATGTTTGATTTGGGCTTCATTGATGACATTCGCTATTTAATACGCCGGATGCCGGATGCCGATAAACGTTTAAGCATGTTATTTTCAGCCACGTTGTCACATCGCGTCGCTGAACTTGCATATGATCATATGAATGACCCTGAAGAAGTGGTTATTAAGTCTGAGAGCATCACCGCCGATCGGGTAACACAAACGGTTTATTACCCTGCGATGGATGAAAAAATTCCATTACTACTTGGTTTACTCAATAGCCTCGATGATCAACGTATCGTTATTTTCATCAATACCAAGCGTGTAGCTGAAAAAATTGATGCTTATTTTAAAACAAACAATATCAATGGTGCGATGTTATCGGGTGATGTACCTCAGAATAAACGTTTGCGGATTATGGAAGATTTTACTGCAGGTAAAACACGCGTACTCGTGGCCACCGATGTCGCTGCACGTGGTTTGCATGTTGAAGATGTTAGCTTAGTCATTAACTATGATTTACCCAATGATGCAGAAGATTACGTGCATCGTATCGGCCGTACAGGCCGTGCAGGTGCAAGTGGTGTTGCGATTAACTTTGCCTGTGAAGATTATGCCATGGCCTTGCCTGATATTGAGCAATATATTGGGCATAAAATTGAAGTGTCAAAAATTACCAACGAGATGTTGCTGAAACCGAATGCACCTGCAAGAATCGAACGCAGAAGCAAGAAAAAGACGCATCATAAAAAATCCGCTCAGGGAAATAAGCCGCATCATAAAAGTGGTAAGCCACATCATCACAAAAGTGATAAGAACAAACATAACCAGTCTGACTCAGAAACATCACAGCCAAACAGATCACATCAAGATAAACCGGCAAAAAGACATGGTCAGCAACATGCTAAAAAGAAAACGGCTAATCAAAGTAGAGCAAAACCCAGAAATAACAACATGAAACCTGCTCAAAATAACGCACAAAAGCCGTTAGAAAATAAAAACAGCGGCTTTGTTGGTGGAATTATTCAAACCTTAACGGGAATGTTTAAACGCAGTTAGGGCGGTTTAGGCCGATTAATCTTTATCAGCAGGTAGGAACTTCTTACTTGCCTGGAAGACTTCTTCTGCTGAAATCGCTTTAAGGCCGGATTCTGAGCGGGGATAATTTTCAGCGCATAAGATCGTTAATTTTTCATCCAGAGCGTAAGGTGCGCAGTCTTTAGGGTTGTGGCCAGAAAATAATTCAAGCAAGTTTGTTCCCACTGCTGCTGCAATATGTGCAGGTCCTGTGTCGGGTGCGACTAATATATTCATTCTTGATAGTGTTGCTTTGTAGCGCTCAAAGTTTGGTTTTGGAATCAGAAGATTTACGCTGTTATTACTCGCGGCAACAATACGTTGACCAAGCGCTTTTTCATCGGGTAGTAAATCAATAATGACTTTAATATCGATATTATTTTGTTTTGCATATTCAGAAAAATATTCCGCGAGCCTTCCCCAATTTTTTTCTGGCCATGATTTATGGATAAGCATTTTTCCTTTCCGGCCTATGCCCTTGGCTAGACCACTAAAACTGGGGTGTAAACCAATGACAAAAGTATCCTTTGTTATACCGATACTTTCTAAAAGTTCGTTCGACTGTTGTTCGGCTTGTTGTGTTACAGGCAGGTAAATTGGATTGCTTGTTTTACTTAAGTCCGGGTTGACCAGATGTAAACAATGTTCTGCGAAGTTGGTTTCAGCGCTATCTATATTTTGAAGGATATGCTGTTGTGCGTTAGTGGTTTGGAATAATTTTTTAAAGCTGGTTTTCGTTTCAAAACAAAAAATATGTTCAAAGCGGGATTGCTGAATCAGCTTTTTTAGCTGGCTGCGCTGGATAAACGGAAAAAGTTTTTTTCGATCGAGTAACCATACATTTTGAATCTGTGGATGAAATCCATTTAATACCCGTTTACCGTCTGGGCTGGTTAGCAGAGTTATTTCAGCATGGGGATATTTTTCTATTAGCGCGGTGAGTGCCGGAGTGATTATAACCATATCACCAGCTCTTCCTATGCGTATAACGAGTATTTTCATTGTAAAATTCTTATTGGCTTGCTTTAAATATGAATATATTTGACCTGTGTATCAAGCTACCGATAGAATCACAAATCCTGTAATCACAACTATATATGAAGAATTATGACAATTAAAGTAGAGCTTTCTTACGGCGAGATGCTGGATAAAATTACCATTTTACAAATTAAAAGTGAACGTATTTCAGATGCCGGTAAAGTTGCCAATGTGAACATGGAGTTAAGCTTACTAAGTGATTTGTGGGAGTCGGATGAAAAATCCGGCATCGATATTAGCGAAGAGTTTGCCAGGCTTAAAAAAATAAATGAAGCACTTTGGGATATCGAAGATGACATTCGCGATAAGGAACGTGCCAAAGAGTTTGATGAAAAATTTATTGAATTAGCGCGCGCGGTGTATGTTACAAATGATCAGCGAGCTGATATTAAGCGGGTTATAAATATAAAGCTGGGCTCAGATCTGGTTGAAGAAAAATCCTACGCCGATTACAGCTAGTGGTTTAGCGCATATTTTTTGCTTGTCGCCAGAGCTGGATGGTCGGATATTTTTTGTAAGCACCGCTTATGACATATTGTAAAATATTACGTAAACGATAGAACCACACCACAGATTCAACACGGATGATTTCTTTTCCGTTTTCATCAAAAAATATAATAGTCGGGCTGTAATTAATGTTCAGTTGTTCAGCCCATTCTTTTGCCGATGTTTTTTCCCCCGATGGGGTGACAATGGCTTGATTACTATTAACATCAAGTTGTACCGCTTCGAGTTTTAACAATTGCGTGTCAATTTCCGCTCTGCTTAATGGGCCTCCATGTAAGACATCACAGGCGTGGCAACGCTTGTGTTCAAATATCACCATTAATGGTTGGGCTGCTTTAAATCGACTTCGATCTAGTAAATGTGGTGGTGGGTTAAAATTTTCATTGTAGTTAAGTTCGGGTTTGCCATAGCTAAGGGCTGTTTCGGCTCTGGCCATGTATTTTCGAAAGGATTCTTTTTTGTAGTGCTCATCTGCGACATATTCCAGTGCGGCACGAAACTGGTAGGGTGGACGGTATCCTCTAAGGCGTAATACTTCCTGTCCTTTTATATTATAAAAAAGTATTGAAGGGGTGAAGTTGGTTTTCTTTAAAGCAGAAAATGTTTTTTCCGAGTAGGTTTTACCATCCAGATTGATAACGGGACGTTGTCCCTTGACATTAATTGCAACGACGTCAAAGTTTTTTTGCGTGTATTGAACGATATCTTTTTGGCCCCAGTTCTTTTCTAAGTGGGCTTTACAATAAGGACAAAATTTTTGCCCAAAATAAATGATTAAGCCTTTTTTATTTTGTTCTTTTGCTTCTCTGATATCGTCTTCAATTTCAAGAAAACTTAGTTTAAACCAGTCTGGTAAGGTCAGGGCTTCTTCTAAAGGCCGATCGCTGAAGTTGATATCCTCATCGATTGCGGAATAGGCATTAAATGTACAGCTAAGAGTAAGCAGTAAAATGAGTAGTCGATTTTTAAGGAGAGATGAATTTAACAAAATAGTCATATAGTTTGCTGCACGTTATTTATTCTGCTTCTGGCACGGTCTTTGAAAGTAACAGGTTAACACGCAAGCGCTTGCCGTTAATAACCAAAATAAAAAAAATCCAATGGTATAGCCCCCTAAACGGCTGATTTGCTCGAAACCGCCAAGCGCCATTAATAACTGGGGATCAAAAATGGTAAAAAATAAGATAGTTGCAACGCCTGCGGTAAGAAAGGAGGGCCAAAGAATGGAGATAACTTTTTGAATTGTAGGGATATTTTGCTGTGCTATTACCATAAGCCTATCTCCTTTTCGATTTAGTAATGAATTATTAATTTAGTATCCATGTTCTTTGCTGTGGCAGGGTAACTCGCCCGGTAATACGCCAGTTTTTCTCTTGCGGCTCTAAAATAACGATCCAATTCCCGCTACGTATTTTATTCATTCTTCCGGTATAGCTTTTTTTATCCGGTGATAGAAATAATGTTAAGTTTTGATCGTGGTTTGCCTGGGTTGTGTGTGCAAGTTGTAACGTTAATCTGGGCGGTAACGGAGACAGTTTTCCTGCTAATTTCAGGGTAAGTGTTTGCGTTAACGGAACCCAGGTAACATCTGAGCTTAAATTTAATTTTTGCGCATATTGATTTCGCTCAAGCGTCTGGTTTATTGCTAAGCCCGCTTTGTAATAATCATCTTTAACTAAGCCGTCATCAGATTGTATGGCAAGGATAATCGTTGCAATGCCTGCAATGACCGCGGTCGCGGGAAAAAAGATCAGGAACCATGGCCAAAACTGCTTATACCATATAGGCGGGACGATTTCTGTGGGTGAATTATTGATCACTTTGTTAACGGTCCTATAAAGCGTGCTTTTTCAATAACCGATAAATTGTCCTGATCGGTGGCTTTTAAATAAAAATTGATATTACTGCTGGTCTTTTTTAAGTTTACCGGGTCAACCTGAATGCGTACAGCAAGAGTATAGACCTCACCTGATTTTATTTTGATTTCTTTTTCAGGCTGAATAAAAACCATGTTTTCAAGACCATCGCTGTGAAGTTGATATGAATGTTCCTTAGTATCCATATTAATCAGCTTTAAGGTGTAGATATTTTCAACTAAACCATCAACGGTTTCCCGGTATAACGAATTACGATCACGAATAATATCCAGCTCAAGTGGAATACGTGTAGCGATACTGTAAATCAATGTCATTGAAATGAGAATAAGCAAGGATGCATAAATAACAATGCGTGGTCTAAGTAAGTGGGTTTCTTTTCCATCAATTCGGTTTTGAGTCGTGTAGCGCACAAGACCCTTTTCATAGCCCATTTTGTCCATAACATCATCACAGACATCGACACACGCCGCGCAACCAATACATTGGTATTGTAAACCCTCTCTTATATCAATACCGGTCGGGCAAACCTGAACACATAAAGTGCAGTCAATACAATCGCCTAAGCCTTCTTTTTTCGGGTCAACACTTTTCTTGCGGGCACCACGTGACTCACCACGTCGTTCATCATAAGAAATAATCAGTGTATCTTTATCAAACATGGCACTTTGGAAGCGTGCATAAGGACACATATAAATACAAACCTGTTCACGCATCCAGCCAGCATTGCCATAGGTGGCGAAACCGTAAAAAATAACCCAGAAAGTTTCCCACGGACCCAGCGAAAACTGTAACAGGGCCTGGCCCAGTTCAATAATGGGGGTGAAGTAACCGACAAAGGTAAAGCCTGTCCATGCAGAAAGTGTGAGCCATAAAAAATGTTTAATGCCTTTTAAATAAAGCTTGTGTGAACTCATAGTGGCTTTATCAAGTTTTATTTGTTGATTACGTGATCCTTCAACTTTTCGCTCGATCCATAAAAATACTTCAGTCCAAACGGTTTGCGGGCAGGCGTAGCCGCACCATAAGCGTCCGGCGAGCGCAGTGAAGAAGAAAAGGGAAAGCGCAGCAATAATTAATAAGGCAGCAAGATAAAAAAAGTCTTGTGGCCAGAAGGTTAAGCCAAAAATATAAAATTTACGTGCAGGGAGATCAAATAAAACGGCCTGATGACTATCCCAGCGTAACCATGGAATAAAGTAATAACCACCAAGCAACAAAAATACACCGCTTGTGCGTAAGCGGGCAAACCAACCGGACACTTTTCGTGGGTAAACTTTTTTATGTTTCTCGTAAAATTCTTCAGAGTCATCTGAGGGAATATTTGCGGTGTTTTTTTTCATTGGAAGTTTAAATTTGTATGCTTATGAAACATTAAAAAAAATATCAAATTTTTTTTAATGTCTGTGGGTCTGAAAGTAAAAAGCCTGTTAATACTAGCAAACATATTAACAGGCTTACGGCTCTTACTTATTACTTAAGCTATAAATATAAGCAGCCATTAAGTGCACTTTATCTTCGCCGAGGAAGTCCCGATGAGCCGGCATAACACCGGTGCGTCCTTTCGCGATTGACTGGGCAATAACGCCTGCAGAACCACCATATAACCAAATATTATCGGTCAGGTCGGGTGCGCCGAGCGCTTTATTACCTTTACCATCAGCGCCATGGCATGCAATACACATGACATTAAATTGTTGTTTACCTGCTTTAGCCATTGCAACATCGTGTTTGCGCCCGCTTAAACTGATTACATATTGAGTAACATCTTTGACACCTTGTTTGCCAATGACCGCTTCCCAGGGCGGCATTACACCGATGCGACCATTGAGAATAGTCGTTTTAATATTACCCGCATCACCACCCCATAACCAATCGTTATCCGCTAAATTTGGAAAACCTTTTGCGCCACCGGCATCAGAGGCATGGCAAGTGGCACAATAGTTCAGGAATAAACGTTGCCCCACTTTAGTTGCATTACTGTCTTTGGCTAAGCTGGGAATATCTTGTTTAGCGAAGCTGGCAAAAATAGGGTCATAGGTTTTGTTGGCATGTAAAATTTCTTCATCATATTGTCCGGTTTGGCTCCAGCCTAATGTGCCCTTGTAATTACCCAGGCCAGGGTAAAGCACAAGATAAACCAAAGCAAAAACAATGGTGAAATAGAATAACCATAGCCACCAACGTGGTAATGGGTTGTTGTATTCCTCTAAATCGCCGTCCCATTTATGGCCGGTGACATCCCCTTGCTTGGCTTCATTGGCGCGCGACTTACTTGCCCATTTAATTAACCAGTAACATGCCAGAATATTCGCAACTGTAATGAGTGCAACGTACCAACTCCAAAAATCACTCATGCTTGTCTCCTTTTAATTTTTTTTTAGTAGGGTGCTCGACTTCATTAAACGGGAGTTGTGAGGCATCTTCAAAACGACGTTTACTTTTACCACTATAAGCCCACCAAACTATTCCAATAAATACCGCAAACAAAACCACGGTATACCAACTTCTAAAATCATTTATATCCATCATGATCTCCTGGGTTATCTCCGGGTTTTGATTGCAGTACCGAGCTCTTGTAAATAGGCAATAAGAGCATCCATTTCAGTTTTATCTTTCACGTCATTTTCTGCGCTGGCTATTTCAGCATCAGAATAAGTTTCACACTTACTACAGGTTGCAGAAATAAGCGTATTCATCACGCGCATTTTTTTCGCTGTTTCTTTGCTATCAATTTTATTCTCGACTAACCAGGGAAAGCCGGGCATGTTGGATTCAGGAACAACATCACGTGGATTAATCAAATGAACACGTTGCCAGTCATCAGAGTAACGACCACCGACACGAGCCAGGTCCGGCCCGGTACGCTTTGATCCCCACTGGAAGGGATGATCATAAACAGACTCTCCCGCTACTGAATAATGACCATAGCGTTCAGTTTCTGCACGGAAGGGCCGAATCATTTGAGAGTGACAGTTGTAACAGCCTTCACGTATATAAACATCGCGACCTTCTAAACGAAGTGCGCTATAGGGTTTAAGGCCGGCGACAGGCTCGGTTGTGTCCTTAGTAAAAAATAAAGGAACAATTTCAACTAAACCACCTACGCTAATGACGAAAACGATGAGTATCATCATTAAGCCTATATTTTTTTCAACGACTTCATGACTCATGCTTTGTTTCTCCCTTAATGGTTTTCCAGACGTTATAGGCCATTACAAACATGCCGACGAGGAATAATAAACCGCCGATAAAACGTACTGTGTAATACGGATAGGTGGCTTCGAGTGAATCCACAAAACTATAGGTTAAGGTGCCATCAGCATTAACAGCACGCCACATCAATCCCTGCATTACACCGGCAATCCACATTGATGAGATGTATAAAACAATACCAATCGTTGCAATCCAAAAGTGCGTGTCAATCAACTTAATGGAATACATTTGTTCCCGTTCAAACACTTTTGGTATTAAGAAGTACACCGCACCTATAGTGACCAAAGCAACCCAACCCAATGCACCGGAATGCACATGACCTATTGTCCAATCGGTGTAATGCGATAATGCATTAACCGTTTTGATGGCCATCATCGGACCTTCAAAGGTCGACATACCGTAGAAGGAAAGAGAAACGATTAAAAATTTAAGAATGGGGTCGGTGCGTAACTTATGCCAGGCACCGGATAAGGTCATCATGCCGTTGATCATGCCACCCCAGGATGGTGCAAGCAGCACCAGAGAGAACACCATACCGATAGATTGTGCCCAATCAGGTAGTGCGGTGTATTGAAGGTGATGTGGACCTGCCCACATATAGGTAGAGATTAATGCCCAGAAATGCACAACAGACAGACGATAAGAATAAATTGGGCGCCCGACTTGTTTAGGGATGAAGTAGTACATAATCCCTAAGAAACCCGCCGTTAAGAAAAAGCCTACCGCATTATGACCGTACCACCATTGCACCATGGCATCGATCGCACCCGGGTAGAATGAGTAGGATTTCGTTAAGCTCACCGGTAGCGCCATACTATTTACAATATGTAACACCGCAACAGTAAGAATGAATGCACCGAAAAACCAGTTGGCAACATAAATATGTTGTACCTGGCGTTTCATGATGGTGCCAAAGAAAACCACGGCATAGGCAACCCACACTACGGTAATGAGCAGATCGATCGGCCATTCAAGTTCTGCGTATTCTTTACCACTGGTCATACCCAACGGAAGGCTAATTGCGGCAAGTAAAATGACCAGGGTCCAACCCCAGAAGGTGAAGGCTGCCAGCTTGTCGGAAAACAAACGGGCCTGGCAGGTGCGCTGCACGACATAGTAGGAAGTCGCAAAAAGTGCCGAACCACCAAAGGCAAAAATGACCGCATTGGTGTGTAGTGGTCGTAAGCGACTGTAAGTTAACCAGGGTAAATCAAAGTTGAGTGCGGGCCAAACCAGTTGCGCGGCTATAAGGACCCCGACGGTCATACCGACAATTCCCCAGATCACCGTCATCACGGTAAACTGACGTACAACGGTATAGTTGTATGTATTTTCTGTTTCCATAGTTTTCCCTTATTGTTATACGTTATAACTACTGGTAACTAAATATAGCCCAATAAAGGAATAAGTCTGCCTCAGATTAAGTCCGGACTCGTTGATCTAGATCAAATCAACTTGGAATGGGTGGGTGCAGCCAGGCTATAACCTAACTGACTTGTGAGGAATTAGAGCAATTAGTCGATGAGTGATTTGCGAGTTGGCGCAACTTAACAGTATCTAAAATAGTGATGTGTTTACGCTCAACGTCGAGCAAGCCATCATCCTGAAAATGACTAAGTAAGCGGCTGATCGTTTCAACGGCCATACCGAGTAAGTTGGCAATATCGCCGCGGGACATGCTGAGGTTAAATTCATTTGCTGCGTAGCCTAAACTATTTAAGCGCTCGGACAGGCTGACTAAGAAACTTGCCAGCCGTGTTTCTGCCGGCATTTGTGCAAGTAAAAGCATGGCGTTTTGATCTTGTTGAATTTCCTTACTCATTAAGCGAAAAAGCTGATGTTGCAGGTTAGGGATGTCCAATGCGAGTGACTCAAGATGCTCAAAAGGAATTTCACAAACACTGGAGGTTTCGAGCGCTTTGGCAGAACACCGATGTTCGTTGCCACTAATGGCATCCATACCTAATAGTTCACCGGGTAAGGAAAATCCGATTATTTGCTCCGTGCCATCAGGATTGGTTAAATACGTTTTAAATGAACCGCTGCGAATCGCATAAACAGATTTTAAATTTTCGCCCATACGAAACAGGAAGTTATTTTTGTTAACAGATTGGCGACGCCTGATAACTTTGTCGAGTCGTTCCAGATCGCCTGTATTTAACCCCATAGGCAAACAAAGGTCATATAAACTACAGTTTTGACAGTGACTTTTTAATTCCGAAAGTTTAATAACTCGATTGTCTGTCATTTATAATACCTTGTTTATTCATGATCGATTTTGTGAGATTAATTGTATTGCCTTGTTGTCCATGTGGCAAAAGATTTTTATTATAACCTCATGATACACAAGGATAATTCTATTATAAGCCGTTAATTTTTATAGGGTTTTGGGGCTCAAAAAGGTATATTAAGCATTTGTTTATTAAAGCTTTTCCATTAAAGTCCGATATAAGAGAAATATGCCGCTAAAAGCACTCATTGTTGAAAGTACACATTATTATAGTGACCTGTTAAGCACAATATTGTCTGATATTGGTGTGAACTGTGATGTTTTTTCTTCCGGGAAAGAGGCATTAGCGTCCAGCGTTAAGCCAGAGTACGCCTTTATTATCGTATCCCGTTATCTGGAAGATGTGGGGGGCGAGTTATTCTTACATCGTTACCGGGAAAAATATCAGTTACGCGATGCTTTAACCATTATGATGTCATCTGATGATGTTTCCAAGATCATGATGGACGCAAACCAGGCCGGCTTTAAACTGGTTTTTGATAAAAAAGATATCAGTTCACTGCATACTTTTTTAATTAGAGTTGTTAATAATCGTACTTTAGATCTTCGAGCCAATATTCTCTACGTTGAAGATAATAAAGCAAGTGCTGAGTTAACAGTGACATTATTGAAAAGCTATGAAGCGAATGTTGAGCACGTGACAAATGTGGCAGAGGCAAAAGTAAAATTTACTGATAACAGTTACGACTTAGTGATTACCGATTTTTATTTGCAGGGCAAAGAAACCGGAAATGACATTATACAGCTGGTGCGTTCCATAGACGATGCCGACAAGGGTAATATACCAATTCTGGTTGTTTCAGGAGAAACGGATCAAACTAAACGTACTGCTTTTCTCAGGAACGGAGCGAATGATTTTATTGTTAAGCCCTATGGCAGTGATGAGTTGATCGTGCGTTTATCAAACCTGGTTAAAAATAAAAAAATTCAGGAACAAGTAAAAAAACAACAAGAAGAGCTTTTTAAACTGGCAATGACGGATCAATTAACGGGGCTGTATAACCGGCACAGTTTATTTGAGTTGGCACCTAAATATATCAGTGATGCTAATCGTCATGATTTTCCTATTTCAGTACTCGTGATTGACCTTGATTTTTTTAAGGCCGTCAACGATATACATGGCCATAATATTGGTGATGTTGTTTTGAAGGCTGTCGGTAAAGTGTTAATGAACAATTGTCGCTCTGAAGATTTTGTTGCTCGTTTTGGCGGGGAAGAATTTGTTATGTTACTTTCCCATTGTGACTTTGATTTTGCCAAAACTAAGGCAGAAACGATAAGACAAGCTATTGAAGAATCAAAACCGCATGGCTTAACCATTACCGCGAGTATTGGCGCCGCTATTTTAGCTGAGGGCGATGATTTTGATAGCTTATTTGATAAAGCGGATAAAGCCGTTTACGAGGCCAAAGAGGCGGGGCGTAATCAAGTGGTGCTTTACTCGTGAGAATACGGCACCGCACTTTAATTTTTTAGCAAATTTCCGCTTAATTCCCTCTTCAAACCCCGTGTTCTCACACCCTTTTAGATGCATCCCACAAGCTGATACCTTATAATAATGATAAATTTTAATGCTATTGGGAGCATTTCATGGCAGATCGTACCGCAACAGTGTCTCGTGACACACTAGAGACCCAAATTGAGGTGACAATAAATCTCGATGGGAAAGGCAATGGTGAATTTAATACTGGCGTGCCCTTTTTGGAGCATATGCTAGATCAGGTTGCACGCCACGGTATGGTCGATCTCGATATTCGTGCAAAAGGGGATAATCACATTGATGATCACCACACAGTTGAAGATATTGGTATCACCTTAGGCCAGGCTTTTGCCAAAGCACTAGCCGATAAAAAAGGTATTCGTCGTTATGGTCACGCTTATGTACCATTGGATGAGGCCTTGTCGCGCGTGGTGATTGATTTTTCAGGCCGTCCTGGTTTGCAAGATAATACAGAATATCCGCGTTCAATGATTGGCGGGTTTGATGTGGATTTGTTTGGTGAGTTTTTTCAGGGTTTCGTTAACCATGCACAAGTGACATTGCACATTGATAATCTGAAAGGCAAAAATGCTCACCATATTGCAGAAACAATTTTTAAGGCATTTGGCCGGGCACTACGGATGGCAATAGAGCCCGATCCGCGTATGGCCGGTGTGATGCCTTCGACTAAAGGAAGTCTATAAAGTTGGCGCTAAAGCGATTGCGCTTGAAATTACCAGGTTTACCCTCTCTTTATAATTATTGAGGGGTACTATGAATAATCAATTCAAAATGCTCATGTACTTATCGTACACTCTGCTTTTTCATTAATTATTGCCTTGTTCTTTCTGCGCTCATAACGCTTTAGCCCCAACTTAAGTTTGAATTAATTTTGAGTAATCGAAGAAAATTATGAGTAGCGTAGCAGTCATTGATTATGGAATGGGCAACCTCCATTCTGTTTCTAAAGCGTTAGAAAAAGTGGGCGAGGGCGTTGACGTTCTGGTCACAGCGGATGCTGAAACGATTTTATCCGCTGACCGTGTTGTTCTTCCCGGTGTTGGTGCAATGCGCGATTGCATGGGGGAAATTGTTCGCCTTGGTTTAGATAAAGTTATTAAAGAGTTTATTGCAAGCGGCAAGCCTTTTTTGGGGGTTTGTGTTGGTATGCAAGCATTGCTTGAATCAAGCACAGAAAATAACGGGGTTGAATGCTTAGGTATTTTACCCGGCCGGGTTGAAAATTTTGATGATGTTTTAAAAGAGATTAAAACGCCTGAAAAATTAAAAATTCCACATATGGGCTGGAATCAGGTTCATCATGAAATTGATCATCCTATGTGGAAAGATATTGCACAGGATGCCCGTTTTTATTTTGTACACAGTTATTATGCACAACCGGGGCACCCTGATCTGATCGCTGCATCAACAAGTTATGGTATTACCTTTACCTCCGCTGTGAGTAAAGATAATGTCTTTGCTGTTCAGTTCCACCCGGAAAAAAGTCAGCATGCGGGTCTAACCTTGTATGCAAATTTTTTGAAGTGGAATGGTAAGCCCTAAATTTAAACGTAGAAAAATAGAGAAAAGAACATGCTTTTAATACCTGCAATTGATCTTAAAGATGGAAAATGTGTCCGTTTACGCCAGGGCGATATGGATGATGAAACGATTTTTTCAGATGACCCCGTTGCTGTCGCAGGAAGATGGGTAGAAGCGGGCGCGCGTCGTTTACACATTGTCGATTTAAATGGTGCCTTTGAAGGTAAACCGATGAATGCGAGTGTGGTACATGATATCTGTGCAGCGTACCCCGATCTCCCTGTTCAAATTGGTGGTGGTATTCGAGATGAAGATACCGTACAAACGTATTTAGATGCGGGTGTGGAGTATGTCATTATAGGAACAAAAGCGGTTAATGCGCCTCACTTTGTTAAAGATCTTTGTCTGGAGTTCCCCGGACATATTATTGTTGGACTTGATGCAAAAGATGGCAAGGTTGCGATTGATGGCTGGTCTAAACTTTCAAAACACGATGTGATTGATATGGCACAGCACTTTCAGGATGACGGCGTTGCGGCCATCATTTATACCGATATTAGTCGGGACGGCATGATGCAAGGTGTTAATGTTGAAGCCACCGTTAAACTTGCTCAAGCGATTAATATTCCCGTGATTGCATCTGGCGGTATTACCAATCTTGATGATATTCGTGCTTTGAGCGAAGTGGCTGAAGAAGGCATTATGGGCGCGATTACCGGCAGGGCTATTTATGAAGGCACACTGGATTTTGCCGAAGGGCAAAAGCTTTCAGACGAACTTAACAAATAAAGATTTTAACGCGGAGGGCGCTAAGGCGCAGAGGACACAAAGATGAAAAAAATAAACATAGTTTTCTTTGCGTCCTCTGCGACCCTGCGAACTTTGCGTTTATTACGGTAACTATATAATGGGCTTAGCTAAAAGAATTATTCCTTGTTTAGATGTTGATAACGGTCGCGTGGTTAAAGGCGTGCAGTTTGTTGATATTCGGGATGCCGGTGATCCGGTTGAAGTGGCACGTCGATATGATGAACAAGGCGCTGATGAAATTACCTTTTTAGATATTACCGCAACTTCTGATAACCGTGACACCATGGTACATTTAGTCGAAGAAGTGGCCAGTCAGGTTTTCATTCCTTTAACCGTTGGCGGTGGTATTCGTAAAGTTGAAGATATTCGTACCATGTTAAATGCCGGTGCTGATAAAGTGGGCATAAATAGTGCGGCGGTATTTAACCCCGAGTTTGTTAAAGAAGCAGCAGACAAATTTGGTTCACAATGTATTGTTATTGCAATCGATGCAAAGAAAGTGAGTACTGAAGGCGAACAAAACCGCTGGGAAATTTTTACCCATGGCGGGCGCAAAGAAACAGGCATTGACGCTGTCGAGTGGGCAATCAAAATGGTTGACTACGGCGCGGGTGAAATTTTATTAACCAGTATGGACAGAGACGGCACCAAGATAGGTTTTGATCTCGAGTTAACGCGCGCTATTAGTGAAGCGGTCAACGTGCCTGTTATTGCATCGGGTGGCGTGGGTGAGCTGCAACACTTGGTTGATGGTGTTAAAGAAGGCAAAGCTGATGCCGTGCTTGCAGCAAGTATCTTTCACTTTGGTGAGCACACCATTGGTGAAGCAAAAGTAAAAATGGCCACAGCTGGAATAGAGATGCGGTTGTAATTTATGTTTTGTAATAATCGCAAAGGACGCAGAGTCGCGGAGGGCGCAAAGAAAAATATGACTTGCTCTGTGTTCTCTGCGACTCTGCGTCCTTTGCGTTAAGATTAATAGTTAAGAGATATGACAAATAATTGGCTGGATGACATTAAATGGGATAAGGATGGTTTAGTCCCTGCTATTGCTCAGGAAACGGGCACGGGTAAAGTTTTAATGATGGCGTGGATGAACCGTGAGTCATTAGAACTAACCGTTAATGAAGGTCGCGCAATTTATTGGTCACGTTCACGTGGTAAGTTATGGCGCAAGGGCGAAGAGTCCGGCCATGTACAAACATTAAAAGATATTCGTTTAGATTGTGATAACGATGTGGTGTTATTAGAAGTGGAACAACTCGGTGGTATTGCCTGTCATACAGGTCGTCACAATTGTTTTTATAAACAGCTAAAAAATGACGAGTGGGTTGAAGTAGAACATGTTATTAAAAATCCAGACGAGATTTATAGTAAGTGATTAAACGCGGAGAACGCAGAGGCGCAGAGTTCTCAGAGATTTTCTTTGCGTTCTCTGTACTTAATGAACCGCTACGCGTTTCATCAGTATTACCCTAACGTGTTGCTCACGTTCTGGCATCGTTTTTGCGGCCTTTGCGTTAAAATATGTAGTCGAGAATATAGAAGAAATTATGTCAGATATATTAAAACAATTGGCAGCAGTACTTGAGGAACGCAAAAATGCGGATCCAGAAAGTTCTTATGTGGCTAAATTACATGCCAAAGGCCTGGATAGCATATTAAAAAAAGTGGGTGAAGAGGCAACGGAGACGGTAATGGCCGCGAAGGATGGTGTTGCAGAAAAAATCATTTATGAAACCGCTGATCTTTGGTTTCACACAATGGTCATGTTATCCAACCAGGGCATTAGCCATGAAGAAGTGTTAAACGAACTCGCACGTCGTTTTGCTATGTCTGGTTTGGAAGAAAAGGCTAACAGGCCAGAATAAATCAGGAGGAGCTATCATGAGTGATTGTCTTTTTTGTAAAATTTTAGCCGGTGAAGTACCGTCAGATAAAGTTTATGAAGATGATAAAATGTTTGTTTTTAAAGATCTTTACCCAAAAGCAGACGTTCATTTATTAGCGATACCGCGTGCTCATATATCAAGCTTAAATGATGTCACCGATGAGCATGATGAGATTATGGCACATATGCTTAAGCAGTTACCCAGGCTGGCAAAAGAACAGGGTTTAAAAGATGGTTTTAGAACCATTATTAATACAGGTAAAGGTGGGGGACAAGTTATTTTCCACTTACACATGCATTTGTTAGGCGGTAATAATTTATCTGGTTTTCAGTAAAATTTTGGATGTAAACTATTTGGAGAGTTGATATGGGATTCGGTGTAACAGAGTTAATTATAATCTTGGTTATCGTTTTGGTTTTATTCGGTGCTAAACGTTTAAAAAATGTGGGTAGTGATTTAGGTTCGGCTGTTAAAGGCTTTAAAACCGCAATCAAAGACGAAGAAACTAAGCCAAACGAGAGCATAGAAAAAAGCGAAAGCAATGTTATCGAAGGTGAGGCCACTAAAGTAAAAGAAGAAGATAAAGTATAAGTTTTATATTTTATTGAGGCTGTTAATTCATGTTTGATATTGGTTTTTGGGAACTTACAACGATAGCGGTCATTGCTCTGCTTGTGATCGGCCCCGATAAATTACCTGGCGTTGCAAGGCAAGCAGGTAAGTGGGTTGGTCGTGCGCGTCGTTTTGTGGGTGATGTGAAATCAGATATTGATCGTGAATTAAAACAAGAGGAGTTAAAAAAAGCCATTGCTGACGATGTCGGCCTGGATGAAATCAAAGAAATCATGAATACCGATGATTTTAGAATTGATGCTGATGAAACGCCCAGTTATCAGGTGAAAGCGATTCCTGACAGTTCTGATGATTTTGACAAAGACGAAGATGATTCTGATTCGCAAGCCTATAAAAAAGATATGGATGATTTTGTTACGCAATCCACCGAACCAGAACAAATTCAATCTGAGAATGTTCAGGAAACAGCTGGCAATACTCCAGATGAAGAACAGCCTGCTCCTAAGAACTCATAAAATACATTATTAAATGACCAATAAAAATAACAATACGGCTGAAACTGAAGTACCTTTTATGTCTCATCTTGTTGAGTTACGCGATAGATTATTGCGTGCAGTGCTTGTCATTTTAGTCATTTTTTTAGCTTTATTTAGTTTTTCTAATGAGCTTTATACGCTTTTAGCTGAACCACTTTTAATTCATCTTCCTACCGGTAGCAGCATGATTGCAACCGAAGTGGCCTCACCCTTTTTAACGCCCTTTAAACTTTCAATGATGTCGGCTATTTTTATTGGTATGCCTTTTATTCTGTATCAACTGTGGGCGTTTGTTGCGCCCGGTTTGTATAAACACGAAAAGTCATTAGCGTTCCCGTTACTATTTTCAAGCATTATTCTTTTTTACCTGGGTATGGTATTCGCTTATTTTGTTGTTTTCCCGCTGATGTTTCAGTTTTTCACCGGGATAGCACTTGAAGGCGTGACCATGATGACGGATATCACCAAGTATCTCGATTTTGTATTAAAAATGTTTTTTGCGTTTGGTCTGGCCTTTGAAGTGCCGATTGCGACTATTATCGTTATTTCAACAGGAATGACGACAGCAGAAAAACTTTCTCAAAAACGGCCTTATATTATTGTGGTCGCTTTTATTGCCGGTATGTTGTTAACGCCGCCTGATGTGGTCTCTCAAATGCTGCTGGCAGTGCCTATGTGGATTCTATTTGAGCTTGGTTTAATTTTTTCCAGGATATTAACGCGAAAAAAAGTCCGCCTGGCAAAAGAACGTGTCGCCAAAGAAGAGCAGGATTTAGATGATGAGTTTGAAAAGGCCATCGCCGAAGAAGAAGAACTGAGTAAACCCAATAAAACAGATTAACAACAGCCCTCCAATTTAACCTTTCCTGTCATTGCGCGTTAGTAGTAAAAAACATCTGTTTTTTACTACTAACGCGGCAATCTCACAATTAATCCTGTATGTTATAAAATTGCTTCAGCACCTTGCCCTCCGATGCCAGAACGTGCAGCGCAGGTTAGGGTAATGCTGACGAACCGCGCAGCGGTTCATTAAGTGATGCCAGAACGTGTTTTTAACCTGGTATCAACGGATCATATCTTGCGTTAATTTCGCAAAATAATGAATTCTTTGAAATAATATCTGTCAATAAGTGTGTTCGCCTTATTTTTAATAACTTACAGGGGTATTTATGAAGTCATTATTGATATTTTTATTGCTTACTATATTAACCCCTGTTTTTGCTGATGGTTTAAAAAACACACTACAACATCATGCATCCCCCTACCTGGCTATGCACGGTGATGATCCGGTTGCATGGCAAGAGTGGAATAAAAACACGGTTGCTAAGGCAAAAAAAGAGGGTAAGTTGATTTATGTTTCCAGTGGCTATTTTTCTTGCCATTGGTGTCATGTGATGCAACGCGAAAGTTATAAAAATGCAGCGGTTGCAAAAATTCTAAATAAATATTTTATTCCGGTTAAAGTCGACAGAGAAATTAATAGTGCACTGGACAGTCGACTGATTGAATTTGTTGAAAGAACACAAGGTCATGCTGGCTGGCCATTGAATGTTTTTATTACACCCGATGGTTACCCTTTGGTTGGTATGACCTATGTACCCACCAATAATTTTATTGAAATTTTAAATAATTTAAAAATAAAATGGCAACAAGAAAAAGCTGTACTCGAAAACATAGCAAAAGATGCAACAGAAGAACTCACTGCACCTGTTATTAAACGTTCAAGTCTTATTCCTGCCGGTATTGCTAAAAAATACGTTAATTTATTTTTATCAGGTGCTAATGAAATAAGTGATGATATGTCGGGTGGTTTTGGTCAACAAAATAAATTTCCTTCTTTTCCACAATTATCCGCTTTATTGACGTTTTATGAGGCAAAGCCTGACAAAGAGCTTAAACGTTTTTTATTATTAACGTTAAATAAAATGGCATCACAAGGGTTAAATGATCAGCTGTCAGGCGGCTTCTTTCGTTATAGTGTCGATCCTAATTGGCAGGTTCCTCATTTTGAAAAAATGCTTTATGACAATGCTTTGTTGGCTTCTTTATATCTTGATGCGGCACGAATATTTAACAGTGAGAAGTTTTCACGGGTAGCAAAAGAGACATTGGATTTTATGCTGGATGTTTTTCGCTCGCCAAAAGGTGCCTATATTGCCAGCCTGTCTGCGGTCGATAACAACAATGTAGAAGGGGGATATTATCTTTGGCAATCAGATGAGCTAAAAAAAATACTCAGTAAAAATGAAATGAAATTGATTGAATTGATGTGGCAACTTGAAGGGCAGGATGATCTTGAAGGAGGTCATCATCTGGTTGAGGTGATGAATATTAATGATGCTGCCGGGATGTTGAATATGTCAGTCATTAACGCAAAAAAATATTTTAATACGGCAAAGAAAAAAATGTTATTGGCCAGAGAAAAAAGGCGCGTGCCGCGCGATGATAAACTATTAGCAGCCTGGAATGGTTTAACGTTGTCAGCGTATGCAAAGGCGGCGAAGCAATTTAATAATAAGATCTATGCAAAGGCCGCGCAGGAGATTAAACAGTATATTTACCAAAACTTATGGAAAAATAACACCTTATATCGTGCAGTAAAAAACAAAAAAATATTGGCTGAAGGTGGGCTGGAAGATTATGCTTATGTTGCGCAAGGTGTATCTGATTGGCTTGAATATAAAAGTAATGCAACTGATAAGGCATGGCTTGATGCATTAATCGCTCAGTCGTGGAAGCGTTTTTATGGCGAAAAAGGCTGGTTATTGGCAGAAAATATGCTGCTGAAATATGGGCAGGGTGAAGAAGTTCTTTTGGATGGTGTGTTACCTTCAGCGTCTGCAATATTAATTGGAGTGTCGCTGCGCCACGGGAAGAAAAATCAGGCGCTTATATTGCGCTCTTTAGAAAGTTTAAATGCAGGACAAGCTGATATTGAAGCAGAGGCATTCTGGTATGCCTCGCACATTCTCACTTTATTTCATTATCAGCAAGGAAATTATGAATAAATACCGGAAAAATTATCTGCATTTTGCAGTGTTTTTTGCAAATTACGATATTTTAGCCCCTTTCAGCCCCTATTCCCTTTAAATAAAATTATCCTATGAAGATAGTAAATTAGGGGTTTACTGCTGTTTAAGCCATGAGGGGTTTTTGTGAGAAATATAAAAAATTTGATTTTACTCGTACTTGCGATGAGCAGTTTTTATTCGCCGGTGTATGCAAAAGATTTAGTTTTAACAGCCCCGCCGCGGGAAAAACCCGCAGCGGGGCAGAAAATATATGGCCCAATTGCGGCTCATTTATCGAAATCACTCGGTGTTAATGTTGTCTACAAGCATCCGGAAAACTGGCTTAAATACCAACGTGAAATGCGCAATGACAAATATGATATTGTCTTTGACGGTCCCCATTTTATTGCATGGCGTATTGCTCATCTGGGACATGAAGCGCTGGTGAAGTTGCCTGGGAAGCTCCAGTTTATGCTGGTGAATAACGTGGATAATAAAGAACTTGATCACCCGGATAAGCTCATTGGTAAAAAAATCTGCGGTATTTCACCACCCAATTTATCGACCTTATCGGTACTGGATTATTATCGGAACCCTGTCAGACAGCCCGTAATAAAAGGGATAAAAGGCGGAATGGGTAAGGTATATAAGTCATATGTAGAAAAAGGAATGTGCGATGCCGCTATATTTCGTACCGCGTTTTTTAACAAAAAGCTCAAACAAAAGCAGCGTGACAACTTTAAAGTGTTACACATGACCCAAATTATGCCTAATCAGGGTATATCGGTGAGCAAGCGTGTGACTCAATCTCAAAAAGACAGCTTGAAAACGGAATTAACGTCAGCTGTTGCAGGTATTGACAGTACAAAAGGGATTATTAAGCGTTTTGGTGGTAAGGCAAAAAGCTTTATTCCGGCAAAGAATAATGAGTTTGATGGCTATAATATGTTGCTTGAGGGCGTGATATTTGGCTGGTAAAGATTAATAACATTAAATAAAAAGGGTTACTTATGTAACCCTTTTTTTATGGGGGTCTGGTGGGCCTACTTGGACTCGAACCAAGGACCAAGGGATTATGAGTCCCCTGCTCTAACCAACTGAGCTATAGGCCCAAAACGGGGGCTATTCTACACCATAGTTTGCCGATTGTTAAAATTAATCGAGCAGCGTATTTCTCTAAAGTTCACCCTGTAAATAGCCGATAAAGGCTTCTATAACAATCACATCTGTGCTGAGAGGTTGTATTTTAGCTAAGTGATTTTATTTGCTTGCCGCACCTGATTTTAAACAATTTGTAAAGTGATTTTGCAGGTATTATTGTAGCTGCAGAACAGATAAAAAAAGATTGTCATTTAGTAATATGAAACAGGCTGTAATTTATCGTTTAAATTTTAATTGCTTTATTAATATGAGTGTAAACATGAAAAACTTGAGTATTAGTATAGCCTTAATTTTATTTGCTTTTAGTTTTCAGACGGCAGCTGCAACATCGATCATTCATCTTAACGTGGTTGGGCAGCCACCATTAAATACCAGTACGCAAGAAGGTTTTTTGGATACTGTTGTAAAGGAAGCATTTCGACGCATTGGCATTACTCTGCAAACATCATCGTTGCCCGCGGAGCGAGGTTTAAAAAATTCTAATAATGGCTCTATTGATGGCGAAATGAGCAGAGTTAAGGGTATTGATAAAGTGTATACCAATTTAATACGTGTGCCAGAAAAAATTATGGACTGGGAGTTCGTTGTTTTTTCTGAAAAAGTGATTGATTTATCACAAGGGTGGAAGGTGTTTTCTGGTAAATCAGTATCGCATATTAATGGCTGGAAAATATTAGAAAAAAATATTCCTAATGATGCAGAAGTTACCAAGACATCTAATATTGATGAGCTATTTAGTTTGCTAAGAAAGAAACGGACAGACTATGTCATCTATGAAAAATGGGCAGGACATTATATGTTACGAAAAATGCCAGCCAATAATATAGGGCAACATAAATCCACATTGTTAGTAAAAGAGGTGTTTATTTATTTACACAAAAAACATAAATCTATTGTATCCAAACTATCAAAATCATTAGAAAATATGAAGAGAGATGGCAGTTACCAGCGCCTGGTCAACAAACACCTTTCACCATTTATGTTCTGATAATTATTACTCATGAAGTTACTTAATTATTATCAGCATATAAGCCCTCTTTCCAGAAAAATGGTGTTTTATGTTGTGTTAGCAAGTACTTTAATCACAATATTTACTTCTGCATTTCAATTATACGAAATGTATAAAATGGATGTGAGCGCAATAGAAATCAGACTTAATGAGGTGCGCGATAGCTATAGTAAAAATATAGCATCCCGATTATGGGTTTCAAATAAAAGTGAACTTGATATCACCCTTCAGGGTATATTACGGTTACCTGATATTGAATATATTGCGGTTTACGAAGATGATAAGTTGGTTGCTCAACACGGTAAACTGTCTGGCTCAAATATTATAGAGCGTTATTTTCCACTTAATTATTATTACCGCAATGAATGGCAGAAAATTGGCCGGGTGCACATTACAGCAACTTTAACTAATGCTTATAGCCATATTTATGAACAGGCCATTACTATTGTCGTTAGTAATACGATAAAGACTTTTCTGGTTGCAAGCTTTATGTTTTTTCTTTTTTACACTTTAGTAATAAAACATTTAATCGAAGTGAATAAATTTGCTGAAAATATCAATTTGGTTTCGTTGGATAATATATTAGAACTAAAAAGAAAAAAGAAAAAAGAAAAAAGAGATGAGCTGGATAAATTGACCGACACGCTAATCAACTTACAAGAAAGACTAAAGGTTTCGGTAGAAGAACAAAAGAAAAATGAGATAACTTTAAAAAATAATGAAGCTAAATTCAGAGGTTTTTTAGAATCAACAATTAATGGTATTTTGATGGTCAATAGCGAGGGTATTATCACGCTGGCTAACAAGTCTCTTTGTAACTTAACCGGATACGCGAAAGAGGAGCTTGTTGGTGAAAAAGTAGAAATACTAGTCCCTTTAAATTATAAAAACCACAAAGCTCTTCGTGAAAATTATTTATATAACCCTTCAGCGAGAAGTATGGGAAGTGGTAAAACATTTGAGGCTCGCCGAAAAGACGGGACGTTGTTTAATGTGGAGGTTAGTCTGGCGCCTGTTAGTACTGCTGAAGGTGTTTTTGTAACAGCAATGATACAGGATGTGACTATACGGGTAAAAGTTGAAAAAGAAAAGGAGTCTTTACTTAGAACTCTGGAGTATAAAAATGAAGAGCTGGAACGTTTTACTTACACCGTTTCACACGACCTTAAAAGTCCGCTGGTAACGATTAATGGTTTTATTGGCTTGTTAAAAAAAGATATTGCTGAAAATAATCAGAAAAGAATTGATGCTGATTTTAACAGGATTAGTGATGCAGCAAATATTATGCAAAATTTATTGGATGATTTATTAGACTTGTCGCGTATTGGGCGCCAGGACAGCGCAAGGGTTGATGTCGCGGTTAAAAATATTATTGACGATATTCTTAATATTCTATCAGTGAAAATAAAAATAAATAACATAAAAATTGTTGTTGATTCCAAACTGCCTTTTATTAATGTAGAGTTGGTTCGGTTCAAAGAAGTTTATTTAAATTTAATTGATAATGCCATCAAATATAGACGAAATAGTGTTGAGCCAGAAATAGAAATAGGCATGTATGAATCTGATAGCAATGATGAGAAAGTTTTTTTTGTAAAAGATAATGGTATTGGTATTGATCCTCTTTATCACGATAAGATTTTTGGTTTATTTGAAAGATTAAGTGTTGATACAGAGGGAACAGGGGTGGGGCTGGCAATTGTGAAAAGAATTATTGACGTTCATGATGGACGAGTTTGGGTTGAATCTGAAGGCGAAGGGAAAGGTTCAATATTTAAATTTGTACTCCCTAACTACTCTATTAAATAATCGCAGGTGGACAGTAAAATGGTTAATAACATATCAAATGGCGAACCTTTAAAAATACTTTTAGTAGAAGATAACCCTGCACATGCAGAAATGGTTATTCGTAGTTTTGAAATAAATCGCATCGCAAATGAAATTACTCATGTAGAAGATGGTGAGCAAGCACTTGATTATCTGCACAACCGTAATGATTTTAGCGATAAAAATAAATATCCTATGCCGCACCTGGTTTTACTTGATTTGAGATTACCAAGAGTGGATGGCTTGCAGGTCTTAGAGAAAATAAAAAAATCAGAAGATTTAAAGAGTATTCCCGTTGTTGTTTTGACAACATCTGGCGCTGACATGGACGTAGCAAAAGCATATAAGTGCCATGCCAATAGCTATCTTGTTAAACCAATTGATTTTGATAATTTTACCAAGATGATGGATGAATTAGGTTATTACTGGCTGGCCTGGAATCATAAACCCTCCCGAGAAAATTAACCACTATATTTATATCATATTGTAATGAAAAAAATACTATCAATATTATTAGTTGAAGATAATGATGCCCACATTGAATTAATACGGCGTGCAATTGAAGATGGCGATTTCAACATTGATTTAAAAACCTGCGAAAATATATCTCAAGCAAAGCAGGTTATTGAATTGAGTAAGCCAGATTTAGTGATTACCGATTTAAATCTTCCTGATGGTAAAGGCACAGAATTAATTTCTTTTTCGCAGGGGTATTATGATTATCCTGTTGTCTTGATGACAAGTTTTGGTGATGAAAATATTGCGGTTGAGGCAATGAAATCTGGTGCTTTAGATTATTTTGTAAAAACACCTGAAATTTTCAGTTCCATGCCAAAATTAATTAAAAGGGTATTGCGTGAATGGAACAATATTTCTACACGGCAGGATGCTCAAAAAAAATTACTGGCAAAAGAAGCAGAACAAAGAGAGATCCTGAATTCAATTGTTGATGGTGTGATTACTGTCGATGAGCATAATACCGTTTTATCATTTAATAATGTCGCTGAAAGATTATTTGGTTATAGCACAAAAGAGGCAATAGGTTCTGACTTATCCATTGTAATACCAGAACATTTTCAGATTGCCCATAAAAAAGGAATGGAAAATTACCTTAAAAACGGAAGCGGTGGCATTATCGGCATTGAAGGGGGAATTGAATTAGAAGGTAAACATAAAGATGGACATTGTTTCCCTCTACGTTTATCGCTTGGCGAGCTACCAACCACTATAAGTGGTAAGCGGCGTTTTATAGGGACTTGTCAGGATCTCACGGAACAAAAACAAAATGAAGAGCAGCTTCGTCGCAGCCAAAAAATGGATGCATTAGGAAAGTTAACCGGTGGTATAGCTCATGACTATAATAATATGCTGGGCGTAATTATTGGTTACTCTGAACTTTTGCTTTCACAGCTTAAAGAGGGTGACGAATTACTCGATTATGTTAAAGAAATAACCCGTGCAGGACAACGTGGCGTTAAGCTAACAAAAAAACTATTATCCTTTTCTCGTCAAAGAGCTGCTGATGCTGAAGTTGTGGATCTAAATAGTATCTTATTAGATGAACAACACATGCTCGAAAAAATATTAACTGCGCGTATAAAGTTGGATTTTGATTTAACGGAACAGGAATTATTGATCAATATAGATGCCGGAGAACTTGAAGATGCAGTTGTTAATGTAAGCATTAACGCTATGCATTCGATAGCAAACAATGGTGTGTTTACTATTAAAACATGTCGTAAACAGTTGAATGAAATGGAGGCAAAGATACTACAACTTAAACAAGGTGAGTATGTTTTGTTGAGCTTTACTGATACAGGTTCTGGCATGTCTAACACAATTAAAGAACAAATATTTGAGCCGTTTTATTCTACTAAGGGTGAATTAGGGACAGGTTTAGGGTTAAGTCAGGTATATGCTTTTGTTGAGCGGAGTAATGGGGCAATTAAGGTGGAATCAGAGCTGGAAGCAGGCTCCTGCTTTACTTTATATTTTCCACTTTGTCTTGAAGAGAAAATTGAGGATGAAAAAAATACTAAGGAGAGCGAAGAGAAAGATTATTTAGAAAAGAGTTATAGCGGTACAGAAAACATTTTAATCGTTGATGATGAGGATGGTCTGCGAAATTTAATGTCCGAAGTCTTAAAGCAGTCTGGATATCATGTTTTTAGTGCCGGGAGCGGTAAGCAGGCGTTAGATATTCTTAGTGGGAATGCTATTGATATTATCGTTTCTGATGTCATCATGCCTGAAATGGATGGTTATGAACTGGCGACGATTGTGCAAGAAAATTATCCTGATAGTAAAATTTTATTAGCCAGTGGTTTTACCGATCAACGTCAAATAAAAATGACTGACACCGCATTACACGATAATTTACTGGTCAAACCTTATACTTCAAAAGAATTGTTAAAGAAAATCCGTGAACTGTGATATCAAGTTTACTAAATTTTTTTTTGCATAGTCATTGTTTTAATTAAGGCTTTATAATTTTTAGAGATACGGTGTCTCCATATGTTGTTCACCATATATTAGATGCAAAGTTAGCGGTAAATACAATAGATATTTGTTGTAAATACCCAGATGTTAGACCATTCTTAAACGGTGATGTTGTGCACTTGACAGGTAATATTTTAGAGCCGTAAGACTTACTTGGAATATTATTCTTTGATTTTTTATGGGTGATATAGCATGAAAAAATTTTCTATTATTTTTCGCAGTTTGTTGTTGAGTGTTTTATTGGCTGTTTCTGCCTGTTCGCCTCCACCAGATACACCACTTCGCCTTGCCAGTAATATTTGGCCGGGTTATGAGCCGCTTTATCTTGCCCGTGATAAGCAATTTTTTTCCAATGATAAAATCAGGCTGATCGAATTCTCATCCAATAGCCAGACTATTCAGGCATTTCGCAATGGCCTGATTGATGCCGCCGCTCTGACTTTGGATGAGGTGTTATTGTTATACGAAGTGAATAGGGATATACGCATTGTGCTGGTAATGGACATATCAAATGGGGCCGATGTAGTGATGGCGCAGAAAAATATTAAAATGTTATCAGATTTACGCGGTAAGCGAATAGGCGTAGAAAATAATGCTTTGGGCGCTTATATGATGAGCCGCTTACTGGATATTGCGAAACTGGATGAGGGCGAAGTAAAACTGGTTCAGTTAGAGGTGTATGAACATGAAAAAGCCTTTAAGGAAAAAAGAGTGGATGCGGTGATTACTTTTGAGCCGATACGAAGTCATTTATTAAAGGCCGGCGCCAGGCAAATTTTTGATAGCAGCCAGCTTCCTGGTGAAATTGTGGATGTACTGGTTGTTCGAGAAAGTTATTTACAAAAGCATCCTGAAAATATTCAAAGTTTACTTCATGGTTGGTATGAGGCATTGGCTTTATTCAGGCAGCAACCACAACAAGCCGCCAAAATTCTCGGACAACGGATGAAATTAAATGTTGCTGATACGCTGGAGACATATAAGGGATTAGTTTTACCGGATAAAAAACAAAATAACCGTTTATTATCAGGACAGGATGCGGAACTAAAGGAAACAGCAAAAAAACTTGCAAATTTAATGTTGCAAACAAAGTTACTGCAAAAGCAGTTAAATACAGAGTTGTTATTTAGCACGGAGATTAAGTAATTAAATAAAAGTATTATGAGATTTAAAAATCTGCTTATTTCTACAATCAGTTTAAAAATATTTCTCGCCTTGACTGTGCTTCTTTTTTTTCAGGCAGTTTTTCTTTTTTGGCAGTTGTCGACAAAAATTGAAAAAAATATAGTTTATGAGTCGGCTAAAGATATTAATACCTTGCTGATATCGGAGCAGCAAACTCTGGAATATCTGGCCAAGAAAAATGATTTTTTACAAATACAGAAAAATATTTCATTGTTGGCAGTTAAAAATGAACTGAATTGGGCTTTTCTGGTTGATAATGAGCAGAGAATTATTGCTGCCACTCAGCTTGCTAATATAAATAAAAATTTATCAAGTGTTATACCCGCTACAGTTTATCCGCAGTTGCTGGAGAAGAGCCAGCTAGCACGAGAAAGTTATAAGGGGCTTGTTTTATCCTCTGCGAATAAGATGAATTTATATGCCGTTATTCCAATCAAACTGGGGAGGCTTTCAGAAAAATCGATTCGTACGGATAAAACGGGTTATTTATATATTGATTATAATCTGGGTAAGCAAAAAAAATATTATAATACCTTGTTACAGGAATTATTTATTCCCGAATTGATTTTTCTGGTTGTGACAGTTGTATTACTGGCATGGTTTTTTCACACCTCTATTAGTAAGCGTCTTCATTCGTTGAATCTGGCTGTACGCGATATTAGCCAATTAAAATATCAACATTATATTAATGTTAGAGGGCGTGATGAAATTTCAGAATTATCAAAATCATTTAATCAAATGATTGATAATATTCATGAGCATCATCAACAACTTTTAAAAAGAGAACAGGATCTTGCTATTACACTGAACAGTATTGGAGATGCTGTTATTGTTACCAATAAAAATGGAGAAGTGCAGCGCATGAATCCGGTTGCAGAACAATTAACCGGATGGTCTGAAGCGGAAGCTTTTAACCTTTCGGTTAAGGAAGTTTTTCCTATCGTAAATGCTTCAACACGGGAAAAAATACAAAACCCGGTGGACAAGGTTATTGCAAATGGTGAAACGGTTTATTTAAGCAACCATACCACCTTGATTGATAAATTCGGCAGGGAATACCAGATCGCAGATTCTGCGGCTCCGATTAGAAGACCGGATGGCGGAATTGAAGGAATGGTACTGGTCTTTAATGATGTGACCGAACAATATCAATTGCGCCAGGCTGCCAGTAACAGTGAAAAAAAATATCAAACTTTAGCAAAAGTGGCCCCGGTTGGTATTTACCATACGGACAAAGAAGGTAACTGTCTTTACGTTAATGAAAAATGGTGTGAGATAACCGGAATGGAAACAATAAATGCCCTTGGTGAAGGTTGGATTAAAGGGCTGCACCAGGACGATAGAGAAAGCATTTTTTTGGCCTGGAATAAAATGGTTAACGATAATATTCCATTCGCACTGGAATATCGGTTCCAAGATGCAGGAAAAACGCATTGGGTTTATGGACAGGCATCAGCAGAATATAATGATGGTCACATTATTGGTTATGTTGGTACCATAACCGATATTACGGATCGTAAGAAAATAGAGTATGCATTACGTCATTCACAAAAAATGGATGCCTTGGGTAAACTTACTGGTGGTATTGCTCATGATTATAACAACATGTTAGGTGTTATTCTTGGATATGCAGAAATGATGATAACAGGGCTGGATGAAAAATCTGAGTTTAAAAAGTACACTTACGAAATTTTGCATGCGGGTGAACGGGGGGCAAAATTAACAAAAAAATTACTTTCTTTTTCTCGAAAACAGGCATCGAACACTGAAGTAATAAATATAAACAACGTGTTACTTGATGAGCAACACATGTTAGAAAAAACATTGACCGCACATATTGAATTAATCCTGGATCTTACCAGTGATATTTGGCTGGTTAGTCTCGCCGAAAGTGAACTTGAAGATGCTATTGTTAATATGAGTATTAATGCTATGCATGCTATGGCTGGAAAGGGGAAATTAATTATACAAACGCGCAATGAAACGCTCAATGAAATAGATGCTGAGAGATTACAATTAAAAGCGGGTGAATATGTTTTACTGAGTGTTAGTGATACCGGAAAAGGTATGGATGAATCTGTCAGTGATAAAATATTTGAGCCCTTTTTTACGACTAAAGGGGAGCTGGGAACAGGCTTGGGTCTAAGTCAGGTGTATGGTTTTGTTGAACGTAGTCAGGGAGAAATTACCGTTTATTCAGAAGTTGGTTTAGGAACACGTTTAACGTTATATTTTCCTCGTTGTTACAAAGTAGATGGTGAATCAATAGATAAAACAGATTCTAAGGATCAAGAGGGTTTAACGGGCTCAGAAACAATTTTAGTTGTTGATGATGAAAAATCGCTTATGATTTTAACCTCGAAAATTTTTCAACAGCAGGGGTATAGGGTTTTCTCTGCTGAAAGTGGAAAAGAGGCATTAGGCATACTGGAAAGAGAAGAAGTTGATCTTATTTTTTCGGATGTCGTTATGCCTGAAATGGATGGTTTCCAGTTAGCCGCTATTGTTCAGAAACAATACCCGGCTATAAAAATTCAACTGGCAAGCGGCTTTAGTGATGAACGACATATCCCGATAAAAGATGATACTTTGTATACTAATTTACTAGAGAAACCATATCACTCAATAAGTCTTTTAAAAAGAATTCGTGAATTATTAGATCAGATGTGAAAAACAGGATCTCTTCGTAAACAGATAAGTAAAAAGTGTAAAGAAAAAATCACCAGTTAGTGTGATTTTTATGCAGTTAGATAGTAAGACATAAAAATAGACGTGTGGCCGGGATGTTATGTAGTAAATCTGGGAGCAGATATCATTAATATCCCAGATTACACCGTATTTCTTTCAGGCCAGTTTACTATAAAAGTCTATATTATTTTTTTCTGCTACAGCCAGATAAAAAAAGTGTTGCTAAGAAGTCTGCTCAAGTTAAGTTTTTATTCTATATCAAGAAAACTTCTCAAATGATCGGAACGACTTGGATGACGTAGTTTACGCAACGCTTTTGCTTCAATTTGACGGATACGTTCACGTGTTACATCAAACTGCTTACCGACTTCTTCTAAAGTATGATCGGTATTCATATCAATACCAAAACGCATACGCAGTACTTTTGCTTCACGCGCTGTTAAGCCTTCCAAAATTCCCTGAACTGTTTCACCCAGACCGCCTGCTGTTGCTGAATCAACCGGCGACTCAACATTCTGGTCCTCTATAAAATCACCAAGATGTGAGTCTTCATCATCGCCAATCGGTGTTTCCATTGAGATAGGTTCTTTAGCAATCTTCAAAACTTTACGGACTTTATCTTCGGGCATCTCCATGCGTTCAGAGAGCTCTTCAGGCGTAGGTTCGCGGCCCATTTCTTGTAGCATTTGACGCGAGATACGGTTTAATTTATTTATCGTTTCAATCATGTGTACAGGAATGCGAATCGTTCGTGCCTGATCAGCAATTGAACGGGTGATAGCCTGACGAATCCACCATGTTGCATAGGTAGAGAATTTATAACCACGACGGTATTCAAATTTATCAACCGCTTTCATCAGGCCGATGTTGCCTTCCTGAATGAGATCCAAAAACTGTAAGCCACGATTGGTGTATTTTTTTGCGATGGAGATAACCAAACGTAGGTTGGCTTCAACCATGTCTTTTTTTGCACGACGTGCTTTTGCTTCGCCAATGGACATTTTGCGGTTGATTGCTTTTATTTCGCTAATCTTTAAACCACTTTCTTCAGCAATTTTTGCCAGCTTGGTTTGTGCTTTTAACACTTCATCGTGATGCTCTTTTAATACATCAGAATATTTTTCACCTGCTGCAATGTGTTGGTCTAACCATTGAAGATCGGTTTCGTTGTCTGGAAAAGTTGTAATGAATTGTTTACGTGGCATATGTGCTTGTTCAACACAGACATCCAATATAATTTTTTCCTGCGAACGTATGCGTGCAATCAAATCGCGCATATTGAACTGAATCATTGCGGTCATTTTTGGCGTGAGTTTTAATTCAGCAATCTGCCCTAATACAGGCTCTAATGCCGCAATGGTTTTTGGATCATCGTGGCCATATTTCTGTAGGGCAGAAATATGTTTCTTGTGTAACTTTTCAATTAAGGTGAAGCGCTCATGCGCTTCTTCTAAATCAATCCCGGTATCCACCTCTTCATCATCATCAGTGGTGTTGCCTGCTGTTTTGTTAGCATTGGCAGCGGCAATTTCTGCCGGGGTTGGGATATTATCGGGCGCACTTGGATCAAAGAAGCCAGAAATAATATCAGTGAGCTTCATTTGTTCTTTGGCAATTAATCCATATGAATCAACCAGCATATTAATTGTTTCTGGGTATGAGGCAAGCGCTCGCATCATATGGCGTAAACCGGCTTCTATGCGCTTAGCGATCGCAATTTCGCCTTCTCGTGTCAGCAGCTCAACAGTCCCCATTTCTCGCATATACATACGTACAGGATCTGTGGTACGCCCAAATTCACTATCAACAGCAGCGAGTGCTTGTGCCGCTTCTTCAGCAGCATCTTCATCAACTGAGTTTCCGGCCTGTGCCAGGGTATCGTCATCAGGTGCTTTTTCATGCACAGTAATACCCATATCGTTGATCATGCCTACGATATCTTCGATTTGTTCCGGATCAACAATGTCATTGGGTAAGTGATCGTTAACTTCGGCATAAGTCAGGAAACCCTGCTCTTTTCCCTTTGCAATCAATACCTTAAGTTGAGACTGTTGTTTTTCTTGATTTGTTGCTTGCGACATAAACGCCTTCTTAGCTGTATTAACAATTCTGGAGCGTAAAACCAACCAATTATACACTAGTTTTATGCATTTTCTTCTAAAAAATATAGCAAATATT
>Ga0316206_1000810_pt1 | contig 34614 bp, 21 predicted proteins | sample 6monthpyrite_MG_FD_204942 | JGI IMG/M metagenome (GOLD analysis project Ga0316206, IMG submission 204942) | Microbial mat bacterial communities from mineral coupon in-situ incubated in ocean water Damariscotta River, Maine, United States -... | ecosystem: Environmental > Aquatic > Marine >... | reverse complement strand
TCATAATTTCTTATTTAATAATACTTATATTTCCTTTTTCGGTGGTGGTTTCGCCATTAACAAAAGTTACATCAACAACATACACAAATACGGCAGGGTTTAAAACGTTTCCTTTAAAAGTACCGTCCCAACCGTAGGTTAAGCTATTTGTTTCAAACACTTTATTTCCCCAGCGGTTATAAATAACTAACGTAAAACTTTCAATTCCTTTACCTCTTAAAAACAGCACATCATTTTCTCCATCTCCGTTTGGTGTAAATGCATTTGGTAGGTAAATATGAAATTCGCAATCGTTATTTTGGTCGTTAAGGGTAATGGGTTCGGTAATTGAGCAACCACTACTGTCGGTTACAATTACAGTGTAAATACCCTCAGTTAAATTAGTAATATTTTGTGTGTTTTCTCCGGTGTCCCAATTAAATGTTATTGGGTTTATTCCTGTATTTACAGTTACTTCTATTAAACCTTCAGCTGCGCCACAATTGTCATCTGTAATTACATAAGTAATGCTTGGATTTGCATTTACGGTAACATCAATAGTGTCTGCATCTCCGCAAGTACCGCTTATGGTGTAAATAATTTGTTGTGTACCTACTCCATTTGTTGACGGGCTAAAAATGCCATTTGTTGCATCTGTAATACCATTTCCTGACCATGTTCCACCACTGTTGGCGGCTGTTAAAGTTGTGGGGGTGTCATTTAAACACAAGTTTGAAACTGGATTTATACTTGCATTAGCCATTGGAGTTACGGTTAAAATGGTATTGACAATACTGTCGCATCCATTACTATTTGCCCCAAATAAAGTATCGGCATAAGTACCTGAAATGGATTCAAAATTTCCATTTATGAGTATGCTATCGCCTTGACAAATATTGATATTAGTAGTTGAAGAAGTGGTATTAAAAATGGTTAAATTAAGGGTGATAATACTGTCGCACCCATTTATAGCCCCACCAAAAATAGTGTCGGTAGCGGTATTGTTGTTTGATGTGTATATGTTTCCATCTATCCAAACAAAATTTTCGCAAGCCGTTTGAGTGTCAGTACTTAATGCCGGTTGTAAAATGGTTAAGTCAAGGGTAACAATACTATCACATCCATTTGTTGCGCCACCAAAAATAGTGTCGGTAGCAGTGGTGCTGTTTGATGTGTATGTAATTCCATCTATCCAAGTGTAATTAACACAGGCCGTTTGAGTATCAGTTCCAGTGGCAACAGGTAAAATGGTAAGGGTAACCTGCACAATACTATCGCAACCCGTAAATGCACCTCCAAAAATGGTATCATTGTATGTGCCAGCTGTACTATAATAGATATTACCAATTAAAACACTATCGCCTTGACAAACTGAAGCCGTTGAAGTTCCTATTGGAATGGGATTTACAATCAAGTTTGTAGTAACGATACTGTCGCAACCAACTGAACTTGCACCAAATAAAGTATCAACATAAGTACCAACTGTTGATTGATATCCACCTTGTAATAAAATACTATCACCCTGACACATGGCAGTATTAATGGTGTTAAAAGAAAGTGGTAATACTGTTAAGTTTGTGGTAATGATAGAATCACAACCATTGATGGTTGTTAGATTAGAAATATTGGATTCATTCACAACAATATTGGTTGACGTTGTTCCGTCTGGATAAGTGTAATCACTTCCTATACAAATAGAAGTATCCACAGTTGGGTTGTAATCCGGATAAACTATAACCGGGAGCGTCACACTTTCACTCACTCCCATCCAGGTTGTTGTTAAAGTAACATTAAAGGTGCCTGCACTTGAAAATGTATGAGTTGGGTTTTGTAAAGTAGAGGTGTTATTTGCTCCAGATGCCAGATCATTAAAGTCCCACAACCACGAACAAGGTGCAATATCTGTTGATGATGAATCAATAAATGTGGTTGTAGAAGTAACACAAACAGAGTCTGCAACAAAATCTGCTGTAAAAACACATTGTGGCGTTAAAGTATCAACTAAAGCAATGGTAGCAGGTTGATTTATATTGGTCACAATTCCGGCTCTGGTTTGGATGGCACCATTATTTTCTGTTAAAGTAACAGATTGACTTCCAACGGTTGGGTTCGTTTCAAAACAAGTGAGTCCTGAATTTCCATTAGCATCTGTTTTAATGAGTATAATATTTGTTGTTCCAAAGGAACCTAAACTATTTGTTTTTGCAACAATAGCATAACCCCCATCAGTAGTTTGAGTCACTGAAGGTCGGTTTTCATTTTCACATCCCCCGTAGGTTTTTGTCCATTGTGAATTCCCATTATTATCTAATTTAAACAAGATTAATTCTTGACCACCGTAGCCATAACTGTTCGTTTCTCCAACAATAACATATCCTCCATCAGAGGTTAATTCCATATCACGACCAGTGTCACCACCTGCACCACCGTAAACTGTGGCTGAAATTAAGTTTCCGGTGTCGTCTGTAATTTTTAAAATGGCATCTGTATTCCCTAATACGCTATTTTGAGTAAATCCTGAAAATGCATAATTTCCATTAGGTAATTGCTGAGGGATGTATGATTCGCTAAAACTTCCTCTATCGTAATCTTTAGACCAAATTATATTACCTGTGTCATAATCAAATTCTGCTAGCCAAGACTGGTGATTTGTAGTTTGCGTTACTCCAGCAACAATAAAATTGCCATTTGCATTTAGTTTTACACCAAACGCTCCATTTCCAAAACTTGAGTTATTTGCATGATAGGTTGTTGTCCAAAGGGTATCTCCCACAGCATTTGTTCTTACTAAATAGGCATCAAAAAAAGTGGTGGGAGTGGTGACCTGTTCATAACTAAATGATTGACCCACTAGTATGTATCCGCCATCAGTTAAGGGTTGTACATGGCTACCCCATTCCCATTCTGATCCACCATAAGTTTTACTCCATTGTACCGTTCCGTTTGCGTCAGTTTTAACCAAATACATATCACCTTGACCCGCACCGACACTAGCTATCGAGTTACCAATTGCAATAAATCCGCCATCAGGTGTTTCTTTAACATCAGCAAAATAAGCGCCATTATATAAGTTAGACCACAATAAATCACCATTAGCATCTGTTCTAATTAAACAAGACTCATCATTTCCAGAAATAGTTCTATAACCAGCCATAATAAAACCACAATCAGTGGTTTGTTCTACCCAATTTGCTTCACCTTCGCCATAAGTTTTTACAAATTGTGAGGTTGAAGTACAGCAAGATGTTACCTCAACATTTTGATATGTAGTGTCACTTGTACACATAAAAGGTCTATTAACAATTAATCTGACTTGATACATTCCGTTTACTAAGTATGAATGTGTGGGACTCCATTGTGTTGAGGTGGTGCCATCTCCGAAATCCCACGCATAATTTAATGTATCGTTATTGGCTAAAAATGAGCAGGGATCTGTATAATTTGTAGTGTCAGAAGTATTTTGAAAAACAACATCTAAACAATTTGGTGTTGAAGTGAAATTGGCGAGACTTGTGTCTTGAATAGGGATGTTTAGTTTAACTATATTTTGCAGACCTAAATAGGTTGTTCTTCCTAAAAGAGAAACAGCATTGTTAGTTACTGTTGATGTGTTGGAATTAGTGTTATTTATTCTAGACAAAAAAGTGCTTCCGTTTCTTGGTGTGTAGATATTCCCATCATCTCCTTTCCACATAGTACCTGTGGAATTATTTGACAATACAGTCATTGACCCTAAAACATCAGAAGCCAAAAAATCATATCTTCTTATCCCGTTACCTCCTGCAGAATATAGATATTGTCCATTAGGCGAAAACTCATAATCATAATTACTTGGGCTTGAATCTATATAATACACTTGATTTGATAATATTCCTGTGGTAGTATTAAAATCATAGGTAAAAAAACCTTGATTAATGATTGATTTGACATATTTAGACCCGTTAGGTGAAAATGTAGAATTACCCCAAATATTATTATTAGAACCAAATAAAAATGTAGATGGTACAGGGAATGTAGCTGTAGAGTTTAAGGTTACGCCTGCGCTGCTAATTAAATAAACTTCATAAACAACATTATCTTTAGGTATTATTAACCAATATTCGGCAGGAGAACCGTCACATTGCGGATTTGATTTAATAGTAGCAGACATAGCTTCTGAACCATTAAATGAGGTTAAAAACACATTTTTATTGGCAGCCTCAACATCACCTAAGCCACCATTTAATGTCATATCCACAATAGAATAATAAACAGAGGTATCACCTGTTTCTCTGCTTGTAAAAATGTAATATTTGTCTTGATTACCTGGCATAGGAACAATAACTGTACCTTGACTATAACTCACATCACCATTTATACCTGAACCATTTGACATAATATTATGGTTAGCATCCCAGACATTATTCCCGTTTGCATAAAACAATAAATTTCCTGTATTTGGATTCGACATTGTTGAACATCCTTCACTTGTATATTGAGCGAAAAAACCGGCCACACTCGCCATTTGTCCTAAGGTATTTGCAACAGGTACAGCTGTGTTGAAACTTACGCCTGTTTTATCATAAAAATACCAGTTATTGTTAGACTTTGAAGTGTATAATGTGTCTGTTGGACATACGTCAACTACTATTTGGTCTTTATAACTACATCCACTCGCATTTGTACCTACTACCGATACATAATATTGTCCAGGCATGGTATAAGAATAATTTGGATTTTGAGTTGTGGATGTATTTCCATCACCAAAATCCCAAGACCAAGATGTTGCAGTCCCTGTTGATGTAAAACTAAAATCAGTACACGGACAGCCTACCGAATAAGTAATTGAAGCAATAGAATTATCGGCAGTTAAAGTAATGTTTTGAGTTGAACTGTTTGAACAACCAAAAGCATCTGTTGCAGTTAAGGTTACAGAGTATGTTCCTTCATTATTAAAAGCATAAGTTGGGCTTTGTAAATTAGATGTACTTCCGTCCCCAAATTCCCAATTCCAATTTGTTATAGGTAATGTACCTGCAGTTGAAGAATTATTAAAGGCAGTTGATTGACTTAAACAAAAAGAGTTTGAGGGCACTGAAAAAATTGACGTTGGTGGATTTATAACAGTTAAAGTATCATATAAAGTGTCGACTCCACAAGCATTATATGCATAAGAAACCAAGTTATACGTCCCTGGAACATAATTATGATTTGAAAAAAAGGTTGAATTATTAACCGTTATTGTTGGAGTAGCATCTCCAAAATCAACAAAAATAGAATCTGCGGTTAAAGATTGGATAATGTAACTCACGTTTGAATTACAAATGGTATCAGCAGGATTAGTGTAAAATCCAAAAACCGGCGCACTCCCAGTTGTAATAGTTATAGACTTAGTAACAGTATCTGCAATACACCCCCAATTGACAATTAATTGTACATTGTAATTGCCTGCAGTTGCATAAAGGTGATTGGGATTTTGTAGTGTAGATGTGTTTCCATCTCCAAAATCCCATAAAAAACCTGTAGAAAAACCGGAGTTCGTGGTATAAGTTGATGTAAATTGGGTGCTATCGTTAGTACATTGGGAATACGATAGCCAAGAAAAATCGGCGGTGTCGGCTTGGCAGTTATAGAAAGCCGTTTCAGTTGTATAATTCACATCATTTAACATTGGATTTGTAGGAATGGCTCCATAAGTTCTAAAACCTTCTGTTGTAATAGTAAGTGTTGGAGTATTGAAGGTAACAACTAGATTAGAGTCCAGACAACTAATTCCTGAATTCCCGTTTGCATCTAAACTATATAAGGCTGTAGCATTCATACCTATGTCAGAACCTAACAAAGCAATTCCACCAGATTGAGTTTCTAATACATCTACAGAAGAAGATGAAGTACACGTACTATAACTTTTGGCAAAAATTACGGTTCCATTAATATCTAGTTTTAACAATTGACTTCTGTCAACACCAAAACCTGGAGCATCATTAATACTCATTAATACACCATTATTATTTGGTAGCACGTAAATTGAGTGAAAAGTTGAAGACCCAACGTTAAAATTATAAGAATTTGAGAATTGAACATTACCTGAAGTGTCAAGTTTCATTAAACTAAGAAAACTCCCATTTCTTCCTGAGACAAAATAATTTAATCCGTCAGAACTTAACTCAATTTCGCCAGCATACAAACCTGCTCCTGTTGAGTACGTTTTGTTCCACAATTCATTTCCATTTTGATCTAATTTTATTAATAACGCACCTGTCCCTACTGTAGATGATTTTTGACCAACCATAGTGATATCACCATTAGTAGCTATGGTAACATCAGTAAAAGTGTTGAAACTAAAACCAGGTACATTGTAAACATAAGTCCACAAGGTGTCTCCAAGCGCATTTGTTCTCAATGCATAAGAATTAAGAATATTTGAACCATAGTCATTGGTTTGTCCAACGGCAATATAACCCCCAGAAGGCATTTCTTTTACAGCATAAAATTGGGTGTATCCGGTTGTAGCACCATAAGATTTAGACCATTGTGTTGTGCCATTTACATCTGTTTTAATCAATGTAGCGTCAAATATTCCACCAGAATTAGGTGCGGTTTGCCCAGCTAAAATATATCCCCCATCAGAGGTTTCTTGAAAAGAACCAAATGATTCCTGTGAAGAGTTACCGTATTTCTTAGACCATAATAAATTACCATTTACATCTGTTTTAGACAAATTCCAAGTATTAGCAATTCTACCACCAAAAACAAAATCAGAAGTAGTTGTTTGAATAATACCACCAGAAGTACCAATTTCTTTATACATTCCAACAAATTGTTGGGCTTGGACAAAATTTAAAAATAAAATTAAAGTGCTAATAAAAATTAATTTTAATCGCATAATTTTCAAGTATTTAAGGTTTAAGACAACATCAAATTTAACCAATCCAAACCGCTAAAGGAAATATAATTACACACTATTATTATAGATTGATACGAGACAAATAAACATAAACACCTGTTAACTAGTTAAATATATAACAAGATAATATATTTCGAATATTATTATCTATATTTATATTCAAAACAAATCATAAAAATTAAACATTATTCATTTAAAACGTTAAAAATATGAAGATTCCATTGGTTTATAATTTAATCCATGCTTTAGATAGAAATGAAAAAGGATATTTTGTTAAGCAATTATCAAAAAAAGAATCAGCTTATGGTGAATTATTTAAGTTGCTTATAAAGCAAAAATCATATAATGAAAATGAGATTAAAAATAAATTTAAATCATCATATATTAGTAAAAATTTATCTTTTTCATTAAACTATTTGTATCATAAGATTTTAAAGTCTTTAATTCAATATAATAGTAATAAAAAAGAAGCTTATTATTTATTTCACTCTATAATGATTTTGTACCGAAAAGGGTTGTATCAAAATTGTGCTAAAATGATTAAGCAAGTTGTAAAGTTAGCTAATAAAACAGATGATTATATTTCCATATTAAGGGCAATTGAATATGTTAAATACTTAAATCAAAGCACAATACAGTTTGATGCCGATTTAGAAAATATTTTACTCGCTGAAAATGATATTTTAAAACAACAACAAATAGTTTCTACATATCAACTATTACTCACCAAAATAAAAAAAGCACGCTATTTAACCGGAAATATGAAACAAAAAGATAGTGTGAATATAGCTATGTATATTATAAATCATGAATTGATGAGTACAAATATTCAACTCATCAATAATTTATGTAAACAGCTATATCATGAAACTTTATTTTTATGTGGTTTTGTGTTGCAGGATTTCAATTTATCAAAAAAACATTTTAAACCTCTTCAGAAATTAGTTGACGAGCCTATCAATCAAAAGTTTTTAAATGATTACCAACGTACAGATATTTTAAAACAGTTAATTAGATTTAATATTATAGCAAAAGATTTTCCTTCAGCACATAGAAACCTTTTAAAAACTCGCAAATTAATTCATGAATCAAAACAAATTAATCAATCAGAAAAAATTGCGACTTTGTTTGACTGTTATAATTTTGAAATGGATTTAATGATTAATGAAAATAACTTTATAAATTCAGAACAAATCATGAATGAGGTTGACGAATTTATTTTGGAAAACAGCGATTATCTTCCTGAAAAGTTTTTTATTGTGTATTATAGTAATTCAATTATTTTAAATTTCAGCCTGAAAAATCATAAAAAAGTACTAGACCTTAGTAATAAAGTTTTAACCAGTTCAATTATCAAGTTGCGGCATGACATTATAATTTCGGTTATGCTAACGGAAGTTGTTGTTTTTTATGAATTGGAGAAAATGGAAGTTTTTGAAAATAAATTACAAGCATTTGACCGCTATATTAAACGCTACAGAATTAAAGAACCAATGTGGAAGTTTTTTTCTAAATTACTAAACGGTTTATTAAAGGAAAATGATAAAAATACTAGCATTCATTCTTTTTTTGAAGACATTAAACCTTATAAAAATAACAGAATTGTGGTAGATTTAATCTTTTTGGTTAATTGGGCTAAAAGCAAATTAAAAACTTAAAATATTTCTGTCAATATTTTATCTGTAGCACCTTTATGGTTGTTCATAAAATGTAGCACATCAGATTTTAAATCTTTTTTAAGTAAGTCGTTTAGAATATTTTTAAATTCGGATGGATTATTGATAGAAAAACCAATTTTTTCATCAATAAATTGAAAAGCTTCTGGAAACTTAGCGTATTTATTGCCAAAAATTACAGGCACACCAAAACTGGCAGGTTCTAATATGTTGTGTAGCCCTTTTCCATAAGCGCCTCCAATGTATGAAACTGTTGCATATTGATATAAGTGCATTAACATCCCAATATTATCTATAATCAAAACGTCAAAATCACTTGCATTTTGACTATTTTTTAATTGAGAATACCTTATTGTTTTTTTAGTTAAATTTGATTCAATGGACTTAAAATGAGTTTCTCCTAATTCGTGTGGCGCAATAATTATTTTTAAATTTGCAATCTCATTTAAAACAGGAAACACAACAACTTCATCTTCTGCCCAACATGACCCTACAACAATAGTTTGCTTGTTGTCAATAAACCGTTCAATGAATGGAAATGGTTTAACAGATTCTGCATTTTCCATTACCCGATCAAACCTTGTGTCTCCTATCAATTTAGATTTAATTTTTATTGAATCTAACAATGTTTTAGAATTTTCATTTTGTAAAAATATACCTGAAAAAGATTTGAGTATTGTTCGCATAAATCCACCATACCATTTAAAAAAAATTTGATTTTCTCTAAAAACACCACTCACTAAAAAGGTTGGAATTTGTTTTTTTTGTGCTTCTAGTAAAAAGTTTGGCCAAAACTCATATTTAATAAAAAATATTTTAGTTGGTTTAATATGATTCAAAAATCGAGTAGCATTTGATTTAGAATCTTTAGGTAAATAGATAATTAAATCGGCTTGTGAATAATTTTTACGTATTTCATAACCTGACGGAGAAAAAAAAGTAACAACAATTTTACAAGTTTTATCTTTTTTTAATTGCTCGATTAATGGTCTGGCTTGCTCAAACTCTCCTAAACTGGCACAGTGAAACCAAAACACATCATTATTTCCGGGATTAAAATCTTGTACTTTATTCCAAATATATTTTCGACCCTCCATAAATAATTTAGCCTTTTTATGCCATAAGGACGCAATTTTCACGCCTAAAAAATACAACTCGGTTCCTATTTGATGTAGAAGTCTCAAAGCGTTTAATCTATATAATAATCTTGGGTTTGTCTTTTGTAAATTGGAATCATCCACCCAACTTTTAAGCTATTATAAAAGTCAAATCTTAATTCATTTTCAGGACTTTTTGTGTCAAAATTATAGTTTCTAGCATTGCGTGTAAACCCTTGAATAAATTCCAATCCAACATAAAAATTTAAAAACCGTTTGTCGTGTTGGTATAAATAACCAATAAATTGTTTTGTGTTAACGCCCATTGTTAAGTGATCATATCCTTTACGAATATCACCTTCAAGGTTTACAACATTATCATAAATACTTTCAATTCTAATTTTATGAGCCATATAACCTACCCCAATATTCACCCACAAACCAGAATTTAGATTATGCCCTAACTTATTAAAAACATATCCTATTGTAGCATTAACATTTAAACCTCTTTGGTAAAAAAACACAATATTATTTCCGCTTGCCCCACTTTGAGGGGTAATCGTTCCATAAGAATTTATAACGTTATCAAAAATAGAACTGTCTTTAAAAGTGTTGCCAAACATAAATGCACCATCAATTCCAAAGGTTAAATTATTTTTTAATTTAAAATCTACGTCACCACCAATAGAATTAAAAAATCCCCAACGTTGCGCCATAATATTTTGAGCAAAATTAGCTTTATAGTTTAACCCAAAAATAGGCGTAAAAATAGATTCATCTTTTAGATTTCTTTGTCCAAAAGTTACAAAACCTAGAAGTAAAACAGTAAAGGAGATAATAATTTTCATCATTCAAGTGTTTGTGTGTATTTAAAACGTCAAATTTAACTGATTATTGGTTATATTCGCAACAATATATGTTAAGATAACAAAATTAACTGTTTAAATGAAGAAAATACAAATGGTGGATTTGGTTTCTCAATATGAGAAAATCAAGCCAGAAATAGACATAAAATTGGCAGAAGTGATGAACTCTGCTGCGTACATAAATGGCCCAGAAGTTAAGGCCTTTCAAAAAGAATTAGAGGATTATTTAGGCGTAAAACATGTTATTCCATGTGCTAACGGAACAGATGCATTGCAAATTGCGTTAATGGCTTTAGGTCTTGAGCCAGGAGATGAAGTTATTACCTCTGATTTTACTTTTGCAGCTACTGTAGAGGTCATTAAACTTTTAAAATTAACTCCTGTTTTGGTTGATGTGGATAGAGATACATTCAATATTTCAATTGACGCCATAGAAAAAGCCATTACACCACAAACAAAAGCCATTATTCCTGTTCATTTATTTGGTCAATGTGCCAACATGGATGCTGTAATGGATTTAGCGAAAAAACATAATCTATATGTTGTAGAAGATACGGCACAAGCAATTGGTGCTAAATACACCTCAAAAGACGGAACTGTTAATTCTGCTGGATGTATTGGAGATGTAGGAACTACTTCTTTTTTTCCCTCTAAAAACTTAGGCTGTTTTGGTGATGGTGGTACTATTTTTACAAATAATGATGAGTTAGCTCAAGTGTTAAGATCTATTGTAAATCACGGTATGGGTAAACGTTATTATTATGATAGGGTTGGTGTTAATTCTCGTTTAGACAGTATGCAAGCAGCAATTTTAAGAATTAAATTACGTCAACTTGACTCATATATTGAAAACAGACAAAGAGCAGCAAAATATTATTCTGACTTTTTTAGTCAAATAGAAGGAATTGAAGCGCCGACTATAAAACCATATTCTACCCATGTGTTTCATCAATATACTTTAAAAATTAAAGGAATAAATCAGTTTGAAGCGCAAGAGTTTATGAAAGAAAAAGGTATTCCAATGATGATTTATTATCCAATGCCATTACACACTCAAAAAGCGTATGATGCTGATAAATATAATGATGCTGATTTTCCTGTAACCAATGAATTGTGTCAGACAGTGGTATCTTTACCTATGCATACTGAGTTAGATGAAGAGCAATTAGTTTATATTACTTCATCTTTAAAAGAATTTTTAACAAAATAATTTTTATGAAAAATATTGCTGTAATTGGTACAGGGTATGTTGGTTTAGTAACCGGAACTTGTTTTGCTGAAACTGGTAACAATGTTATTTGTGTTGATATTGACGAAAATAAAGTCAATCAAATGAAAAATGGAATTGTGCCAATTTATGAGCCTGGTTTAGATGTATTGTTCGATAGAAATATTAAAGAAAATAGATTAAAATTTACCACTAATTTAAAAGAAACTGTTGATAAAAGTGACATTATATTTTTAGCTTTACCAACGCCTCCTGGTGCTGATGGCTCTGCCGATTTATCATTTGTTTTAGGTGTTGGAGAAGATTTGGGTAAAATTATAACCAATTATAAAATTATCATTGATAAATCAACAGTGCCTGTTGGTACTGCAGAAAAAGTTCATACTGCTGTGGCTAAACACGCTAAAGTGGATTTTGATATTGTATCAAATCCAGAATTTTTACGTGAGGGATTTGCCATTGATGATTTTATGAAGCCTGACAGAGTGGTTATTGGAACCTCATCAGATAAAGCTAAAAAGATATTAAGTGATTTATACAAGCCATTTGTTAGACAAGGTAATCCCATTTTATTTATGGATGAAAAATCAGCTGAATTAACAAAATATGCAGCCAATTCTTTTTTAGCGACTAAAATTACGTTTATGAACGAAATTGCTAATTTTTGCGAAATTGTTGGTGCAAATGTTGATGATGTTCGTATTGGAATTGGTGCTGATGACAGGATTGGTAAACGTTTTTTATTCCCTGGTATTGGATATGGCGGAAGTTGTTTTCCTAAAGATGTTCAAGCATTAGTAAAATCAGGTAGAGAAAAAAACTTTGATTTTGAAATTATTAATGCTGTTTTAAGAGTAAATGACATTCAAAAAATAAAGTTAGTTGACAAATTAGTTAATCATTATGGAGATTTAAAAGGCTTAACTTTTGCCATGTGGGGACTAGCTTTTAAACCAGATACAGATGACATTAGAGAAGCTCCTGCTTTATATATTATTGATAAATTATTAATTTTAGGTGCCAATATTAATGCCTACGATCCTGAAGCTATGGATAATGTTAAAGCCATTTATAAAGACAAAATCACTTTTGTTGACCATCAATATGACGCTTTAAACAATGCTGATGCACTTTTAATAGTAACAGAATGGGGCGCATTTAGAAATCCAGACTTTAACAAAATAAAAAACAATTTAAAAGCACCAAAAATTTTTGACGGTAGAAACCTTTACAACCTTGACGATATCCAAGGAAAAGGATTTTATTATGAAAGTATTGGGAGGAAAACAGTTTTAAATTAAAAAATAAAATTGAATCATACGGTAATTGACGATATAATATAAGAAAACATTAATTTTAACGAACAAAAATTATGTGTAGCTAATGTGTCTTATGTTGTAGACAAAGCAAGTAAAAATGACTAGAAAAAAAATATTAATAACAGGTGCAGCAGGATTTTTAGGATCGCATTTATGTGACAGATTTATCAAAGAAAACTATCATGTAATAGCCATGGACAACCTAATTACAGGTCGATTAAAAAATATTGAGCATTTATTCCCATTAGAAAATTTTGAATTTTACAATCAAGATGTAAGCACTTATATTCACGTACCAGGTGATTTAGATTATATTTTACATTTTGCATCACCTGCAAGTCCCATTGATTATTTAAAAATACCAATTCAAACTTTAAAAGTGGGCTCTTTAGGGATTCATAATTGTTTAGGACTAGCCAAAGCTAAAGGAGCTGCCTTAATGATAGCATCTACAAGTGAGGTTTATGGTGATCCAGAAGTTCATCCTCAAACAGAAGAATATTGGGGGCATGTAAATCCCATTGGGCCTAGAGGTGTTTATGATGAAGCAAAACGTTTTCAAGAAGCCATGACAATGGCATACCATACCTACCACGGTTTAGACACTAAAATAGTAAGAATATTTAATACTTACGGACCCCGTATGCGGTTAAATGACGGTAGGGTGTTACCTGCTTTTATAGGACAAGCACTACGTGGTGAAGATTTAACCATTTTTGGTGATGGTTCTCAAACACGCTCATTCTGTTATGTAGATGATTTGGTTGAAGGAATTTATAGATTATTGCATTCTGATTATAACCTACCTGTTAATATTGGTAACCCTGATGAAATTAGCATTAAAGACTTTGCAGAAGAAATTATTGCTTTAACAGGTACATCACAAAAAGTAATTTATAAAGATTTACCAGTAAACGACCCTAAACAACGTCAACCTGACATTACAAAAGCAAAAACAATATTAGGGTGGGAACCAAAAATTGACCGAGCAGAAGGTCTAAAAAAAACCTATGCTTATTTTAAATCTCTGTCACCAGAAGAATTGAATGAAAAGGACCATTATAATTTTGATAAATATGTTAAATAAGATGAACTATTTTGCACACGAAACTGCAGTTATTGATGACAATTGTACAATTGGAGTAGGAACAAAAATATGGCATTTTTCGCATGTCATGTCTAATTGCTCAATGGGTAAAGGTTGTAATTTAGGTCAAAATGTTGTTATCTCTCCTGATGTTGTACTTGGAAACAATGTTAAAATACAAAACAATGTATCTATTTATACGGGCGTAATTTGTGAAGATGATGTTTTTTTAGGTCCTTCAATGGTATTTACTAATGTAATTAATCCAAGATCAGCTATCAATAGACGGAATCAATATGCCAAGACCACGGTCAAAAAAGGCGCTTCAATTGGTGCAAACGCTACCATTGTATGTGGGAATGATATTGGAGAATATGCATTTATTGGTGCAGGCGCTGTAGTTACAAAAGATATTCCTAATTTTGCACTCGTTGTTGGAAACCCATCAAAACAAATTGGTTGGGTTGGGGAGTATGGTCATAGATTAAATTTTAATGAAAATGGAATCGCTATTTGTCCAGAAAGTAAACAAGAATATAAAGTAGAAAATAATAAAGTAAAAAGAATCAAATAATGGCTGAAATTAAAGAATCAGAAAAAGTAAAATTTGTAATAATTGGTTGTGGACACATAGGTAAACGACATGCAACAATGGTAGCCAATAACACTGAATCTGAATTAATAGCACTTTGTGATATTAGACCAAAATCAGAATTAGCCTTAGAAAATTTTGAAGGTGTACCATTTTTTAATTCAATTGAAGATTTGTTAAAGGCAGGATTGAATTTTGATGTTGCCAATATTTGCACACCAAATGGCTTGCATTCTGATCAAGCAGTTAAAGCTTTAGATGCGAATAAACACATTGTAGTTGAAAAACCAATTGGCTTGTCTAAAGCAAAATGTGAGAGTGTTATTTATAAAGCATTACGAAATCATAAACATGTTTTTGCTGTGATGCAAAATAGATATTCACCACCTTCTGTTTGGTTAAAAGAAATTGTTGAAAATAAAATCATAGGTGATCCATTTATGGTACAAGTAAACTGTTATTGGAATAGAGATTCTCGTTACTATAAATCAGGAGGTTGGAAAGGTACCCCTGATTTAGATGGAGGAACATTATTTACCCAATTTTCTCACTTCATTGACATTATGTATTGGCTTTTTGGCGATATTAAAAATATAAACGGAAAATTTGGCGATTTTACCCATCAAAATTCAACTTCATTTGAAGACTCAGGGTTTGTTTCTTTTGATTTTTTAGATGGCGGAATGGGAAGTATCAATTATTCGACTGCTGTATGGGGTCAAAATCTAGAAAGTTCAATTACAATTATTGGAAGTAAGGGTTCTGTTAAAGTAGGTGGCCAATATATGAATGAAGTTGAATATTGTCATATTGATGGTTATGAAATGCCAACACTGGCTGAATCAAACCCTCCAAATGATTATGGTCAATATAAAGGGTCAGCAGCAAACCACCATTATGTGATTGAGAATGTGGTTGACACTTTAAAAGGAAGAACAACAGCTACAACAAATGCCTTAGAAGGCTTGAAAGTGGTTGATATTATAGAAAGAATTTACGACTGTCGTGATGAGACATTTACAAAATAAAATTAGAGTACAAAGATGAATATTTATGATAAATTAGTTGCCAAAGAAGCAACATTAGCAGTTATAGGATTAGGTTATGTAGGATTACCTATTGCATTAGAATTTGCAAAAAAAATTAAAGTTGTAGGGTTTGATATCAATGCAGAACGTGTGGATATGATGAAAAACAACATTGATCCATCTGAAGAATTAGAAGCGTCTGATTTTGAAAATGCTGATATTGAATTTACGGCAAAAATTGACGATTTAAAAAAATGTGATTTTTATATTGTAGCTGTACCCACACCAATTGACGAATCAAGATTACCTGATTTAAAACCTTTATTAGGCGCGTCTGCAACGGTTGGTAAAGTGATTTCTAAAGGCGATTATATTGTTTTTGAATCAACAGTTTACCCAGGTTGTACTGAAGAGGATTGTATTCCTGTTTTAGAAAAACAATCTGGTTTAACATGGAAAACTGATTTTAATGTTGGGTATTCACCTGAAAGAATTAATCCAGGAGACAAAGTTCACACTTTAGCCAGTATAGTAAAGGTTGCTTCTGGAGATACCACTGAATCTGCAGATAATATTGCTAAAGTTTACGAATTAGTTGTTACAGCTGGTGTGCATAGAGCAGCAACAATAAAAGTGGCTGAAGCAGCTAAAATAATTGAAAATACGCAACGTGATGTGAATATTGCCTTAATGAATGAGTTGTCAATCATTTTTAACAAATTAGGTATTAATACTTATGATGTATTAGAAGCAGCTGGAACAAAATGGAATTTTTTAAACTTTAGACCTGGTTTAGTTGGTGGACATTGTATTGGTGTTGACCCTTATTACTTAACACATAAAGCAAAACAAGTCGGCTATCATGCAAAAATAATTAATTCTGGTCGTTATGTAAATGATTCAATGGGATTTTATACTGGTAAACAAACCGTAAAAATGATGATTGGTCAAGGTAAAAACCCAATGGAATCAAAAGTTTTAGTAATGGGTGCTACTTTTAAAGAAAATGTATCTGACATTAGAAACTCTAAAGTGGTTGATGTAATTACTGAGTTACAATCTTTTTCTTGTAATGTTGAGGTTGTTGATGTTTTTGCTGATTCTGATTCACTAATGAAAGAATATGGGTTTGGGCTAGTTGATAAAATGGCTGATGATTATGATGCAGTAATTGTTGCAGTTAATCATGAAGAATATTGTGGAAAATCTGAAGATGATTTTAAAGCAATATTAAAAGACGGTAATGGTGTTTTTGTTGACTTAAAAGGAATTTATAAAGGAAAAATTAAAGATTTAGAATATTGGTCTCTTTAAGATATTAGATCGCTACGCTTCTAGACTTAAGATACAAGACTGAAATATAGGCTTGTTAAGATATTAGAGCGTTATGCTTTTAGACTTTAAATCGCTGCGCTCATAGACTGAAGTATTGGTTTTGTTAGATAATATAACGCTACGGGATTTAGATATAAGACTTTTAGATTTAAATGTTTACACAAAAAGAATTAAATATTGTATTATTTGCGAAAACCTTTGCGCTTCCGATAGCTATCGGAATTGAGGTTAAAATTTAGGATTTAGATATGAAAAAAAAAATTTTAATAACAGGAGGAGCTGGTTTTATTGGTTCTCATGTCTTACGATTATTTGTAAATAAATACTCAGACTATTCTATTATTAATTTAGATAAGTTGACTTATGCAGGAAATTTAGCCAATTTAACTGATTTTGAAAACGCACCAAACTACAAATTTGTTAAAGGAGACATTCAAGATAAACCATTTTTAGAACAATTATTTAAAAAAGAAAATATTACTGATGTGATTCATTTAGCTGCAGAATCGCATGTTGACCGTTCAATATCTGGACCAATGGATTTTGTTCTCACCAATATAGTTGGCACAGCCAACCTATTAGAAGTTGCTCGTAACTATTGGGAGCTTCATACTTTAAATAAGTTCGAAAATCATATTTTTTATCACATTTCAACTGATGAAGTGTATGGTTCTTTAGGTAAAGAAGGTTTCTTTTTAGAGGACACTGCTTACGACCCACGCAGCCCTTATTCAGCATCAAAAGCAAGTTCAGACCATTTGGTACGTGCTTATTTTCACACTTATAATTTTCCTGTTAAAATCTCAAATTGTTCAAATAATTATGGCTCACATCAATTTCCCGAAAAATTGATACCATTAATGATTAACAATATTAAAACCAAAAAATCGCTTCCAATTTACGGAAAGGGTGACAACATAAGAGACTGGTTATGGGTAGAAGATCACGCCAGAGCGATTGATGCTATTTTTCATAAAGGCCAATTAGGCGAAACTTATAACATTGGTGGTTGGAATGAATGGACAAACATTGATTTGGTAAAGGAACTATGCCTAATAATGGACAAAAAATTAAACCGTCCAAAAGGAGAATCTGAAAAATTAATCACTTTTGTAACTGACAGAGCTGGACACGATATGCGTTACGCCATTGATGCTACAAAAATTAAAAACGAATTAGATTGGATGCCCTCAATTACTTTTGAAGAAGGACTAGAAAAAACGGTGGATTGGTATTTATCTAATACAGATTGGATGGACAATGTAACATCTGGTGAATATGAAAAATATTATTTGGAAAAGTATTCAAAATAATATAATAAACTTCACCCTGCTATTAATGAAGAAAATTAAGATATAATGTATCTTAACTAATTATGTTTACTTTTGCATCAATGAGCTTTCTAAAAAACATATTTTCTAAAAAATCAAAATTAAACCCCATTGATTTTGGAATGTTAAATACCGATTTACATTCGCATTTGATTCCTGGAATTGATGATGGTTCTAAAAGTTTAGAGGAAAGTTTAGCAATGCTTAAAAAGTTTGCTGAGTTGGGTTATAAAAAAGTCATTACTACGCCTCATATTATGAGTGATTTTTATAAAAATACACCCGAAATTATTTTAGGAGAATTAGAAAAAGTAAAACAAGGCATTCAAGAGGCTGACTTTACTATTGAAATTGAAGCAGCTGCAGAATATTACTTAGATTTTCATTTAGAAGAATTGATTGAAGAAAAAAATATTTTAACTTTTGGAAAAAATCATGTTTTATTTGAATTGTCGTTTAGTAACGAACCGCCACGTGTAAAAGAAGTTATTTTTCAGTTTCAAACGCAAGGTTATTCTCCTATTATGGCACATGTAGAACGGTATCCATTTTACTTTAATCAATTCCAAACGATAGAGGATTTTAAAAACAGAGGCTGTTTGATTCAACTCAATATTAATTCACTTTCAGGCCAATATGGCCCGGCAGTAAAAAAAATGGCGGAACAAATGATAGACAAAAATCTAATAGATGTCATTGGTTCTGATTGTCACCATTTAGGACATTTAGAATTGATGGAGTCTCTTAGAACTAACCCTTATTTACATAAAATTGTAAACAAAACTGATTTGTTAAATAAAACGTTGTGATGGTAAACTAATCGCTATGTGTTAATAGTATCACTTCAAAATCACAATCGGAAAATCTTGACCAAAACTGTAAGATGTCGGATATTGAGCTGAACCGTGATATTTTTGAGACAATTCTGGTACACGCTCTTCAACATAAGTTTTAATTTCGTTAATGGTAATTTTACCGTCTAAGGCAGATGCAAAACTTTCACCTTTTAAAATTTCCAATAAAGCGTAAGTGAATAAACCGTGTTTTAAGTCGCCTGATTCATTTGCATATTGAACATCTTGTGAGGCAGTTAAAAAGAAAGTTCCTGTATTTCTAGCGAGTTGTGCAATGGCTTTTTCACGTCCATCTCCACGTGTGGCAAATGAATTTAACGCGCCCCCCGAATGACAAGCATCTAGGATAAAAAGTTGTTTTTGAGCCGCTATTTGTCTTGAAAACCCCATAAGAGCCGTAGCTGAAAGTCCTTCTTGTTCTAAAAGAGATTGGTCACCATAAAGATTAATTACATTGTGAGCCACCAAATAAAAATCTTCTTTATCGCCCAAACTCATTACCCCATGTCCGGCATAATAAAACACAAACACGTCCTCTGCTTCAATTTTTGGTAAAATAGACTTAAATGTTTCAACTATTTGAGCTGTATTTACAGCCGAATTTCTGAGTTCATATTCATAAATATGATCAAATAAAGTGTCAGCACCTTTTACAATGGCTTTTGAAAAATCGTTGGCGTCTTTTACGGCATAACTCAAATTATAAGCGGCATTTTTGTAGGTATTAATCCCAATCGAAAATACATATAGGTCAGAATTTGTGGCTTGATTATTATACGCAACCGACAATTTAATGGGGTTTGATTCTGTTTTATTATCACTAATAGCAATGGCTGTGATGTCATTTACGCCATTCACCAATTCAATATCAAAAGACTGAATATTTCCGCCACCTCTAAAGCTCATGTTTTTTTGCCAACTTTGATTTTCAAGTAATTTCCCATTATTATATACTCTAATTTCATCAATACTTTTTTCATTTTCTAAAATTGAAACTTGAACATTAAATGTTTTACTTTTACTTTGATAAACTGAGTCTTCTTTAATGTTTATTTCTCTTTTTTGTGTGCTCGCAAACTGAAATTCAATTTGCGGCAAATGGTCAATGATTTTGTTTAAATTTTGCCCAGAATCGAATAATTGATCGCCAGCCATAAGCCTTTTTACTAAATGTGGGGTGTAATATTTATCAAACAAAGAATTAATTGAAATCACATCAGTCCCCGACACATAATTTACCAACTTTAATGCGTTTGGCGAACCATCAAAATAACCATTTGGATTTTTTACTAACCAATCGTTTTCATTGATTTGAAAATACGTATAAATCTCTTTTTTCTGTAAATAATCCCAAACAAACACTTCTCCATTTGCGCCTCTTGATATTAAATATTTTCCATTTTGACTCATTTTAATGTCAGACACGGCAGAAGTATGCCCTTTTAAAGTATCCGTATTTTGTAAAGTTAGGGCGTCACTTATATAAATCATTTTATCGGCACTTCCGCTTATAATTTGTTTGCCATTTGCTGAATATTGAACACTGTAAACCGGGGTATTATTTGTGGCTAATTTCCCAATGAGCATACCGGTTAAAATATCCCAAACTTTTACTTTGCCATCCCAACTTGAGGTAAGCATGTGACGTTGATTGGGCGAAAATTCTATGCCTGATATGGTTTTGGTATGCCCGATTAAACTTCTGAAGGCTGTTTTTGAATCAATCTCCCAAAATTTTATATCTTTTCCTAAATCACCCGACAACACGTATAAATCTTTGGGAGAAAAACGAACTAAATAAGGCGAAAAACCACCTAAATCTATGGTTTGAATTGCTTTTTGGTTCGCAATATTCCAAACTTTCATGGTGCCATCCCAACTACCCGAGACTAACTGTTGACTGTTGTAACTAAATTTTACATCAAATATTAACGACTGATGACCGGTTAGCGTTTTGCTTAAGGCATAATTTGTGGTGTTATAAATCTTAATTTCACCATCACCACTCCCTAAAGCCAACCATTTACCATTTGGGCTAAAGTCATGCGCTAAAATAACCTGATGGTGTTTTATGATTTTTATTTTTTTTCCGGTTAAAACATCAATAATTACCACTGAAGAATCTATTTTTCCAATGGCAAATTGAGTGCCTTTTGGATTGATGCTGACATTATTTTTTAAAGAGATATAATGTAAAATGGTTTTATCATAATAGTCGGTGTAATCATATTTTAAACCATCTGCACGTTGTTGATTAAGATACCCTTTTAAGGTCTTTATTTTTCGACCGTTTTGAGCATCCCAAATGTCAATGATATTATTTTTTGATGGTAAAATAAATTGATGATGTGACTTTTGGAATTTTACTTCATAATATCTTATCCATTTATTATCCAACTTTAATTTTAGTTTTCCAGATTCAATATCATAAACATAAACTTGATTGACTGATGAAATTAAAAGAAACTTTTCATTAGCTGTAAAAGCAATGTTAGTTGGTCTTTTTTCAAAATCCCCAAACTTTTTAATTTGTTTACCACTTTTTAAATTCCATAAAATACCATCTTTTTTTGAAGATATACTAAAGACATATTTTTCGTTAGGACTTATCTTAACCAAGGTACCACATCCGTCACACCCTTTTTCAGAATCACTTTTAAAATAATGTAATTCTTTTCCTGTTTTGGCATCAAACACTTTAGAAAATAATTTACTTGATCCAATGGCAATATAATTTCCGTTTTCACTAAAATTCATGGTAAATGCTTTGTCAAATGGCATTGTAAAAAGTGTGTCTTTTAAATTTAATTCAATACACGCCACGGTTGCCCAATTAACTTTACTCAGCACTTTTGTACCGTCAGGACTAATAAGTAATTCGTCTTTTAATCCGCCAAAATCTTTTTTAAATGTTCCTAAATCTTTCCCTTTTTCAGTTGACCAAACGGTATAAGCATCACGGTCGTTTAGGGTTATAAATTTTGAGCCATCTTGGCTAAAATAAGCGTTATAAATGGTTTGTTTCGAAAACGTAATCGCATGTTTGATTTGTCCTGTTTTAACATCAATTACTTTAAGCGAATTATCTTTTGAAGTTGATATTATTAAGCTATTGTTTGGGTTAAAGTTTACAGATCTTATACTTTTATAATGCACATTAAATGTTCGGATTTGCTTACCATTAATAGCGTCCCATAAAATAATTGAATTGTCGCCACTCCCTGTTACTGCAAGTTCTCCATTGTCGCTTAAATCAGAACAAGTAATGTATTGAGCATGCCCCATTTGCACAATTGCATCAATTTTAGTTTGATTTGTTTGTGCTTGACTAAACAATACTGACAGGGCTAAAACCCCAAATAAGGTCCATTTTAACATTTAATTTTTGATGTTAAATTAATGGTTTTTAATGAATAAGCAAAATAAAGTCGATTTTTATATGGATATGTGTTTTTTTCTGCGGTAAATGATATCTACAAAAGTCATTAAAAAGAAAATACCAGTAATGCTATTTGAAATAAAAATTTATAATGCTTGATACATATTTATTATTTTTTAAGTACATTACATTAGTCACATAATGTTTGAAAGAGGTTACAAAATAGTTTTATTTTATCGTATTTTTATGCAAAATTAATATTTAATGAGCGGTCACAGTCATCATAATCATAGTCACGGAAATTTATCAACCAAAAATTTATTATTTAGTATTATACTAAATATTGTAATTACGATTAGCCAATTTATTGGAGGCATTATTTCTGGGAGTTTGTCTTTACTGTCAGATGCTACGCATAATTTGACTGATGTTTTTTCGTTAGTGATTAGTTTTGTTGCTGCCAAACTCAAACATAAAAAACAAACCGAACACCAAACTTTTGGCTTTAAACGTGCCGAAATTATTGCTGCTTTTATTAATGCGACAAGTTTAATCGTGTTGTCTGTTTTTTTGGGCATAGAAGCCATTCATAGATTTAATGACGTCAAAGAAGTAGAAACAGGGCTAGTAATTTGGTTAGCTTTAGTTGCCATTATTGCCAATACATTAAGTGTCGTTTTATTATCTAAAGATGCAAAAGATAATATTAATATGCGTTCGGCTTATTTGCATTTGTTAACAGATGCTATGGTGTCGGTTGCTGTTTTGGTAGGTGGTTTACTGATGAAGTACTACCAAATTTATTGGATTGATGCCGCTTTAACACTTGCAATATCTGTATATTTGCTGTTTTTAAGCTGGGATATATTATTAGAATCTACAAAAATGCTTATGCTTTTTGCGCCCAAAGGAATCCATATTAAAGACATTGAAAAAAGCATTGTTAAATTTGAATACGTAAAAAACTTACATCATGTTCATTTATGGCAGCTCAACGACCACGACATTTACATTGAAGCACACATTGAATTTTCTAAAGACATTTCTCTTTCTGAATGGGATAAAATATGCTATGATATTGAAAAAAGACTGTGGGACGAGTTTAAAATCAATCACTCTATGCTTCAACCAGAATTTTTACGTGAAGATGAAAAAGAATTTATTATTCAGGATTAAAAATTAAACCAGAATATACCGATTATACTTTGAAGGGATTTTTGATTGAAATGAAAAAAAGCGCATTTCAATGTTAATTTGGTATTACCAATCAATTTCAGTCAATCCTTTAGATTTTAAAAACTGATTGCATTTTGAAAAGTGGTTATTCCCAAACCAAAACCCTCTATTTGCACTCAGCGGTGACGGATGTCCAGATTCTAATATTTGATGTTTGTTTTTATCAATTTTTGATCCTTTCTTTTTTGCAAATCCACCCCACAATAAAAATACTACGTCTTGTTTTTGTTCTGAAATTTTCGCAATAACTGCATCCGTAAATTTCTCCCACCCTTTACTTTGGTGGCTACCTGCTTTTGACTCCTCAACAGTCAATGTTGCGTTTAATAATAAAACACCTTGTTTTGCCCAACGTTCTAAATTTCCATTTGTTGGATAGGATTTTTTTAAATCAATTTCCAATTCTGTAAAAATGTTTTTTAATGATGGAGGATGCTTTATGCCTTGTTTCACCGAAAAACAAAGTCCATTTGCTTGACCTTTGCCATGATAAGGATCTTGACCAATAATTACAACTTTTAAATCATCAAAAACGCAATGCTTAAATGCCGAAAATATTTCGGCTTTAGGTGGGTAACAAATTTTTGAATTGTATTCGCTTTCTACAAAGTCTAACAACGACTTAAAATATGGTTTTTGATACTCATTTTTTAATTCTAAATCCCAGGTTTTTTCAATTTTGAACCCCATTTTTATTAATAACCCCCGTTAAATTTTCGAATAAACCATTCGGCCGACATAAGGACAATTATCAAGAAGAACAACCATTTATAATCTATTAAATCTTTGAAAGATTTTTCGTTGTATGCTACGGTTACAATATCGTCTCTTTTTTCAATATCAGTTTTTAATTGATTGAGTTGTTTTGGTAAATAAAACTTTCCGTTTGTATTGTCTGCTATATTTTTAAGTAGCCTATGGTTTGCTGTTGAATTTAGCCATTCTTTTTTGACTTCTTTCACTAAAAACGTACCAGAAGCTTTATAGTTTTTACCTGAAAACGTTGTAGAGGCATTCCATATATAGATTCCTTGAGGTAGTTTTCCTAGCTCTAATTTATATGCATTTGACGTCTTGAAAAAGTGATAATCAAAATCTTTTTCATCTGAATTGGTTAACGTAAAATCGACCTCTGCTGTGTTGACCAAATCATAAGCTGAATTATAGAGTTCTGCCAAAACAATCACGTCTTCACTTTCTTCATATTCCGAATTTACATTGACTTTAAATGGGTTTTTATTCTTTTTTACAGCCAAGTAAGAAATCATTTTTGAAATAAACAACTCAAAATTAGCTGTGGATTGATTTTTAGCTTGATCATATAAACGCCATCTCCAAATCCCCTCACCCATAATTACACCATATTTTGAAGCATTTTTTTCGCTAAAATAAATTAAAGGTTGATTTAAGATGATGTTTCCTATTTTTTGATATGCAAAAACATCTAAAGATTTTGAAAATTTAAAACTTCCAAAAGGTGCTTTTAAGGGGGGAGCATTATTTAATAAGTTAGATATCGAAGGTGGAAATAAAATGGTTGAGAAATTCCCATTTATTGCAAACTGAACATCTTCTGTTTTAGTATCGTTACCACTAAAACCAATATTCAAATTGTTTAAGTCTGCTAAGTTTGAATTATTACCCACTATAAACAAAACAGGTTTTTTACCGTCTTTTATAGCTTGATTCAAGCTTTGATTTTGATTGTTGTAATTATGGCAAATCAGCAAATCATAATCGCCAATATTTTCCATTTCTGAATATATTTTTACATCAACTTCATAATTCTTGTTATTTTCTATTACATAACTAATCGCACCTAAATCGGGGTGGATTCCAGAATGTAAAAGGGCAATTTTTTGCCGGCCATCAATCACGTCAATGTAAAAGTTTGCTGTATTATTTTTATAAGTAAATTCATCATCTAATTCTTGAATTTTGACCGTGTATTTTATAAAACCAATACGCGTAGCTTTTAAAATAAAGTTGATTTTTTTTTGTTCTTTTTTATTTTTAAACTGAACAGTTTGTGAACTCACAATTTTATCACCTAAAAGCAGTTTAACATATACTTTTTGTCCTTGAAAATCTTTTTGAGACACACTCACCTCTACGGGAAATTCATTACCTAGAAAGGCAATATCATTATTAAATACTTCATCAATTTTGACATCTTTAACTTGATTGGTGTCACCTAGTCCAATAGTAAAAACAGGTACGTATGTTTTGCGGTTAATGGCATAAATTGGGTTTGCACCCGCATTATAAATCCCGTCAGTTGATAAAATTATTGCGCCAATATTTCGGTTTGAATATTGACTATAAATTTGATCAAAAACCTGAGAAATATTAGTTTTTTTTCCAACGTATTTGTCTTTAATCCCATTTTCAATTCCATCAGCAAATGAATAATCTACAACATCATAATTTTTAGACAAATCTTCTTTTAAGGCTTTTAAATTATCTACGTAATCTTCTTTATAAAAGGTAGAATCTTTAGTTTGAATAATAGATTCTGAAGTGTCATGGGCAATAAAAATGAGTGGTTTTTCTTTTTTTAAAATAAAATTTTCTAAAATAATACCTAACAACAAGATTGCTATAATAAAAACGGTAACAAATCTAAATCCAGCTAAAATCAACTTTATTGTTTTAGAAACATCTTCAAGTAATTCGTCTTTTTTATAGAGAACAAAAGTGTAAATAGCAGCAATTAAAAATGCTACAAATATCCAAGCAGGGTGATATGAAAAAAGTAATTCCAATTCTATTTTTGTGCTAAAATATAAAATACTTTCGGCATAAGCGTTAAAATTAATTTTGCATTTGTAAATTCGCATAGAAATTTAACAAATGAATTTTTTTCAACTTCTTATTTTAGGTTACAAAAACTACTGGAAAGGAACTTTTTTCCTTATAAAACATAAATTGTATTGGTTTTTTATTTTTCCTTTAGTCTTATTTCTTGGAATTTATTGGTTTGGGACTTATTTTAAAACTTTAGAATATAACGTCAATTATAATTTGATGCATAATTCTGGAAATATTGAAACCATTAATGAATTAATTTGGACCACTTTACAAATGATGTTTTTTGACGCTATGTCCATTATATTTACCCAATTTACATTATATATCGTTGTCGTTTTATTGTCGCCAATTCTGGCAATGCTATCCGAAAAAATTGAAGAAATAATCACTGGTAAAAAATATGCGTATAGTCTAAAAATGTTAATGAATGACATTAAAAGGGGGGCAATAATCGCGTTCAGAAACTTAATATGGTATTATATTTTTGTTGGGGTGTTTTTAGGTATTGTTTCAATGTTCAATTTATCGGCTAAAAGTTTCATTATTTTTGCCATACCATTTATTGTAGGTTTTTATTATTATGGATTTAGCTTTATCGATTATGTAAACGAAAGAAGAAGACTAAACATACAGCAAAGTATTTATTTTGTTTCACAACACAAAGGGTTAGCAATATCTATTGGGAGTGTATATTCTATCTTTTTCCTACTTTATTTTTACGTTTCAAAAAACTTTTCGTCTTTAGCAACTGATACTACAACTCAAATAGTCTGGACTGTATTACTTTTAATGTTGCTAATTTTTGCTGCACTGACACCAATTCTTGCCATTACATCTGCAACGCTTTCAATGAATGAACTTTTAAAAAGCAAGCAAAAATTTCAAGCTGAGCAAAAAAAATAGTAAACTAATTTGCAATCAAAGCCTTACTTTTCATTGATTTTAATATATTTGGATTAATTAATAATTAACAATTTAAAAATGAAGTTACTTTTTTTATCATTATTCAGTCTTTTTATAGTCATAAATGCGAGTGCAATTAATGTTATTCCTCCCGATTCTACAACTAGTTTAGTTGATAGAGGAACTGCAAAATACTTAATATCAGAAGGTAAAAAAATTTATAATGAAGGAAGTTATAGATTAGCACTTGTAAAGTTTAGAGAGGCGTTAGCAAAAGACAAAAATAATCCAACAGCAACTTATTGGGTGGCAGAGTGCCATTTGGCATTGGGTAATTTTGAAAAGTCTTTAAAATATGGGTTATTAGCCTATGAAATGGATAAAGAAATTTACGTAGAAATTAACTATTTATTGGGTGTTAATTACCATAAATTAGGTCAATTAGACGAGGCGCTAGAAAATTACGAAAAGTCATTGGTAATGATAAATGAAACGCGTGCAAAATCACTTAGAATCCCTTTAAGAATTGAAGAAGTGAAAAGAGCTCAATCAATGATAAAAAGTCCTATTAATGTTAAAATAACTGCATTAGGGGTAAATATAAATTCAAAAAATGACGAATACGCACCAGTCATTACAAACGGAGGAAAAACGCTCTATTTTAGTGCCAGACGTGCCGACAACAAAGGTGGTGGAACAAGTCCAGGTGATCGAAAATATTATTCAGATATTTATGTTTCTGAATGGGATGAAGCAAAAAACCAATGGTCAAAAGCAACTAACCTTAATGACGTAGTAAAGCGATTAAATTCAATGGGTTTTGATGCTGTTAGTTCTTTTTCAGCAGATGGTAATATTATATACATCACCATTAATACAGATGGAATGGAAAAACCCAAGCCTAAAACTAAAAGCGTTGACATTTACTATTCTAAAAAAAGTAGTAAAGGAACTTGGGGTAACCCTAAACCAATGCCTAAAAAAACTATAAATACAATATTTTTTGAAATTTCACCTTCATTTACCGCAGATGGAAACACCATGTATTTTGTAAGTGAAAGATTAGGGGGTGAAGGTATGTCAGATATTTGGGTAACACGAAAAGCGGGGAAATCATCTTGGGGTAAACCAGAAAATTTAGGTGCAATAATCAATACACCTTACAACGAAACTACAGTATATGTTACACCTGACGAAAAATACTTATTTTTCAGTTCGCAAGGTCATGAAGGAATGGGCGGATATGATGTTTATTACTCTAAAAACGTAGATGGGATATGGTCTAAACCAAAAAATATCGGATTCCCTATTAACTCTGTTTCTGATGAAACTCATTTTCAATATTACCCTAAACTGGGGAGGGCATATTATAGTAAAATTTCACAAGCTGGAGATGGTGGACAAGGAATGAGAGATATCTTTGAAATTGACATTACGAATTTAAAATTAGAAGATTAAGCAGTACAACCTTGTAAAATCAAACTAAAATTAGTATTTTTAACATTTTAGGTAACATATTTAACCAATTGTGATAAGCATCAAAAAATACATAGGCATTTTATTCATCTCATTATTAACGACTGTATCGTATAGTCAAATGGATACTTTGCAGTCTGTTTTAAAGCCCCGAATAGGTATTGGAACGGGTATTTTGACTTATTATGGAGAGATTCAAAATTACCAAATAGGTGGTTTTTCACCAACTGTAAATAGAGTTGCTGCTTCCATATATATCAACGCTCCCTTATCAAAATCGTTTAATATTGAATTTTCAACAATGTATGGGAAAATTGGAGCCAACGAAAGAAACCTGACCAGAAACTTAAACTTTGAATCTCGTATTCGATCGGGTACAATTATGTTAAATTATAATTTTTACCCGCTTTTTAACGGCATTAGACCAAAATTCACACCTTTATTAGGCGTTGGATTTACTTCTTTTGAATTTTTATCAAAAACCGATTTATATGACGCTAATGGTAATATGTATTATTATTGGAATGATGGATCTATAATGAGCCTACCTCAAAGTGACCCAAACGCCTCAACAGCGGTTCCAATGTACCGTGATTATGTTTACGAAACAGATTTAAGAGAACAAAACTTTGACAGCTTAGGAAAATATAGAGAACAAAGTTTTGCCATACCCATAACAATCGGAGGTGAATGGCACTTAACACCTAGATTCGATTTTAGATTTTCAACTACTTTAAACTATACATTTACTGATTTAATTGACAATATTTCACCCGCAGGAACTGGTGTTAGAAAAGGGGATGATAAAAAGGATTATTATATGTACACATCTGCATCATTAAGTTACGATTTGAGATTTAATTTTGGAAACGGAGATGGATACAATGATTTTGATGGGCAAATTGAAAATGCCGAATTTGATAATTCAGATATAGATCAAGATGGTGTTATAGACGCATTAGATTATTGTCCTAAATCACCATTAGAAGCAATAGTTGATGAGTTTGGTTGTCCAATTGACTCTGATCAAGATGGTGTTGCTGATTATTTTGATGAAGAACCTGAAACACCAATTGGAAATTATATTGATCAATATGGTGTGACCATAACTGAAGAAGAATTCAGAAATAGAGCCGCACTATTTAATGATTCAACAGGCCTATTACATCCATTTGATGATGACATTAAAGAAGTTGGATTTAGAGATAGTGAAGGACGATTAATACCTGCAAAACACGCGCATGGCGACACTGAATTAAAATCTTATGTTGTTATCATAGGAAAAGAACATAAATCAATATCCGCAAATGAATTGCACAAATATTTAGGATATAATGAATTTCAAACTATTGAAAAAGGAGATACTATTTATTATGTTTTAGGTGAGTACCAAACTATAGAAGAAGCTGTAGCAGCTATGACTGGATTAGAAAACAATGGCGTTAATGTTGAAGTGATTGGAAAAACAAATCACAATGGTTCAGAATATATGGATATTGATGATAAGGTTATAGAAAAAGTAGAAAAAGTAAATATTGAAACAGGACAAGAAGTGCCTACTTTTAATAAACCAGAACAAGTGTTTAGAGTGCAGGTAGGTGCTTTTAAAAACAAGATAGATGTTAATAAAATATTTCCAAATATTAGCAGTCTGGTTTACGCAACAGGGCAAGATGGAATAACCCGATATTATACTGGTAATTATGATAACTATGATGATGCTGAAGCTTATCGAAAAACACTTGCTAAGGATGGTTATAATAATTCTTTTGTTGTAGCCTATGAAGATCAAGAAAGAGTTACGTTAAAAGAGGCTGGTGTATCATTACCATCTAATTATGATGAAGACAAAGAACTAAATACATTTGTTGAACCTAGAGAAGATAATCCCGATAATTCAACAATTGGAACAAATAATACCAATAACTCATCAATTGATATGTCTAAAGTTAAATATCGCGTTTTATTAGGCAAATTTGATGGCGCTATTCCGGTTGAAACAATTGATATATATATGTCAATTGGCGGAATTAGGCCAGTTAAAAATGATGACGGTACAACATCTTACTATTCAAGAAATGTTGAGACAGAATCTGATGCAGAAAATTTAATCAGTGACTATAAAACTTATGGTATAAGTGATTTAAAAATGATTTTTGAATACAACGGTGAATACTACACCAAAGAAGATTTCTTAAAGTTGACCAAGTAAAATATTAAGGACTACTCAAAAACTATCATGAATGAGTTTAGCTTAGTTGATATGAGGTAAATTTTAAATGCAATTGGATTTAAGAAACTTTGCCTATTAAATGACAATTGATTTTGGGACAGAAATAGTAATTTTAAAAACATCAGCTCAGATCACAACTCTTTATACGCCCGAAAAATTAATTGGAAAACAAATTTTAGCGGTAGTGAATTTGCCTCAAAACAAATAGCCAATATAATGAGTCAATGTTTAGTACTCGGTGTTCCTGGAAATAACAATGATGTTATCCTTTTAAATCCCAAATGCAAAGTTGAAAACGGGATGAAAGTTGGATAGAATACAAAATTTAACATTCTATTCCTACCAACAATCAAATGATAATAAAATTTAATTTTATAGAACGCAACGTGCTATTATTTCAAAAACTTATCTAACCATGCATAATATTGACGGTGCCAAAACACACCATTTTGAGGAGATAATATCCAATGATTTTCGTCAGGAAACAAGATTAAACGCGATTCAATTTCGCGAACTTGTAATGCTTGAAAAGCTTCTAACCCTTGTCCAATCGGCACTCTAAAGTCTTTTTCGCCTTGAAAAATTAGCATAGGTGTATCCCAATTTTTAACCATTTGATGTGATGAGTTTTTAACATAATTGTATTTCTCAATGTCTTTATTTGTATTAAGTACATTTACTGGCTTTTTATCTGCTTTATTTTGATACGTTGGAGGCGTACCCACATCATGGTTGGCAAAAAATAATTCTTCAGTCGTACCATACCAACTGTCTAAATTAAATAATCCTGCATGTGCAATAAATGTAGCAAACCTATTTTGATGCATTCCTGCTAAATAATACACAGAATACCCACCATAAGACGCACCCACAGCACCAATTTTAGATTCATCAATATAAGGTTCTTTTTTAATCTCGTCCACAGCCGAAATATAATCACGGATAGCTTGTCCACCCCAATCACCTGAAATGGCGTCATTCCATTCTTGACCAAAAGAAGGTAATCCTCTACGATTTGGTGCAATTATAATGTAATCGTTTGCAGCCATTAATTGGAAATTCCAACGGTACGAGAAAAATTGACTAACCGGAGACTGAGGCCCACCTTGACAATATAAAAGTGCAGGATATTTTTTTGTTTTATCAAAATTTGGAGGATAAATAACCCAAACCAACTCTTGCTTACCGTCAGTTGTTTTTACCCATCTTTTTTCAATATTCCCTATTTCTAATTTGTCATAAATTGCTTTGTTTACATCTGTAAGTTGATTTTCAATACTTTTGTCGATTGTTACCGAATAAATATCAGTTGGATGATTCATTGACTGTTTACCCCCAATTAATTTATCACCAGCAAAAGCTAAAGATGTATAATTGTGCATGCCTTGAGTAATTTGCTTGTACTTTTTATTTTTAACATTGAGTTCAAATAATTGGTAAGTCGCTTCAATTGCTGCTTTAAAATAAATTTTATCTCCTTTGTCGTTCCAAACAAATGAAGACACAGTTAAATCAATTGATTCAGTTAGATTGACCATCTTTTTAGTGTCAAAATTGTAAACAATAATATCATTTTTATCGGATTCAAACCCATTTGTTTTCATACTTAGCCATGCTAATTTTGTACCGTCTTTTGAAAATGAGGGTTCGTTATCGTAGCCGTTCATACCTTTGGTTAAATTAATAGTTTTAATTTTTTCAAGGTCATACACATATAAATCAGAATTTGTGCTAAATGCATAGTCTTTACCTGTCATTTTTTTACAAGTATAAACGATTTTGTTACCATCAGGCGAAAAAGTGATTTGCTCCATACCTCCAAAAGGTTTTAAGGGTGCATCAAATTTTTCACCACGCATAATGTCAACACCCTGACCTTGCATTTTACCGTCTTGTATCACACTAAAAAACACATGTGAAAATACCCCTGTAGAATAAGTTGACCAATGTCTGTACATTAAATCATCATAAACTTTAGCGTTAGATTTAGGTAAATCCTTTGCAAGTTCACTTGAATGATGATTTTCTAATTTAACGTCTTTAATAAATAAAACTCTTGTTCCGTCATTTGAATATTTGAATCCTCCCATGCCTCCTTTAACCATTGAAATCTGTTTTAAATCAGATCCATCAGGATTAATTTCATGAATATTTAATCCGCCTTTTCCTCTGTAAATAAATCCGATTTTTTGACCATCAGGACGCCATTTTGCACCATATTTACCACCTTTAAAATCAGTAATTTGCTTTATTTCTCCTCCATTTACAGGTACAGTATATAAATTGTTTTCTCCTGAATTTATTTTTAAATCATAGCCTTTTATACTGAATAAAATGGTGCTATTATCTGGCGAAACTTGAATATTACTTACCCGTTTTAAATCCCACAATAATTCTGGAGTCATTCTATTTTGTGCATAAGTATGAAAACCAACAATCAATACAACACAAACAATACTTATTTTTTTTAACATTTTTCTCATTTTAATTTCACAAATATAAAAAATTATTAAACCATTTTTTTGATCAACAATTTTGAAGGAAAGTAAGCAGCAGCTAATCCTATAATAATGGTCATTCCTAATATCATCACAAAATCCATTACATGCATTTCAACTGGAAAATACTCAACCATACCGCCTTCCATTTTTAATACACCAACTTTTAATTGAATAAAACAAATTAAATAACCCAAAGTCAAACCAACCAACATTCCAAGACCATTAATTAGTCCTCCAACATAAAAAAATACGGATTGAATTTGACTTGTTTCGGCTCCCATTGCGTTTAAAGTTTTAAGATTGTCTTTTTTCTCAATAACCAACATAGCCAATGAAGCAATCATGTTAAATGTGCCTAAAAAGAAAATAAAACCCAACAAAATAACGGTCATCCATTTTTCACTTTTTGACGTTTTATAAATGAGCTCGTTTTGTTCGTAAGCCGTTTTAACTTTAAAATCATCACCTATTAAAGTTTGAATATTTTGTTTTTTTTTGTCTAAATCAATGTTGTCTGTAAAGTCTATTTCAACTGCTGAAATGTCATTTTCATAGCCTAAAACATTTTTAGCATATTGAATCGGGACAATCAAATAACTTTCGTCAACTTTGTTATTGAAAGAATATGTACCAATAATTGGGATTTTAGACATTTCAAATGCGGTGGTACTATTTCTTTTAATTTTTTCGTTCCGATTAGGAGAAAACACGGTAAAGTAGTCATATTCACCAGGGATTTGATATATGTAACCGCTCAAGTTTTGCAAAATGCCAACACCTACTATACCAAAAAATTG
>Ga0316206_1000809_pt1 | contig 34626 bp, 33 predicted proteins | sample 6monthpyrite_MG_FD_204942 | JGI IMG/M metagenome (GOLD analysis project Ga0316206, IMG submission 204942) | Microbial mat bacterial communities from mineral coupon in-situ incubated in ocean water Damariscotta River, Maine, United States -... | ecosystem: Environmental > Aquatic > Marine >... | reverse complement strand
ATTCTTGGTGGTCTCAATCAGGGGACAGAGTGCCAAAAAACGGCGCTCTTTCCCCGCCGGAGATGTTCCTTAACAGGGCAACTGAGCATCGAGATTAGCAATAAAACGAACGTCCGCTTCTGGCTAGTTTGAGTCCTTGCCAGCTGTCAGATATACTCTGAGTTTGTACTTCTATACGCGTTTTCGCCATTATATTCCCCTCGTTTATTGAATACCTTTGGTTTATAATCGTCGTCTATGAATCGTCTATACACTACAGTCTTTGTATTTATCCTGCTCCTCTCTCAATGGGGAAGTCTGGACCATGTTTATCATGTGCATGATTCTGCTGAGGTCTGTGATTTTTGCTTAAGTGCACAAGCACTTGATCATGGCGCTTTACATACAGCATCAATTGTCTTTACACCTTCGCATCATCAATCCCCGCCAGAATTGGTTAGATTGACGGTTTTCAGAAATAACGTTCGTTACTTTTCAGTTCGCGCACCACCGCATTTTATCTAAATCTCACGCTAGTTTTAATATGGTCGTTAATGTTTTTTGACGGCTGGCCTGTACTTGTGATTGATGTGGAAATATTTCAATGAAAAAAAAATCTATTGTTCCTGAGTTACTTCTTTGGGCGATTGTGTTCGCCAGTTTTTATTCTGTGGCTTTAGCCGCGAAGCAGGGAGATTTTAATCCGGATATATCGTTAACGCTGGATGGTCGCTATGGGAGTTACTCAAATGATACCGATTATGAGCTGCCCGGGTTTATGCTCGGCGCAGAAGCGACGCGTGGCGAGCAGGGTTTTCATCTGGGGCATAATGAGCTCAGCATCAGTAGCAATGTTGATGATCTGTTTTATGGCAAACTGACCACAGCGATTGCAGATCATGAAGGCACGACTGAGATTGAGCTTGAAGAGGCGTATATCGAAACGCTGACGCTGGGTCAGGGTATGAAGGTTAAAGCGGGGCGTTTCTTTTCAGATATCGGTTACCTTAATAATCAGCATGGTCATGTTTGGGATTTTATGGATGCGCCGCTGATATACCGCGGTTTGTTTGGCAACCAGATAATTGATGATGGGGTGCAACTCAGTTGGCTAGTGCCGACTGAGCTCTATTTTAAAGTGGGTGTAGAAGCGACCCGGGGTGAGCGTTTTCCAGCCGGAGGCGCGGCAAATGAGGGTAAAGGTGCGCAGGCAGCATTTGTGAAATTTGGCGATGATGTGGGCGTAAGCCATGCATGGCAGCTGGGCTTTTCACACTGGCGTGCAGATATTGAAGATCGTGAATCAGGTGGTCATGATGATCTGGCAGGCGCGGTATCGGTACCGACTTACAGTGGTGAAAGCCAGGTGAGTGGCATCGATTTTATCTGGAAATGGTCACCCAATGGTAACAGTCGTGAGCGCAACCTGAAAATACAGGCGGAGTACTTTACCCGCAAGGAAGATGGCGAGGTTGAACTGGCCGGCAGTAACCCGTTAGCACAAACGACTTATCAGGGAGATCAGTCTGGGTGGTATCTGCAAAGTGTTTATCAGTTTATACCGCGCTGGCGAGTTGGATACCGTTATGATCATTTGAGTGCCAACAATGAAGGTTCTGATGCAGCGGTATTAGCCGAAGCGGGATTAGATAGTGAGGGGCACACTCCAGAGCGCTCAACATTAATGCTTGATTATTCCCACAGTGAATTCAGTCGAATTCGGTTGCAGGTCGCAAAAGATGACTCATATGAAGATAGCGATACACTCGTTTTTCTCCAGTACATCGTTACCCTGGGTGCCCATGGCGCTCACCGTTTTTAGGGGAAAGTTAAATGAAACTCTGCATTCGATCTATATCAATCATGCTTACACTGATTATCAGTCCGCCGCTGATGGCAAAAATAAATGTGTTTGCCTGCGAGCCTGAGTGGGCCTCTCTAGTGGATGAGCTCGGCGGTGAGCGACTCAGCCGTTATACCGCGACCACCGCTTATCAGGACCCCCATCACATAGAAGCACGCCCCAGCCTGATTGCCAAAATACGCCGCGCCGATTTACTGGTGTGTAGTGGTGCCGGCCTGGAGGCTGGCTGGCTACCCGTGTTGTTAAGGCAGGCGGGTAATAACCGGGTTATGCCGGGTAAAACCGGTAACTTTGAAGCGGCAACAATGGTAGAACGACTGGATGTCCCGATTGACGTTGATCGCTCAATGGGCGATGTGCACGCAGCGGGTAATCCGCATGTGCACCTTGATCCGCATCGTATACAAATCATTGCTAAGGCTTTGCTGGCTAGGTTAAAGAGTATTGATCCAGAAGGGGCTGAATATTATCAGTTACGCTTTAATGATTTCACTCAGCGCTGGCAACAGGCCATCCAGCAATGGGAACAGCAAGCGGGTGCTTTAAAGGGTATACGTATTGTTGTGCATCACCGCGACTGGGTCTACCTGTTTGACTGGTTGGGTATCGAAATTACCGGTGCGCTTGAACCTAAACCGGGCTTACCAGCAACCGTTGGGCACCTTGCCTCGTTAAAGCAAATGATAACGGCAACGCCGGTAGACATGATAGTGCATACACCTTATCAAGGCCCACGTGCCGCGAAGCGTCTTGCTCAAATTACGCATACGCCAGTGGTCGAATTACCCTATACCGTGGGCGGAGCCGAGCAGGTAAATAATTTATTTGATCTGTTTACGGTCACGATTGCAACGTTAAAAGGTGGTCTTAAGTGAACTGGTCTGCTATCGATTTGAGCATACTGGGTCCGGCATTGATTGCCGGGTTATTAGTCACCGCTACGCACGTGCCCTTAGGGCAGCGCGTATTGCAGCGAGGCATTATTTTTCTTGATCTTGCAATTGCACAGGTTGCCGGACTGGGGCTTATCATGGCCTATAGTATTGGTTGGGAGCCAGGCGGCTGGCTAGTTCAACTGGTGACGATGAGTGCTGCCATAGTGGGTGTGTTACTGCTTTATTATACGGATAAACATTGGCCACAAATCCAGGAAGCCTTGATCGGTTCATTATTTGTTCTCGCTTCTAGTGGCAGTATCTTACTGTTAGCTACTAATCCCCATGGCGGTGATCAATTAAAGGAGTTACTGGCTGGTCAGATTCTTTGGGTGGGTTTTGATCAAATCATGCCAGTGGCAATATTATATTCGGCGATTCTTTTTTTATGGTTTGGTTATGCTCGACGCGCGAATTCGCTGGTTTTTTATTTATTGTTTGCGTTAACCATAACCGCATCGGTGCAACTAGTGGGGGTCTATCTCGTGTTTGCGAGCTTGATACTGCCTGCGCTGGCGATAAGAAATATGCCTAAGTATGCATTGGTTTATGGCTATATTGTTAGTGCCACAGGTTATGTGTTGGGGCTAGTTATGGCGGCGATATTCGATTTACCGGCGGGCGCCATCATTGTTTATAGTTTGGCGCTCACGGCAATTTTATTTACGGGTTACTGGAAAGTTACCGGTAAAGTGCAGTTCAAAGAACTCCCTGGCGATTGAGAGGCGGAAATTCAATCGTGTCTAATTTATGCTAATAGGAAATTTGAAACTTAAAGTTAAAAAATTTAAGTCGATGTTTTAATGAGATTCTTATATTTACAGTTATGTAGTTATGTAGATTTCTTTATTATGTTTTTTTTGTACTATCTCTACCTTCATTAAATTGAGGTAAATCATCAGTTACTTTAAACCAGCAAACACCATAATCAGTAAAAATATGTGCATCAGGTTTATTTTCAATCTTTGAATCTAATGTGCCAAGGGCAAACTCAACATACTCCCCTGTATCGTTTGACGGAGAAAAAATTAAACTCGAACCGCAGATACCACAGAAAGATCTTGTTGTTCCATTGTTGGCAACGTAGATTTTTAAGATATCCTCTCCATTTATCCAGTGAAAGTTTTCGGCTCTAACTTCACCGAAAGTGGCAAATGCAGCACCGTGAAATTTACGACACATTGTGCAATGACAATGAGCCATTTGTTTTTCAATTTTATCGACTGAATACTGGATTGAGCCACATAAGCATGAGCCGGTAAGCGGGTTTTTTTTTGATTTTATGTTCATGTTTAAATTATCGATGATAGGTTTGTAAAAATGTAACGTTCAACCATACAACCAGACTGACCTCATGGTTTGGTCCGAGTGTAAGCAGTTGTATGCGTAAACGATGTCAACGAATGACTATGCCTTGTGAATCACATTACGATTATGTTCAGCAATTATCTTTTCGGCATTTCACATATTTCTAAAGAACCGCCCTCGATTATGACGGGGTGCTTATCAAGTAGTGAAATTAACCTGTTTTTATCTTCAGTTTCAAAGCGCATAAAACCACCAATATTAACTGTAATATCAGGAATATTTTTTTTACCTAATGCGATAGAATTGTATATTTCACTTCCTCCCTGAAATATTCCGCTGTCTTGAGCTAATAAAAAAAACGAGTTCCACTGTTCATTGATTGTTTCATTATCAGTATTGTTGTGAATAAATACAATGTATTCCATGTGTTTTCCTTTTTAAACGGGTGTTCTTCACCAAAAGTAGATGCATTGGTTATGCGTATTGTGGGTAATAAATAACTTACAAAAGTGACAGGCACCCATAACAGCAAAAGACCTGGATACAATCTAAGTTATTGTTTTTACGGTGTCTTAGTGTGGGTGTCCAGATGTTTTTGTATGCTTGAATATATTTTAGCCAACTATTTCATCAACCTCATCTGTGTGTTGTGAGGCACATCCTGGACATATATACATCATCGTGCGTAAACTAATTTGTATGTTCTCTAACCTATAATTCTCGCGACATAGTTCACACGCAATGTGGTCATACAGATGTTCTATCCAGCCTTCGTCGCCACCATTTAATGATTCACTCGCATTTAAGAAATCGTGAGTATTTTCACTGTAATTTCTGTAGTTCGGGTTATATACTTCGTTTTTAATAGCCCAGCACTTACAAGCGAAAAATGCTTTACCTGTTATCAGGCCATTTGTTCCGCGACCTTGTTGCACCCATGAATTAACTGCTTGAGATATTCTTTTAGAAAATGCAATATCGCAATCCAAGATAACTTTGTTTCCTCCCACTGGATAAGGCTTTCTAGCAGATGAAACAAGTGTTAATATTTTCTCAATTCCTTGATTCCAATTATCATCCATTTCTACCCACTGAATATCCTCCACTCGTAGAGTGTCATTAATTTGAACTTCAGGTAGGTTGCATTTGTTAAATTTAATAGGCAAAAACCAGGAAGTATCGTCCGGGTAAAGCTTAAGTTCACTATAAACTACTTCGAGTTCCTCATCCATATATGTAGTGTCCCTACTGCTGTATTCGTTAGAAAAACACGCTATAAAAAAAGCTTTTTCTTCTATAGCGCTCCTTATTGCATTCCTCCACTTTGTACCTGGTTTGATTTTATGTCTATCTACCCAAACTTTAATTCCTTCTCGATCTAGATCGTGTACTAGTCTCAAGACCTGTTCGATATTTTCTCTAACATACGAAATGAATACATGACCAGTAGTTAGCATTGACTGAATTTGGTTTGCGTGATTTCTATCAAGGTCTTTAAATTTATTAATTTTTTGCTGCCGAAGTTCATGGTTGATTTGTAGAGCGTTCTTGTTTTCGCCCAAAGAAACAACGGCGCTTCTAACCTTTACTCCAGTCCAGGGATTTTCAACAGGAGATTGCTTCTTTATTTTCTGTTCACAGGAGAACTTAAGAATCCTGACTAAAAATGGTGAATGTTTTATCGTATGTATATTTTCTTTTATTTCATTTAGAACTAACAAACTAGTTTGTTTGTGCTCTTCATCTTCGTTAGATTCAGATGCTCTCTTAATGATTTCATCATTTCGATTATCCATTTCTCTTAGCAGTGCTTCCGCATCATCAGTATCTAGGTGAATCTTGGAAAAGTCGTTTTTTGCTAAAAAAATAATGGTTTGATAGATTGCAGCTTCAAACTTGCTTCCTTGTTTTAGAAGTTCCGACGCTTTTTCCATAGTTTTTTTCAGGATAATGTCAGCAATAAAACTTGCATGATTGTTCACCATCTTTCCTCGTGTGTGTAAGTTAAAAGGCCTTGTTTAGGGGGAGCTAACTATATTGGGGTCAGAGCACAATTGTTGAAGTTGCTTAAGTCCTGGGTGATTGCCTTCTTGAACCCAAAAATCCCAAAGCGCAAATCGCTGTTAAAAACAAGGGGCCAGCAGCCGGTAAAGGTACTGGGGTAACGGTCCAGGTAGCGTAGACGAGCCTATCTGCTGCATCGGGATTGAGAGGAATCGTACTATCGTTGGAAGGGTATCCTTGGCCAGATCCAACCGCATCAAGCCCGCTATTATCATCGCGATTAGTTAAACTCACTGTCACAACAGAGTCATTATCCGTATAGTCGTAGGGTGTAAGGATTCCACACCTGATTAAAGCCACAAAGGTGCCTTCCTCACAACCAAAAGTTAATGCTATATTCTCGTCGTATAGCGGAGAAGCGTCGAATACTTGATCGAGTAGCGCAAAATTTGCGGCAATGGCAAGATCTCTGGCTTCCGTGTTCGTACTGGTTAGCGATTCAAATATAATATCAGAGGGTTCGTCGCAGCCATTAAATAGATCTGCGCAGGTGCCATCGACAAACCTAACGGAACCGGTATACCCACCAAATGTAATGCCATCAGCCCCAACTAGTTGACCATCTTCAATGGCCAGAGTGGCAGAATACGCACTTGTCGAAATAAACAAAGTTAGAAAGGTTCTTATTATCATTTTATAAATTTTCATAATTTTTTTCCTTTAAATTATTGCATTTTATATTTCAAATTTAATGTACTTCAAACAGCCTATTCAAGGATAATGAAAATAGACGGGGTGAGGTGAAACAGAACATATAGACTATTGGCTATCACTTTTCCATCTATTTTTGATAAATTAATCATACGCGGCTATTCTTAGGCTGGTAAATAATAATTGCAGGGATTCTTTTGGTTTCGTTCTGTTTCAGAGCCATAACGATATCGCAATTGGAATAACTCGCTAGAAAATTATCAGGTCTTTGATTTATAACTCTTCAAAATTCTATTCACTGTAGAGTCATGCAGATCGCAAATAATAACCTACTTCTTTTTATTTATTATATATGCTTCTCTTTGACAGAAATTTACAATAGCTGTATCCCTATCTGAAAACGTTGACTTCATAGCCCTTAGGCTGGGTGTCCTGTGTAGCCTAGCTCGAAACACCCGAAATACATCACGCGCTGAATAATAACTATTTAAAAGAAGAAGGGGGGTGTATTCTTTAAGAAAAGGCTGGATAAAGGTTCATTATCCTAACGGATAATTTAAATGAACCGCCCTGTGCGGAGCCGCATGCAGGGTGGTGTGACAAGGGCTGATTAAATGTCAGCCCTTGCCCGATTTAGAACGCATTAGCTAGCTGACCTTAGGTAAAAATGAAATATCCATTAAATACTGTTTAGGATTGTTACGATCAATAAATACTTTTATGCTCTGTTCACTTATATGATCACTTGGATCAAACCAAATGTTATTGCTTTTAAAGATATGCAATTCTGATGTAACTGGGTTTAACCACTGAGAGATAATATAATATGGATTTCGCCCATTTATTTCTAAACTTTTATTTAACTCTATATTTTGAAAATTAGTTTCTATTTGCTCCCCATGCTTTAACAGATACTGTTCTTTTTTATTTTTTAGCTTTGTCATTATTACTAGTAAACCACCTATAATGAAAAATACTCCACCTATAATGGCTAAAATTAACGGCAATAACCACAGTGAAGTAAAGCTATCAATTTTTGCTGATTGAGGGTCTGATGGCATATATAATATTTTTATTTTTTCACCTTCGGAATAGCTTGGAGGGTTACTACCAGTAGAGGAAATTATTTCAACCGTCTCACCTTTCGAAGTCATAAATTCGAAAACAGGTTTATAGTAATCTGAATTTGAATCACTCGATCTCGAACGAATGAGTTCAGTTACAACACCCTCTGTCGTTGTAGCCCCCTCTATAAATGATTTGCTGTTTTGATATGCGAATATGGAACCTATCAGTAGACCCAAGCCAACTATAGTGAAAACATACTTTGCTATATTCATGGTTTTTGACATTTTAATTACCTTTTATTTTTTGCATTTTCATGAACTAAATAAATTCCAGTTCAATTCTGTGTCGTTATTATTCCTTGTATAAATATCAAGCCATTGTATCGTAATTTATAAACTTCTCAATATTATGTACCATACATAAGGGCATTAATAGGATGGCCATTACCGCCGCGTTAGAACGGCGGGATGTTATGCAGTATCAACACGGGGTCACTCTAGTCGCCGTAACCGGTTAATTGCGTAAATCTGGATTAGTCTGTGGTGAATAATCTAGCGTTTTTTAATATCGGGTTTCTTCGTTATGTTTTAAATATACCAACGTGAAGTATTGTATTGTTTAGAAAATTTAAAGGGTTAATACACGACTTACATGGCTTATCGAGAGATGACTTATTCGAGACTGTAATTCACTTATTGCAGATGTGAGCCTGTATACAGAACAAAAAATATCAGCGTTTAGAGATAGTTTAAAAGATCGATTTTTAATGGCCGTAGTGAAAGGTGAAATCGGTCGGGTTGAAAACCGCGGGGGGGGCTTCATTAAAAAAAATTAAACGCACTTTACCGATATTAAAAGCGATTATATCCATTCGTTTTTACCAGGGGCAACTGAGGTGCTGGAAAATTATCAGGGGTAGTTTTTAACCAGACTTTACGCTTGGCGTACTAAAATGTCGGGCCTGACGTTTTTTATATGATATTAGGGGTTGCCTAATTTATTGTCTTGTTAATGTGCTTTTCGTCATGTTTTATCGAATTATGCGGTTAATCAAGTTCGACATTAAATAATTTATTACTTTCATCCAGAATATAATCAAGAAATGTTCTTGCAACTAAAGAGAGTTTCCGGCCTTTTAAATGGACTGCGTACCAGCGTCGCTTTAAAGGGAAGCCTTCAACATTAAGCACGGTTAACTTATTAACCTCACGCTCTAACTGCACACTGTGTAATGAAAGAACCGCGATTCCCAGGCCCGCCATAACCGCCTGTTTAATGGCTTCGCTGCTACCCAGTTCCATGTAGGGCTCTATTTCAAGGCCGTGATCTTTTAGTAAACTATCAAACACATAGCGTGTTCCCGAGCCCGATTCTCTAATAAGGAATCGCTGCTTGGCTAATTCTTTTAATGTAATATGTTCTTTATTGGCTAAAGGATGGTCAGCGGCGGCAATAATACCGAGAATATTATTTAAGAACGGGTAGGTTTCCAGGTGCTCATCTTTCTGTACTTGCCCCATGATGACAAAATCATCGTCATTATTCATTAATCGCTCTATTACACGTGCCCGGTTAGTGAATTTTAATTTGGGTTCTACATCGGGATATTTTTGTAAAAAGGTGCCTAATAAATGGGGTAGAAAGTATTTTGCGGTGGTTACCACCGATAAATGAAGAGGGCCTTTAATTTCGCCTTTTAATTCTTCAATAGAATCTTTTAATGAATCGACCCGAATTAAGATGTCACTGCTAGCCTGATACATGGCTTTGCCCGCTGCAGTGAGGAATATTTTCTTGCCCACTTTTTCAAAAAGGGGCAATCCTGTTTGTTCTTCAAGGCGTTTAATCTGAATAGAAACAGCAGGTTGCGTAATAAACAGCTCTTCAGCAGCACGGGTGTAGCTGCCCAGTCTGGAGACGGATTCAAATAACTTTAATTGTTGAAAAGTAAGATGCATAATTCGATCCATTAACAAATGTATATGTATTTTATAACAAAAAATAATTTTCTTAAATGAACAAATAAGCCTATATTTCGGTTCTGCCTAATTTGCATCACCTTTTTTGAGGTGTTCTAGGTAAAAAACACTTAATTCTGATCCTCCCCCCTAAAAAGAGGTTGTTCGGAATTTTTGATAGAAACTGTCGAGGAAATCAACATGGCAAAGACTTATAACGCTGGTGTTAAAGAATACCGCGAAACATATTGGACACCAGAATACTCTGTTAAAGAAACAGATATTTTGGCGTGTTTTAAAATCACTCCACAGGACGGTGTTCCTCGTGAAGAAGTAGCTGCCGCTGTTGCCGCTGAATCTTCTACAGGTACATGGACGACTGTATGGACTGACCTTTTAACTGACCTTGATTACTACAAGGGTCGTTGCTATGCGATCGAAGACGTACCAGGTGATGACACTTGTTTCTACGCTTTCGTTGCTTACCCAATCGATTTATTTGAAGAAGGTTCTGTAGTAAACGTTCTTACTTCTTTGGTTGGTAACGTATTCGGCTTTAAAGCGCTACGTGCTCTTCGTTTAGAAGATATCCGTTTCCCAGTTGCTTATGTTATGACATGTAATGGTCCACCACAGGGTATCACTACAGAGCGTGACATCCTTAATAAGTATGGTCGTCCTCTACTAGGTTGTACTATCAAGCCTAAGTTAGGTCTGTCTGCTAAGAACTACGGTCGTGCGTGTTACGAAGGTCTTCGTGGTGGTCTTGATTTCACTAAAGATGACGAAAACGTAAACTCACAGCCATTCATGCGTTGGAGAGCTCGTTTTGACTTCGTACAAGAAGCTATCGAGAAAGCAGAAGCAGAAACAGGTGAGCGTAAAGGTCACTACTTAAACGTTACAGCTCCTACATTCGACGAAATGATGAAGCGTGCTGAGTACGCTAAAGAAATCGGTACGCCGATCATCATGCACGATTACCTAACCGGTGGCTTAACCGCTAACACGGGTCTTGCACAATGGTGTCAGGATAATGGTATGTTGTTACACATTCACCGTGCAATGCACGCTGTATTAGATCGTAACCCGCACCACGGTATTCACTTCCGCGTATTAGCTAAAGTACTTCGTCTGTCTGGTGGTGATCACCTTCACTCAGGTACGGTTGTTGGTAAGCTTGAAGGCGACCGTGACGCAACATTAGGTTGGATTGACCTGATGCGTGATTCATTCATCAAAGAAGATCGTTCACGCGGTATCTTCTTCGACCAGGATTGGGGCGCTATGCCTGGTGTTATCCCAGTTGCTTCTGGTGGTATCCACGTATGGCACATGCCTGCGTTAGTTAACATCTTTGGTGATGACTCTTGCCTACAGTTCGGTGGCGGTACATTAGGTCACCCTTGGGGTAACGCTGCAGGCGCTGCTGCTAACCGTGTTGCGGTTGAAGCATGTGTTGAAGCTCGTAACATGGGTGTTGAGCTTGAGAAAGAAGGCAAAAACATTCTTACTAAAGCGGCTGCACATAGCCCAGAGCTTAAGATCGCAATGGAAACTTGGAAAGAGATCAAATTCGAATTTGATACTGTTGACAAGATTGACGTAGCCCATAAATAAGCGGCGTCTTTCGCTGTGATACGGCGTTAGTCCCTGTTTTTCATTTACTTACGTATTTACATACGCTGCGCAAATGAAAAACAGCGACTGCCTTGTCTCACAACGAAATACTTGCTTATTTACATTAACTAAATTTTTTGGAGTAAATCACATGAGTGATGTACAAGATTATGAATCAAGCTTAGGCGATGCAGCTCAAAGCCGAAAATACGAAACTTTTTCTTACCTACCAGCTTTATCTGTTGAGTCAACTCGTGCTCAAATACAGTACATTGTAGACAAAGGTTGGAACCCAGGTATCGAGCACACAGAACCAGCTAATGCAATAAGCAACTACTGGTACATGTGGAAGCTTCCAATGTTCGGTGAAACTGACGTTGATGCTATCCTGGCTGAACTTGCAGCTTGTCATAAAGCGCACCCAGAGAACCACGTTCGTCTGTTGGGCTTTGATAACTTCGCACAGTCAGCTGGTACTTCTATGGTTATCTACCGCGGCGTATCTGTATAAGTGCGTTTAGGTAAACTGTAGTAAAGACTAAAAGCCTCTGTCGAGTGTTTCGGTCAGGGGCTTTTTTGCTTTTAGTCTTTCAATTAATGAACAACCTTAAGGGTTAGTTATGTCAAAACGTCCAAATACTTATGTCGGCATCGACAATGAAATATACGGTGGTATGACTCCGATTGGTAAAATGATCCGTGATGCCTGGGTTTTTGGTTTAATTGAAGAAACTCAAACCTGTGAAGGTTGGAATGCGGCAGGAATCGATTCACTTCTCGAAAAGGTTAATAATGAATGGGATAAGTACGGTTGTTTAGTAAGCCACTTACCGCCTGAGTTGAGAGAAAAGCACGAGCGTATACACGGCGAAGCCATTAAAGTAGCCAATACGGCTGGTTGGTCAGGTGAAGTTGAAACTGATGATGAAGGTTAAATCTTAAGAGTTTTTATCTATAGAGTTTTTATGTATTCTGTAACTTACTTGTTGGGTACGTTACGGTATACATAAAATCTTTTAAACTATTTAAAAAATAAGTCAGCTAATTACCAGGGCTGCAAAACAAAGAGAGTGTGATCATGTCTGTTACTGAAAACGTTGTCGATAAAGAGCAGTATTTAATCAAAGATGAGCCTTATTACGAGCCAGTTGGTTCTGAAATAGGGTTATACGAATCAGCATATGAAGTGCGTATGCCTATGATGATTAAAGGCCCAACAGGATGTGGTAAATCACGTTTTGTTGAGCACATGGCCTGGAAGCTGGGTAAACCTTTAATTACGGTTGCCTGTAATGAAGATATGACAGCGTCTGATTTAGTGGGTCGTTTCTTATTAGATAAAGACGGCACTAAATGGCAAGATGGCCCATTAACAACAGCAGCTCGTATGGGCGCTATTTGTTACCTCGACGAGATTGTAGAAGCACGTCAGGATACAACGGTTGTTATTCACCCGCTAACCGATCACCGTCGTAGTTTACCTTTAGATAAAAAAGGTGAGCTGATTCAGGCGCACCCTGATTTCCAGTTGGTTATCTCATATAACCCGGGTTACCAGAGCTTAATGAAGGATCTTAAGCAATCGACTAAACAACGTTTTGGTGGTATGGATTTTGACTACCCGATTGAAGAAACTGAAATTGCAATTGTTTCTAAAGAATCTGGTGTTGATGTCGCAACGGCTGAAAAATTAGTACACATTGCACACCGTGCTCGTAACCTGAAAGGTCATGGTTTAGATGAAGGAATTTCAACTCGTTTATTGGTTTACTCAGGTCAGTTAATTGCAAAAGGTGTTGCGCCATTAGATGCATGTAGCATGACAATGGTAACCCCGTTAACAGATGATCCTGATATGCGTGATACATTAAATGCTGCGGTTGAGACGTTTTTTGGTTAGTGTTTTTGGTAGGTAAAGGAATCGGTGAGACCCTCACCCCGGCCCTCTCCCGAAGGGAGAGGGGGATCAATACGTTCGTTTGAAGATTAAAAGAGCGTAGTGATATTCCCTCTCCCCCTGGGAGAGGGCTAGGGTGAGGGTTACAGCCGTTCCTTTTACTAAAGGAAACAATAGAAATGGACCTTCTACCAAGAGCAAGAAAATTAAGAAAAAACCAGACAGACGCCGAAAAAATATTATGGAATAAACTGCGTAACCGACAAATAGATGGTTATAAGTTCCGGCGGCAAGTACCGGTAGGTGCATATATTGTTGACTTTATATGTATGTCAGTAAAATTGATTATTGAGCTTGATGGTGGGCAACATGCTGAACAACAAGACTACGATCAAAAACGAACTGCATACTTAGAAACAAAAAGTTTTCAGGTTATTCGTTTTTGGAATAATGATATTTTAACAAATGTTGATGGTGTTTTAGAGATCCTCACCCTAACCCTCTCCCAGAGGGAGAGGGTACTAAAGAAATAAAAACAGTCGTTTCTCTCTCGCAAAGGGAGAGGGGGCTAAAGAAATAAAAACAGTCGTTTCTCTGTCGCAGAGGAATTAGAGAGTTATTTCTCCCGCGGGGAGAGTTGCTCCCTCTCCCTCTGGGAGAGGGCTGGGGTGAGGGCGAGAGCCTTAAAACAAAGGTATAAATATGAGTATTAAACTCGAAGACTACGAAGAGTTTCTTTCTGAAGCAGCACCAGAAATTCGTGCTGTTTTAGAAAGTACCTTTCAAGAAGCGTCACGTGTAATGTCACCATCGGGCTTACAGGAATACATGGACGGTGCGAAAAGTTTATGTAACTTAGGTCGTGGTGCTGACGTTGTTATTTCATACCTTCAGGAAATGCCACTGGTTGCTAAAGAGTGTGGTGAAGATGTTATAAGTGACTGTTTAACCGCTGCCATGAAACTATCTTCGATGACATCAGCAGAAGTGGTGACATTACTGTTTGCAAGTATGCCGACGGCAGCTCGTAATTTGGGTGATGCGGAACTTTTTCGTGGTTACCTGACATTAATTCACCAGTTGGCATCAACCGCATCTCGCGGTGTTCGCCCAATGTTAAATCATATCGATGAATTACTGTCTAAGCTAACATTAAGTGGCTTACGTCGTTGGTGTAACTTTGGTGCGCAAGCTTACCGCCGTGATTTTAATAATTTAACATCTTATTTTAATCTTGAGTCGGCTGATAGCCGCGCGATGTTACAAAAAGAACGTCGTGGTATTTTATTTATAAAGACGCAACGTAAATTAAATTTTTATCTTCGGGCATTGTGGGGTCGTGACTTCTTCTTACGCCCAACAGGTGCCGATTTTGCAGATTTTCGTCCTTTTATCGATCACCGTGTATTGCACTTACCGGATGCCTTAGATGATTACGGAGATATTGCTGGTCTAGAGGTTTATCGTGCTACAGCTGCCCATATGGCTGCCCATATGGCGTACTCAACAGCACCTATTTCTGCAGAAGGTTTAAGTCCCGCGCAAATGTTCTTTATTGGGCTGGTAGAAGATGCCCGGATTGAATATAAAGCCATCAATGAGTTTCCGGGTTTAAAGAAACTTTGGCGTTCGATTATGGAAGTTCCCCATGATGCCGATGCTAAAATAGAACATCCATCAATGCCTGTTTTAGAACGCTTTGCGATTTCTCTACTGGATTCTACAATATCAATAGATGATGAAGAGCTAAATGTACTGGCGCAGAAGTTCCATGCGGGTATAGAAGAAAATCGGGACAATAATAATTTTTGTTGGCACCTGGGGCTTGATGTCTTTAATTTATTCTCATCACGCAAAGAAGTGCCCAGCCTTCGTATTTTAGAACGCATCGACATTCCATACCGTGACGACAATCGGTACGTTTGGGAATTCGAAGAGTTTGATATGAACGCTGAATTCGAATACGTGCCTGCGAGTCAGCGACAAGTTCGTAAGCAAGTTAGTGTTATTGAAATGGCTAATGAAGTGGATTGTGAATTAGCGGGTGATGATGCGCAAGAAATCTGGACATGCTCAACGAATATGCGTCCGTATGAAGATGACCTGACCGATGAGCAAGTTAGTTTCAATGATATGTGGGGCAAAGAACCGGTTTCTGATCCTTTCCACTACCAGGAATGGGATTACCAAATTCAATTGCATCGCCCTGACTGGGCAACAGTGCATGAGCGTCGTCAACCATTAGGCATGGTAGAAGACATTACACAGATTATTGATGACTATCGTCCAGTTGCTCATCGCATTAAACAAATTATTGATTTGCTGACGCCAGAAGGTGTACAGCGTATGCGTAATTTGGAAGATGGTGATGAGGTTGATATTAATGCTGCCATCGATGCGATGGTTGCTATTCGTATGGGCGAGCAGCCAAGTCCTCGAATTACTATGCGTAATGTATTAAAGACTCGTGACTTATCAATCGTGATATTACTGGACTTATCTGAGTCGACTAATGAGCCAATGAATGGTTCAGATAAAACCGTTTTGCAATTAACCCGTGAAGCAGCAACCTTAGTCTCGATTGCAATGGAAGGTATCGGTGACCCGTTTGCAGTTCATGGTTTTGCATCCGATGGTCGTCACGATGTGCAATATTATCGCTTTAAAGATTTTAACCAGCACTTCGATGATGAAGCAAAATCTCGTTTGGCGGGTATGAAGGGTGGTTTATCTACTCGTATGGGTGCTGCCTTGCGCCATGCAGGGCAGCACTTATTAAAGCAGCAGGAAAAACGCAAGCTGGTATTGATGGTCACTGATGGTGAACCGGCGGATATAGATGAGCGAGATCCTCAGCATTTAAGGCACGATACCAAAAAAGCAGTAGAAGAATTATACGGTACTGGCGTACTCACTTATTGCTTAACGCTTGATCCGAATGCGGATGATTATGTGAAGCGAATTTTCGGTGCAAATAACTATACGGTTATTGATAACGTAGATAAATTACCTGAGCAATTACCCACGCTCTTTGCGAGCCTGACTGCGTAATGAGTAAGTTACTGGAAGCGTCAGATGCCACTCGTTAATATGCGTGATATGCTTTATCACGCATATGAAAATAATTATGCGGTGGGTGCATTTGATCTGGTTAGTCTGGATTTTTTAGAAGCGGTAATTGATGCAGCAGAAATCTGTCGTTCAGCCGTTATTCTCAGTATTGCGGAACCGCATTTTGCTCATTATGATTTTGAGCTAATGCTACCTGCAGTAGAAGCGGCGGCTAAACGTGCATCTGTTCCTGTTGCTATTCAACTTGATCACGGTAGTAGTCTGGAATCAGTCATTAAAGCGATTAATCTGGGATGCAATGGCGTCATGCTAGATGTATCCAGTCAGGAGTTTTCTGACAATATAGAAAAAACCCTTGCTGTGGTTGAAGCTGCACATGGCTGCGGTGTTTCCGTAGTCGGTGAGCTGGGATATGTGGCGGGTAAAATGGGAGAAGGTGCAGAACAACACCCGGGTGAGAGTGCGTTCACTATTCCCTCTGAAGCAAAAGCTTACGTAGAAAAAACCGGTGTCGACTTTTTAGCGGTATCGATTGGAACCGTTCAGGGCAGAATGGATGGCCGGGCCAAGCTTGATTACTCCCGACTTAAACAATTAAAACAGGCAGTCAATATTCCATTAGTGATTCATGGTGGTAGCGGACTGAATGAAGACCAGTTTCATAAATTAACATCTAACGGTGTCGCAAAAATAGATTACTATACCGCGCTCTCAGACACAGCGGCTAAAGCCATGCGAAAAGGCTGTAAAGAAAATCCCAAAGGCAGCTTTACTGACCTTAAAAAAGATGTGAAAAATGCAATATGCAGTGAAGTTCAACGTTGCATCCGTCAGTGGGGGAGTGCTGGTCGTGCTGCAGAAGTGCTCGAGCGATGTAAACCCTGGTTAACGGTCGAGCGTTTAATTGTGCACAATGTTGTTGCTAACTCATCTGAGCCACTAAACAACATATTGCTTGAAGGTAAAGAGCTGTTATCAACAATACCCGGCGTTCGTGAGGTTTTTACCGGTGAGGCGATGCAGGATAATAGCAAATACCAGTTTTGCTGGTTAGTGAAGTTTACACATAAAGCGGTGCTTGAAAATTTTCGTGATGATCGGGACTTTAGTCAGTTTTTAAATAAAAAATTACGACCCAATACGAGCGATTTGGTTAATATGGATTATAAAGCAAACTAGTGTTACTGATATGATTGCCTGTTTATGGTGATTTTAGTGGCAAAATGCTGATGTTGAAATTCTCGTTGTTTGTATGGTGGATAGTTTCTCTGTGACGTTGATCAATTAGTAACATGGCCTGATAAAATTCTATATTCAAACGATTTTGAATCTCTCGCATATCGCCACCATAAAAAATCACGCGACAATCCATGTGTTGAGTTAATGCCTCGCGTTGATTAACATTAATTAAAGGATGCCATGATACTCTAATCAACCGGCCACCTTCATCTCCGCGAGTCGCGTAGGCCAGGCTATCGACAAACCAGATATCATTCATTTCAATGATGGCAAGATACTGCAATGAGCGGATAGGAATGAATAAATGACTCGACTTGTTTCTTTTAAGCAAGGTGTGAGCTAAATTGTATGTTTGAGATGGCAAACGGGTTTGCTGATAAAAAAACTCATCAGGTGTAAAAAAAGATTGTGTATCATGAGCGGTCATAATGTTAAGTATAACATTATGAGTTTTCTTTGCTATATTCTAGTTTTACTTTATATATAAAATAAGGAGGCCTGGCCTCCGGGTTTGAATGAGATTGTTATGTCTAAAGACGTTTTTATTTTTGAAGCAACTGCCGCTAACTTTGATCAGGTGGTAATGCAAAATTCTAATAAAATACCCGTAATTACATTATTTATGGGTGTCTGGTCAGAGCCCTGTTTTGTGATTGCTGAGATTTTTTCGAAACTGGCTAAAGAATTTCCTGAACAATTTATTTTTGCTAAAATTGATGTAGATGAGCAGCCGGCATTACGCGAGCAGTTTAACATTGAAAATGTGCCCGCCATTCTGGTTATTCAAAATGCTGAGGTTTCGTTAACTTCAGAAGGTTTGTTAACTGAAGATGAAGCGCGTGTTTTATTAAAAGGCGTTAATGTTTTTAATGTGATTGATGAAATGCGCGAGCAGGCGCGTGTGAAACATATGAATGGTGAGACGCAAGAGGCGGTCATTCTTTTAAGCAAAGCGATTCAGCAAGACCCGGGCAATGTAAATGTAGCATTAGATATGGTGCAAATATTTATCGATATAAAACAGATCGAGCAGGCAAATGATTTGTTTGATAAATTACCTGATAGCGCTAAACAGGGTGAAATGGGTAAGTCTATTACTGGGCAGCTTACGTTCGTTAATCTAGCCGCCACTAAACCAGATATTAATTCATTACGACATAATTTATCTAATAATGAAAATGATAAACAGGCACGATTTGATTTGGCTATTTGTCTGACCGCTGAATATGAGTATGAGGAAGCAATTGATCACCTGTTAACCCTGCATCAACAAGATGAATTGTTTCAGGATGGTGCCGCAAAAGAATTAATAATGACGCTTATTAATATGTTAAAAGAATCCCGACCTGAAATATCGAGTCGGGCACAACAACGATTATCTAACTTACTTATTAAATAAGCAGTCAGTTGAGTCATTATATTTATCGTTTACAGGTTTTAGTTGTGTCGAAAATATATCTGTTAAATGAGTGCGGATTTTGACGTGTTAATAGCATCGTCGTAGCTAGGCTCAATTGACTGTAGATAAGTGTCTCAAGACGCCCTGAAGCAGACGCCTAAAAGCAAAAGCTGTTGTCCGCAAATAAACGCAAAACACGCGAATAAAAGCAAAAACATATTTTGATTATAGTGCGCCTGCGGCGCACTATAATCAAACAACATTTGCGTACATTCGCGTTTATTCGCGGAAAAACTCTTGCCTTTGACCTTCCGCTTTCCGGATATATACATTTTAGTTTGTTCCAGAAAGCTTGCACTGTAAACGAAATTGGCTGATCAATATTGTTTCATTGCCTTTTGTTTTGTCATTGTAGTGTAAAAAACATTCTACATTTCCACTGGTATAATGGGTTACGGTTACTTTTTCTGCTTTGTTAGATATTGCTGACCAATTATTTTTTGAGTTCATGCATGATAAAGAGCAACCCTTATCTATGCACTTGAATATGTTTGATATTGGGGCTTGATTAGCCAGTAAAGATTCTGAAAACAGTAATATAAGTATTGAAATTGTTTTTTTCATTCTTTCATCTTGTTAAATAAAACGGAGCTGTAGAAAAAACTCCAGCCTAAAACTTAGTTATAAAATAGCCGTTGTATCGTTTTTCTATTTATTTCGGAGTTTAAATAGTACCAAATAATAAACACCTGCCCCAAGCAAGCCGGAATACAGGCATATTTTATGTAAATTCTTAACACTCAATAATCCTAGCAAAGAATTGTTGCTAGTAATTGGATAAAAAGGTTCTATATCAGCATGCATTATACTATCTAATGCAACATGGCTATATGTACCAACAAATGCACTTGCAAAAGCCACCCACCATATAATTGTAACCGGATTTGTTTTCCTGGAAATACCTAATAAAATTAATCCAAATTCAGAAAGATATTTACCTGATAAAGCCGAGAATACGCCTAACAAACTCCCCCCAACATAAGTATGTGAAAAACCATGTAGGTGTCCTTCGCCAGATAGTAATACAAATAAGGGTTGTAAATCCATTATTATTTGAGCCCACCCAAACACCATTAAACTAAAGCTTCCTTGGAGTATGCTTTTTAAAAGAATTCCGGGTCCCATGTGAAAAGGAGTAAATGGCATTTTGTTCCTTTAAATATAACGATGTTGTCGTGTAAGTTTAAGCCTGTTATTTGTGCAGGCGTACCGATTGTTTTCCTAAACCCTGTTTCAGTATAAAATATCGGAACAGCAGTGAATTTGAATCTAAAAAATTGATCCTGTATTATATCTAGCGCATTATATAAAAATTATCACTGCTGTCTCATTAACTTTATGAAGCATAAAATCAAAGGTCGGCTTAGCAAGCTATAAACATGTCTTAAATTATTTGAGACATGAAAATAGCCTTCTTTATTTCGTCATCTTCGAATGCTTGTATCGGAGATTCGGCGTCCTTACGCATTGTAAAGTTACGGATTATAACCCACATCCATGTGGGTTACCCTTCGGACCATACAGGGCATGTTTAAATTCGTTCCAAACGAGTTTATCCCGACACAAGCCTTCGGGAATGACGATAGCTTGAAAGTTAACGGGACAGCAGTGATGTAAAATCTAAATAATTTTTCATCTGTGATTAGTGATTACAATTCGTATGAGTTTTAATCTGAAAGGAGTATTGCCAGTGACTTAAAATTTGGTTTTATAACTCGTATTTTGTCGGGTTTAGCCGGATTTAATTTTATATTAAATGGGGTACCAATATGCTCTTCATCAGTATAGTTGTTACCATTTTACAATCTTGCCATCATCAAACACCATTCCAGAGTGAGCATACCGGTGATTAATAAATATATTACTTAATTGGGTGTTTGAATGAGTCTCTAAACTACGAGCAAGAGTTGTCAGCATCATTTCAATGCTATCAATATTATTAAAATCAGGTGTTAATAAATCAACTATAACAGGATGATTAGAACTGGGTTGAACACTCGGTGCATCTTCACCTTTTACATAGTAGCCAGATTGATAAAATTCCCAGGTAGTATGGACATGATTTATCGGAATATTATTATGGGTAGAAAAATCACGAGTGATTGCCAGCAGTACTTTGGAAACATTAAATACGTCTTTGACAGGTAATGATTTTATATGAATAAATGGCATAAATTTCTCCAGCATCTTTTTGTTGAAAATCAGCCAGCCGCTGGTAGGCGTTGGCAGCATTTACTTTGTTATGAAGGTTATCGATAATTGAATTTTGTATTCTATAATTTTTGTAGCGCAAGCCCGATCAATGGAATATTTATCCATACATAGAAATATCCAATTGTTATGTACCAATGCGATTTAAGAAATGATAACCCATGGTCTTGCATTATCCCAACAACAATAAAATCTAAAATAAATATGGGAACAGAGGCATAGAATGCCATCCATAAAGAAGTTTGAAGATAGTTGCCTTTGAGAAATATGAGTACCAGGCAGGCCAGAAACGGCACAACTGCGAAAAATGTAATCAGCGTGAGTATAATCTTTTCCGCTAAACTCCATTCGGTGAAATAGTTTGAAGGATATCCCAACAGAAAGAAGAATAGCCACCCGAAGAAACCAACTAAAAATAATACCAGATGTTTTTTAGAATTCATTTTCATCTCCTTCCGGCTCTACCTGGAGTGTAACGTTGACTTTAGTTGTTCAGTTGCGTTAGCGACTGTGTTCACATGAAATCCTTGTTAACTCATTTATTGTTGTATAAAGGCAAGTACTTTGCCCATCAACAAGTTAATTGAATTGTAACGTTCATTTTTTACCGAAAGAATTTTCATCTCAGTTTGTACATATTGTGAGGGGATGAGTTCTTCGCGGCAGTTGGTAACAATTTCTTTTGCAGATTCTGGCGTGGTTTCGAGATGAAACTGCAAACCCATTACTGACTGGCCTATTTGAAACGCTTGATTCCTACAACCTTCACTGCTTGCTAATATGCTGGCCTCAGGCGGTAGGTCAAAGGTTTCACCATGCCAGTGAAACACGTCTGTTAGTTGAGGGAAACTAAAAAGTGAAGAGGAACCGACGACAGTGCTTTTAATTGGGAACCAGCCAATTTCTGTTGTCGTATTTTGATATACCTTAGCACCCATCGCATTTGCAATGAGTTGAGCGCCCAGGCAAATGCCTAAAACGGATTTACCGGCGTTAATCGCATTACGAATAAATTCTTTTTCATGTGAAAGCCATGGGTATTCATCTTCGTCATTAACACTCATTGGACCGCCCATGACAATGAGAAGGTCAATTTCGTCAAGCTCAGGGAGCTTTATCGACTCATAAAGTTGTCTGCTAGTTATTTCATAGCCTTTAGCATTGAGCCATTTCTCAATGCTACCCAGACCCTCAAAGGGTACATGTTGTAAGTAATGTGCGCGCATTTGTTTTCCTTTTTGATGGCCTGGCATTATGATTTTCCCTTAAGGGCGCCGATCTTCATTCTACGTGGGTTAGTTACATAGTAGTTAATGCCATAATACGAAACCTTAATATGAAACCTTAATATAAAAACGTAACAGGAAAGGCTAATTATTCAGTAACAGGTTCACCAGTTGACATGGCGCAATCTAATATACTTTTTATCGGTATCGACGTCCACAAATAATCTATGGTTATTTCAATAGAGGTCGGTGATGAAATTATTAAGTCATAAATGGGGACCTCCAAATGAGAGCCGAGATTGTCGCGTGTAAGGTCTACGTTGACTTAAACCCATACGACCTCTGCAATTTTCGATTGAAAATTACTTATGTATTGAATAAGGGATGGTTACACCCAGACTAAAACAGAAAAAGGTTGATAGTTAATGTAGTGTTTTTAATGCAATGCAATTCAAATCAAGACAACAGTTAGGCAATTATTGAACATCCCGTAATAATGCAGCAAATGCCCTGGGTTGCTCCAAATTTGGAAAGTGCCCGCAACCATCAAATTCAAGTATTTCACAATGAGGCACATGGTCACGAAAGCTCTCAAATTTCGTATTCTTATGAGACCAGTCTTTATTACCCCATACCATCGTGGTTGGAACCTCTATGCCATTTATCACATTATCATCAACGTTGCGTACACCCTGTACAATGCTTGCCAGACAAAAGCAGCCTCCCGAATGAAGAGCAGATAGAGAGAGGTTTACAAAATTTTCCTTGTGTTGACTATTTTTAGGTAAAGCCATGTCGTACCAAATTGAGGCCATCTTTTTTGACATAATGGCATTAATAGTTTGACCTATATATGGAATTTGTATTGGTTTTGGAACGTTGCGTTTTGTCCATTGATTTTTCATTTCATGTATTGAGGGTGTTTGAGCAAGAACGAGTCTGGAAACTCGCTCCGGAAAGTTTTTCGCCACAGCAATAGCTATAAAACTGTTAGAGCAGGAAAAGGAGAGTACGGCTCTTTCAATCTTAAGTGCATCCATCACTGAAATGATGATTTTTGCATTTTCCTCAAACCCAAAATTATAACTTAACCCGGGATAAGAAAAACCGAGCCCGGGCATATCGAAACAGATAACCCTGAAATGAGGCAACAATTCGCTGATCAATGTTTCGAAATGCTCAATGACGCAGGGCCCATCAGGCACCATCACTATTACGGGTTTATTGCCTCCAGTATCTTTAACCCTAATCTTACCTGCGTCAGTGTCGATGAGGTTAGTATCGTCGGGCCAGGACGCGATTACTGCGTGAGATGGACTACGAAGAATATATCTAATGCCGTCTAAAATATAACCATGACTCATGTCTGCCCCTTCAAAATTGTGACTGCACCTGCTTTAACGGCTACGGAGGTGACGCGGCTTTTTGTAAAAGGCCTGTCACTTACCGTCGTTCGCATGAAAGCAATTGTTAGATGTTTTTTCTTCCTACGTGACTACCCAACGGCTGAGTTGTAGTCGCTTAGCTGTATTCGCTTAGCTGAATTTGCTTGGCTGAAATTGTTTGGCTGAAATTGTTTGGAGATAGTAGCTTAGCATTGAAATGAGTCAAGCTCGTCCTTTACCACTGATAGAATAATATTTTGATCAAGACCCATAGCCTTAAATGCGCGTGCGGCAACGCCATGTTCCATACGTGCAACGATATCTACTACATGCGCCCCTAGTAACGGTCTGTCTTTGTCATGACTTTTTAGAGCATATAACGCTTTCATTACAGCTTGCCCTGATGGTTGCGCGTTATGTAATACTCGGCTGGTCGTAATTGGCTCAGGATCATATTCCATAATGTTTGTATCAATACCAATGGCATTAAGCGCATCACTATACTGTTTTTTGATGGCAACTTTGAATTGTTCTGGGCTAGCACCAACTCGTTCGAAAACCTTTTGAGCCGTCCCATCAGGCAGTTTTAGCGCTGAAAGTAGAAAATGTTCTGCCCCTGGTTCCTCCTCACCCATCATGTGAGCTTCCTCATCTGCCCCAGGTATAAGTTTTCCAATTGTGCGTATATCTCGAAAACGTAACTTCATTCGTTTAAACATCATTTATCCTTTTTCTTGCGGACTTTCTTTTTACTAATGAAACTAGCATGACGCTTGTGCGCTGCTTGTCTCGTAACGCCTAATGCTTCAGCAATTTGAGCCCATGTCCAGTTTTGAGATACCGCTTTTTTAACCGCCTCCCTTTCTAATCTATCTGCCATTAAACGAAGCGCGACAACAGCGGCGAGCGCTTCTTCGGGCTTATCGGGTGAAGGAAGTGATTTAAAATCAGGCATGTGTCAACCATAGTTGACAAGCTAAATTCTGTCAATATAAATTGACAAAATAATTTTGGCGTGGCAATAACCTTAAAGGTATGGGAGTATTTCTTATGCACCTATGAATATGTTTATTATATCTCCAGCACACCTATGCTCTTCGCAGAGACATGATAGACTTGTTCAAGGTAGCCGCCGAACTAATGAGGTTGTAGATAAATCTCCTGTTTCGTAACCAACGCCTAAAGATGATTTTACATTGGCATATAATATAGCGCTAGATTAAAGGGTAATAGAAGGGAAATGGCAGATTAGCGATTGGCTGTAATTGCTTTACTATGCAGAGTATGCTGATTCAATTGCTTGATTTGCCCATTCAACTAGTTGTTCAGGGTTTTCAAAAAGTTCTTCCGGAGCAGAAAAGTATTTTCTTACATTTACGATGCCTTTTTTTGTGGAATAGGAAAAAGGTTCCATTCCTTTTTCCTCATACATAGGCCTGGTTTTATCATTAACACAGAAATATAAAGTATTCCCCATAATCATGGCGAATTGTTTTGAACCACTTTTAAAAGCAAAGCCACCAAAAAATTTTCCTTCAGTAAGGTGGCCTAAAGGGATAAATAGCTCCTTAACATATTCTATAAATTCTGGACTTGCACTCATCTATTTTCCTTTCTTTTCCTTGTGTCTAACGTTTAGGGTAAGACGCGTGTGCTTCGTTGCGCGTAGATATTAATTAACGTAATGTATTATTAATATACTATTTTATCATCTGTATGATATATAAACACAATATTTCCATTCAGAAGATGATTGGGTGATATAGGCGTATTTTAAATAAAAATTGCAGTGTTGAGAACGGCCCATAATAAATAATGCGGTTAATGGAACGATGAAATTTCTAAATGGATAGTGCTCGTGAGTTGGCATAAAGCCACTGAGAGAAGCCCAGAAACATATCCATAATATAAACGCATTTTGTTTTTGCATTTACTAAAAATGCCAATATTGGTGTTTTACTTCTTTATCATAAATCAAAGACATTACCTTCAATATTATATTGCAACCTGAAATAGTATGGGGCGAGGATATCGACAGATAGGGATTGCCCAGAGTCGTATTAGGGTCGTATTAGGGTCGTATTAGAGTCGTATTAGAGTCGTATTAGAGTCGTGCTAATGATTATCATTTGTCACATATTCTTATAATTATGGTAATGTAAGCCATAATAAGGCAAGCACCTCACGTGCTATACCTAATGATTTCATAAACTAAAGGGAAGTTTATATGATTAATCCAGTTAGTACGGTCTGCAACACACATCAACTTACCTGTGAAGTGTGTGATTGCACAATTTCACATCCTGATTTTTTAAAAACTAAAGACCTGGATTATACGGTTTGTCAGTCGTTTGATTGCAGACGTGTTATATCTCAAAAGTTCACCATGTCGGCATTGTTTTTTGAGGCGCATTTGAAGTTCCATAAAAAACTCGTGCATCAACGCAAGGAAAGAGATGCGGCTAGACAAAAACATATTATCGAAATTGATAAAAAAGAAGCATTACAAAATTCTCAAATTATAAAACGGGTTTATAGAAAACACGCTGAACAATTACAGGGTGAACCTACCGTACTCGTTATACCGACTGGTAATACACAGGTAGTCTGTATGAGTGAAGAACGAAAAAGTAATTATATTGAACACTTATCCAGTATCATTTCACAGGCAGTAGAATATGAAAGTGCTGCAGATGTGATGTATGATGAGCACCATGATGCTTATTACAAAAAACAGGGTGTAGATGAAAAGTTAAATAATATACCTTCACTACGTTTGATAAGTGATAATCTTTGCTGCATTTGTAAAGGCGGTTGTTGTGCTTCGGGAAAAGATCATGCCTATTTATCTGTATTTAGTGTCAGGCGCTTTATGGATGAAAACCCAGACTTAACAGCAGATGAAGTTTTACAGCTTTATATCAGTAAAATCGCATCTGAGTCTGTCGATAATTCCTGCATAAACCAAACGTTAACCGGATGTGTTTTACCACGCAATATGCGTTCGGATATTTGTAATGGGTATTACTGTGACGAACTAAAAACATACCAAAAAAATATTTCAACAGAAGATAATAAATTCAGTGTTATCGCTATTCAACGATCGTCCGCATACTGGGACCGATATTCACCGGGAGTAAGTAATGAGATAACCCGTGTTTCGCTCGTTAATGAAGAAACGGCGATTCATCTTTTTAAGAGCAACTAAATATTTATTGGTTTTTAGAAAAATTAATAATAGAAAGGAGAGGAGGTTAACTCTGACTAAGATTTTTATAGGAACCATAAATTAAAGATCTGCCCCTCAATATTATATGGAGATTATAAAACAAGTGTAGAAAGTGTTTTTTTACCGCATTTGAATAAACACTAAAGTTATTTCAGGCGTCTTGCGTTTGTGTGGCGGAGTAATCAACAGGATTTAAGCTTGCAGGGTGAAAGATAGAAAACTAATATCACCCTGCAATTATCTTTTTACTTTTTAAGCTTGAGACTTAAACATAAGGCTTATCGTTTTGAGTCGATATAGGTACCAATTTCAGACGGGTCGAGTGTGCCATTCCAGCTTTTTGCACTGTGTTTTAATACCCGGGTTTTCCATTTTTTCATTCGAGAGCGAAATACCTGTGGGTTTGCGCTATCGGCATTCAGTTTGATAACGTTCATCGCCACTATGTCCATATTAGTAAACTCATCTTTATTAAAGCTGCGTACGATACCGGGCTTAAGCTCTTCTTTCATATCACTGAAAATAAACATGATTTGGGTACCGGCTCCGGTGCTTTTTAAGTGCCCGCTGCATAACATCATCGCGCCGCTTATATCCGTATACTTTGCGCCATCTTTTTTGTCCGCAAACTCATCGAGTACTTTGGCAAATTTAAGGCGTTGTTGATTGGCCTGTGAAGGGCGGTAGTCGAGCTTTAATTTGCCTTTGATGTTTTCATCATTGTAACTGTTGCTGTCAATGGTAATGAGAGCCAGACTATCTCCCGGCACCAGTTTGGGAACAACACCGGCCTGAATGATCTTGACCATGCTTTTCTTTTCTTTTGCATAGGTACCGGAGATATCCGCCAGCGCACAAACCGCCGTTTCATATTCTTTGTTATCTGAACAGCCAGTGATGAGGGTGGCTAATGCGATTAACATCGCAGTGTAAATTTTTTTACTGATTATCATGTTCTTGATCCTTAATTAGGCTAACTCGATAGATTCACTTGCAAGGGAAAATTAAGATTTTCCTTTAACCAGGCGCTCTATTTGAGTTGGTATAATGATATAAGCATCATAGATATGAATAAATGTTTTCATAATCGTGCCGAGCAGATGGCCGATGATGGAAACTATATATCCGACCAGTTTAATAATCAGTATCATTAATTTAGTTAGCACGTGTTGGCTACTTTCAATCAGCATTTCAAGTGGGACTGCCACCATGGCAAGTATCCAGGGGAGGATAAACCCCAGGGTTGCCTGGCCAATGACTGTGATGTTTGAGCCTTCAGTGCTGGCGGTGGTCGCAACCTGACCGGCTAAAGCCTGTGTCGTTGCCGCATTGGTTGCTGCAATATGTTCACGTAATACAGCCAGAGCAGCTTCAACCGAGGCCAGAAAAAACAGACCTAATAAAACGGCATACAATAAGATACGACGTTTGCCGAGTGTCATGCTGGCGACTTGTGGAAATATATTAGTAATACCCAGCGCTTCCATTAAAAAGATACCCAGCACAACTTCCAGCGTCACAATCACCAGTGCAGAAATATCGGATACATGCATACCGAGTACACGTGTGCCAGCTGGTACTAACTCTGACATTGGCAAAGCAATTAACTGAAAGTTAACAAAGGCACCGAAACCCGCCACGGTAATAACCAGTATAGAAAACACAAATAGTTTAGTGGCTTTGGATGAAAGCATATCAATAGAGTCTTCGCCGCCCTGTCTGATCTTTTCGTAGTCCTTCATATATTTTTCAATTTTTCCGGAGGTTTCCAGAACCAGTGAAACCTTGGTGTCAACTTCATTCATGACTTTTAGAATTTTCTTCCAGGTAGGCGCGATGGCAGAAAGAATTTTATGACGTTTAGACGATATTTTTTGCATTTCAGCTATGGCGGTTTTCTCACCGTCAATCGCTGACTTATGCAGTTCTTTAAGCATTTTTTCAATGACTCGATCACCGGAAGCCGAACCCTTGATACTCGCAATCGATTCAACTGCATCATTCCATCCCGGTGCTTCAGGTACAACCTGTCCGCATTCCTTAAAATCCACATCGATGCTGGTAATGTTCTCATCCAGTTTCAGATGCAGTGCGGGGTAGTCGGCAAGATGCTTGGTGTAGCTCGCTTCGACTCGTTTAAACTCCTGGGCGATCTTCTGTTCGCTTTCGGCGATATTGGATTCAAGTAGAACTTTTCTATTTTTTTCCTGCATTTTAACGACAACGGATTTAATCCACGCGGCGATTTTTTCCAAACCACCGGCAATGCCTTCATTTAGATTGTCTAACGCTAAGTGCAGTGGTGTGCGAGCCAGGTATAAAAAAATCATGCTTGCGATAACCAGTACCGCAATAGACAGAAATGGCATTTGTGGCCATATATAAAAACTACTCATCTGTAAATCCTCAAATTATGCTATGAATTTTATGATTAATTATTTTGATTAATTATTAGTGTTATTAAGGCTGTTCTATAGATGAACAACACTTTTTCGAGAGTTCTGGTGTGATATGGCAATTGATAGAGAACAGAGATATCAATTTTGCTATCGGAATGCAATACTACTTCGACATTATAGGACTGAATTCAGTTTAATATTACAGTGAATATGTGACCTACCACAAAGTTAGCTCTTCTAGTGGGAGAATCTCACGGATGTATATGCTGATTTTTAGTTCACCTTGATAAGTGATGGATGCGGTTGTTAAATTAGCTAATGCTGATGTTTGAGGCTGTTGCGATTTGCATTTTAGTTAGACTTCAGGTTAAAACTCTCAGTAACCTTGTTTATTGAGTTAGCCGATTTAATAGGATAGTATTAGCGCATCTTAATTTGTTTGGAATATTTGTTGGTACGGAACGCCTCTTCATCATTCTTTGTTGTTCCTCAGGTTGTTCTCTGGTTGTTACCCCGGTTATTACTTCCCGGCTGTTACCTTGGCTGTCCCCGCAATTATATTTTAAAATCATTCACTATGTGCCATTTGGCTGGAGCTTTTTTATGCCTGTAAATTTAATTAGAAAATTATTAATGTTTATCGTTATGTCTTTACTGATTTCTTGTGGTGGCGGAGGCGGAGGCAACAATAATCCTGACAATACTTCTCAGTCAGGTTCGCCGATTTATTTTGGCGGGAATAATAATACTAATGGTATTGAACTTTGGAAAAGTGATGGGACGCCTGCGAATACCAGTTTTGTAAAAGATATAAATTTAAATGGTCATTCGGAAGCAGCTAATTTTATTAAAGTAGCAAACACCATTTATTTTTCAGCCGATGATGGTATTCATGGTAGAGAGCTCTGGAAATATGATACAAATGGCGCATCCATGGTTAAAGATATTTACACGGAAACCCAACAACCGCCAAAAAGCGGAAAATTTGACGGCTCTCCGAGTCGGTTAACCGCTTTTAATAACCTGCTTATTTTTACCGCACGCACTGATCAGGGGACACGTTTGTGGGCAACAGATGGCTCAGAAAATGGTACCGTTCAAATCTCTACAACATATATGAATTACCCGGTTGAGTTTAAAGGTATGCTTTATTTCTCAGGCATTGATGGCATCTGGCGTACCGATGGAACAGCGCTGGGAACGGAGCTTTTTTTGGCGGACGACGAAAGCAGTAATTTAACGGCGACAGCCGATTTATTGTTTTTTCCCCATAGCGATGAAAATGGGCGTGAGTTGTGGAGTAGTGATGGAACTCCTGCTGGCACCCAAATGGTAGTTAATATAAATGGAACAGCTGACGGTCTGCCTAACAGTGCTCATAAGTTTTTTGTGGTGGGTAGCAGCATTTATTATTCAGCACGGGATGTGAATGGTGTAGAGCTTTGGACATCAGATGGAACGGTGCAGGGAACTCAAATGGTTAAGGATATTAACCCAGGAACTGGCAGCAGCTTTGGTATTACTTTTTCACCCAATTTTGCTTATGCGAATAACCTTTTATTTTTCACGGCCAGTAATGGCATTGATGGCAATGAATTATGGGTGTCAAATGGCACTGATGCGGGGACTCGCCAGGTGCTCAATATTAATAATAATTCCTTTGACAGTATTCAACGATACACATCGCTGATTAGCTTTAACAACCGGGTGTTTTTTTCCGGCAATGACAATGACTACTCGGTTACCCCAGCCAATTTAGGTAGCGGTAGTGAAATATATATTTCAGATGGCACGGCTCAGGGAACGCAGGTCTTAAAAGATATAAACCCGGCTGAATCTAACGGTGTAACTAACATCACCAATGCTATTTATAATGGTGAACTGTATTTTGTTGGGCGTGATCCTCTCACAGGGCAGGAGTTATGGAAAACGGATGGTACTGAAACGGGTACTATTATGGTTAAGGATATAGTAGCCGGTGTTTCAAATTCAAGTATTGGTAGCCTTGTTGCAACGGATACCGGCGTTTTCTTTTCTGCAAATGATGGGGTAAATGGATCTGAGATGTGGATGTCGACAGGCGATAGCGCATCAACAAGCTTACTTGCCGATATCAATAAAACAACACTCGCTAATAGTTATCCATCAAAAACAGTCACGCTGGGTGATTTTGATTTATTTGTTGCAAACCAGTCAAAATATGAGAGACACCTGTATAGAACAGATGGTACAGAACAAAACACAGTATCTATTTTTAAAGTTGAAGGCTCGGGTGCTGCACCAGGAAAACCACCGTTATTCAAATTGGATAACCAGGCATATTTTATTAATGCACCAGCCACCACCGGGGCTGATTTATGGAAATCGGATGGAACGACGGCGGGCACCGTTATCGTTAAAGACATTACCTCAGCCGGCGAGGGTAATATCACGTTCCGATTTATGGATCAGATTAATGATTTGCTTTACTTCATAACCCTTGATTCTGCGACTGGAAATTCTTCACTCTGGCAATCAGATGGGACAGCGGATGGCACGGTGCTGATTAATGAATTTACTTCGTTTGTTCGGGTGTCTTACATGACATCGGTTAATGGAAAATTAATCTTTCCTGCCTGGACAGCGCTTAACGGAATTGAGCTTTGGGTGAGTGACGGCACAGCGCAAGGGACTAAAATGTTAAGAGACATAAAAGCGGCTACTGAAGATGGCCTCTCTGATAACTGTACTCAAACTTATGGGGATAACTGTACTATTGGCATACTGAATAATGCGGCTTATTTTGTAGCCTCTGACGGCAGCGCAGCCAGGCAATTATGGAAAACCGATGGAACATCCGACGGTACGGTTCCGGTAACCGATTTAGATGCTAAATCGCCCAACGGATCAAACTATTATGATTCTCGTGTTTACGCCGTCAATGATAAGATAGTTGCTCAGGGGCAGGATGATATTTATGGTCTGGAACTTTGGGTTTCTGATGGAACCGCAGATGGAACCTCATTACTTAAAGATTTAAAGGCGGGAACGGAATCAGTTTATGCCGAAATAATCCCTTTCGATAATAAGCTACTGTTTTTTGCCAGAACCGATTTTGGTGAAGCAGCATGCCCAACGTTGGGTGCCTGTGAATATAGTGATGATATCTGGGTAAGCGATGGCACAAGCTCGGGCACGCAAGCCTTAAAAGCAGGCCTCGAAGGTTTTACACAACTCCTGGGTCATGTCATAAAAGACAATCGGGTTTACTTTGGCTTTGAAACAAAAGAAAAAGGCAAAGAGCTATGGGTATCTGATGGAAGCATCGACGGAACTTATTTGGTTAAGGATATAAATCCGGGGCCGGCTGATGGGGTTGCGTTGTTTGATGATTAGCATGGTGTGTAATTTTATAGTGTTAACTTGTAACGTTTATTCATAGCGTGATGGTATAGCGTGATGGTATAGCGTGATGATATAGCTTGATGATATAGCTTGATGATAACAAAGAGCCATAATTCTTTAGAATTATGGCTCTTTATTTTAAAGCCTTCTTTGTAATTTATTTTTATCTTAACGCGTTATAAACTTAAGGTTTATGTTTTCACTCAGATAAAAATGTCTGGTTCTACTGATTACTTTATTTGTTAGAATCATAGCACTGGCACAACGGGTGCTTCAGTGATTTACATTGCTCAGTAGTTTATTTTTGTAACTAAAACGTCGAAAGCTAATTGCGATCAATATAAAGGAAACGACCCACACAAAATATCCGATTCGAATTTCCTGAAAACCCAAAACTACATAGAGCACACTGATAATAGAGCATATGACTGAAACCCAAAGTATGCGTGAGTAATACCCAAGTGTTTTTTGATGGGTCACTTTCGTCATAACTAAGGGGCTTGCTAAAAATAATATATTACTTAATGAAGAAATGAAAATAGATAAATAAATACTGAACCAAACATGATGTTCCCATCCAGATGAGGCAACATGTGATTGGCCTGCTTCATCGACAGGTATTATAAGGGCGCCGGTAACAAATAAATCGGTAACAATAAATAGAATGGCATAGACACCGCCAAAAATAGCCGCTTGAATACCCAGTATTACTCCCTTATCGCTAGAAAACGCCGGAAGAAATAATGAGAGCACAAGAAAAGTCCAACCAGGTGCAATGAGTGGGTATTGACGATAAAACGTCAACATAGAGTTAAACCTAATAAACTGTTTTTTAAATACTGCATTAATTTTCGCATTGGCTTATCGAATTATTATTTATTCATATAATCTTCATGGATTAATTTAACTGATCAATAAGAGCAGCAATATCCGTCATTGATCTCTCCAGATTGCTTGTTCCAAATGTATGATAAATTATAACGCCTGCTTTGTTTATTATTAATACAGATGGTAGCCCGGTTATCTGGTATTTAGTCGAAATTTCTTTATTTGTGTCGTTGAGGAGGTAGTCAAATAGACCTTCAGTCATCTCACTTGTTGTATCTTTATCTTCATCTGTATCGTAATTCACGCCAACCCAAATCGCGTTTGATGTTTTCTTTGCTTTAGTTAACGATGTCAAGAAAGGTTCGCAGGGTTTACACCATGATGCATAATTTACCATGACCCATACTTTACCTTTGAGATTACCTATTTCCAGATTAGGTTTGTTTTTATCAAACATTTTCGGCGTAAACACTGGCGCGGGTTTATTGAGCAAGCTATATGCAGGACCTGAGCCTCGTGGGAATTCGGGCTTTGCTTTCGTTTTTGGCTGTGTTAGACGCGCCATTATCGTTGCGTTTGGGTCGCTAAGGTGAGTGACATCTTCATAAGCCATAACCACATAACCAGCAGAATAAAACATGACAACTTTACCATCGGATAAAGGTTGTTTTTTATCACGCTTTTCATGTTGATTGTTTATATATTCCTCTTCAAGCTTTGATCCAGGTATTATTTTAACGGCATTAAACTTAATGTCATCGTCGCACCAGATAATAATTTCTCGGGCATCAAATTTACCATGCTGAATAATACCCGTGAGGGATTTGTCTTTACGATGGGTCTTTATAAA
>Ga0316206_1000808_pt1 | contig 34635 bp, 55 predicted proteins | sample 6monthpyrite_MG_FD_204942 | JGI IMG/M metagenome (GOLD analysis project Ga0316206, IMG submission 204942) | Microbial mat bacterial communities from mineral coupon in-situ incubated in ocean water Damariscotta River, Maine, United States -... | ecosystem: Environmental > Aquatic > Marine >... | reverse complement strand
CCTATCCTTCAGAGTCGATTATTAACTGGCAATGTGAGGTAATCGCAGGCGTTAAGTATTTGACAAAAGTCGTATTAATGGAAACAGCTAAAGACTATTCGGATGAATTTACATACGATGAAAAAAAGCAATACAGGGTCCTTCGGTTAACCGATGGCATATACACGCAAACAATTTATGATGAAGACGATAACCAGGTTGGCGATATTGTCGAACCACGCAAGGCCGACGGTTCCATGTGGAACATGATCCCTTTCTGTTTCTTTGGCGCTGAAAATAACGACGAACAAATAGACAAAGCGCCGCTGTATGATATTGCAGAAGTGAATATATCACATTATCGAAACAGCGCCGACTATGAGGAAAGCAGCTATATGGTCGGACAGCCGACGCCGGTTATTGCGGGGCTGACTCAGTCGTGGGTTGATGAAGTAATGAAAGACGGCGTGTTTTTGGGTTCGCGCCGGGCGATATTATTACCAGAAAACGGAAGCGCGTCATTGTTGCAAGCCGACTCGAATCAGATGCCAGAACGCGGCATGGAACGCAAAGAAGCACAAATGGTTATGATCGGCGCGCGGTTGATCCAGGACAGCAACGGGCGACAGCAGGAAACGGCGGAAGCGGCAAAAATACGCTTTGCTGGGCAAAATTCAAAACTCGGGACGCTGGTTTCAAATGTTGAGGACGGGTTAATAAAATGTGTTGAATGGGCGGGCGAGTTTGTCGGCGGCATTGTTTCAGATATTGTTATTAAGTTAAACCGCGAATTTTATGACGCCACGCTTGACCCTCAAATGGTGGTCGCACAGATGCAGCTTATGGATCGGGGCGTGATTGCTAAAAGCGACCTTCAGGACACCATGCGCCGTGCGGGCTTTATTGATAAGGACCGCAGCAATGAGGACATTGACGGCGAGGCAGAAAGCACAATAATGGACGATATGGGCGGCGATGCTTGATCCGGTAATCAGACACCAGGTTTTTGTCCAGCGGTATGCGGCTGGACGGTCAAAGGTGGCACAAAGTATGCTACAGCGCTTGCGGCGTGAGATATTGGCGCGCCTATCGCTGGAATCTACAGATATTCGCCGCCAGCGGCTCGGGATGCTTCTTGCGGACATTAACCAGCTATCGGCCGCCACTTTTGGCGATATAGATAAGGCTGTACAGGGCGAATCGTTGCATTTTGCAACCAGTGAGGTTAAGTTTAATCAATTACTACTTGATAAAAACAGCACGGCGGCGGCTTCCTTTGTTATTCCGTCGGATGTTCAGTTAGTCACAGCGCTATCAATACAGCCCATGAATGCAACGCTGGCGGGCAGCCGCCGGACTATTGACGCTGCATTGAAGGAATTCGGGCTAAAGAAATCAAAAAAAATAGTTCAGATTATCAATGATGGCGTGTTATTGGGCGATCCGACGCCGGATATTGCCGCAAAGGTGGCGGAAAATATTAACACCGTGCAAATGCGGCAGGTTGAAACGCTAGTCCGAACAATAACAAATCACACGTCCAGCGTGGCACGCGATCTGACATATCAGGCCAACAGCGACCTTATAGAAAGCTATGAGTGGGTAGCAACGCTGGACGGGCACACTACGTTAACATGTGCCGGGCGCGATGGTAAAACGTGGGAAGTGGGCAAGGGACCATTACCCCCGGCGCATTGGGGCTGCCGCAGTACGACAGTACCCAATATAAACAGCAGATTTAGTTTAGCCGCTGGAATGACAGGGCAGCGGCCAGCCAACGGCGCGGGCGGTCCGGGCGTTGTATCCGGCAAGGCTACTTATGGCGGGTGGCTCAGAAAGCAGCCCGCATCCTTCCAGGATCAGGCAATTGGGCCGGAACGTGCGCGGCTGTTTCGGTCTGGCAAATTAACGATTGATAAATTCACAGACCCGACGGGCGAAGTGTACACCCTGGCACAGCTCGAACAGTTGCACCCGATGGCGTTTCAATAGCCTTGTGGATAACCTGTGCATAACTAAGCTGTGTATAACTTGTTAATAAATGTTGATTCTGGGGGCATTTTGTTCTATTCTCAAGTCTAGCTAGTGGCTAGATGGTCTGTGACCACAAAGAGGATTTAAAAATGTTTGGATTAAAGTACGAGTATTTGGATGAAGCCAACCAGGACGGGGGCGAAAATTCCGCCGCTGGTACGGATTCAGACGATAGCAAGGCAAGTATTGAGGATTTACAGGCGCAAATAGCGGCCTTGCAGTCCAAAAATAACGAATTGCTTAACGAAACAAAAACCGCAAAGGCAAAGCGGCGCGAGGCCGAAGAAAAGGCACGGCAGGAAACAGAAGAAGCGGCACGAAAGGCCGGTGATTTTGAAACCCTGCATCAGTCCAGCGAGGCCGAACGCGAAAAGTTGTATACTGAATTGTCCACGCTAAAGGGTGGCATTGCAGAAGAAAAGAAAAACAACGCGGCCATGAAATTGGCCACGGAATTGGCAGACGGCGCAAACGCCGAATTGCTATCTGAGTTTATCGCGCGTCGGCTCCAGTGGAACGATGGCAAGATAAACGTAACAGACCAGACGGGCGCATTGACAGTTTCAAGCCTGGACGATCTGAAAAAAGAGTTTAGCACCAGCGCGAAATATGCGTCATTGCTAAAAGGTAGTAAGGCAAGCGGGGGCGGTGCTTCCGGTGGTCAAAGCGGCGGTGCTGCAAGTACAGAAATGGGGCGCTCAGACTTTGACGCTCTAACACCCGCCGCCCGAATGAAATTCGTAAAAGACGGCGGAAAGGTTTTTGATAACGCTTAACTTTTGAGGATTTTAAAATGGCTGAAAATACTATAACCGCAATCGTGCCTGATATTTATGAGGCGCTTGACGTTGTTTCACGTGAACTGACTGGAATGATCCCAGCGGTCACAATGAATGCAAGCGCTGAAACCGCTGGCATTAATCAAAACATTGTCGTTGATGTTGAACCGGCTGGAAATGTCGGCGATATTACGCCGGCAATGACGGTTCCTGATCCAACCGGCCAAACTTCTGGATCGGCTACGATTCAGATTACAAAAAGTCGTGCGGCAGAATTTGGCTTTATTGGCGACGATCAGAAGAAACTCAACACCGGCCCCGGCTATATGTCAACACGTGCAAATAAAATCGCACAGGCAATCCGGGCGGTTGTGAATGAGGTTGAAACTGATCTTTGTGCCCTGCATACGACTTTTAGCCGCGCATATGGTACAGCAGGTACAACTCCTTTTGGTACTGCAAACGATTACACCGACGCTGCGATGTCGCTTGCTATCCTGAAAGATAACGGCGCGCCCGGTAGTGATAATCAGTTGGTTATTGATACGGTGGCCGGTGCTAACTTTATCGGTAAGCAATCGGCCGTTAATTCCGCTGGTACTGATTCAATGTTGCGACAGGGTGTTTTGCTTGACCTTGCCGGAATGCCTTTGCGTGAGTCTGGACAGATCAAGCAGGCGGTAACATCGGGTACTGGTACGTCGTACACTTCAGCGGCCACAGGCTATGCAATCGGCACGACTTCTATTCCAATAATTACCGGCTCCGGCACAGTAATTGCGGGCGATGTTGTGACATTTGCGGGCGACAGCAACAAATATGTTGTCACAACCGGCGTTTCGGCTCCAGGCACAATCGTAATTGCAGAACCAGGCTTGCGCAAAGCGCTTCCGGCTTCGGCTACTGCAATGACTATCGTCGCCGCATCTACTCGTAACATGTGCTTTAACCGTTCGGCGTTGGTATTAGCCGCACGCGCTCCAGCACGACCAGAAGAAGGCGACATGGCATCAGACGTGATGATCATCACTGATCCGCGTTCGGGCTTGGCACTTGAGTTCGCCATGTATAAAGGCTACCGCAAAGTCCGTTATGAGGTTGGTCTGGCATGGGGTGTTAAAAACATCAAGCCGGAACATACCGCGCTCGCATTGGGCTAGTTCCACACTCCTTCGGGGGGATTTATTCCCCCCTTCTTTTTTTGAGGACACATATCATGCACCATCCAGAAACGATAAAGGTTATCCGAAAAGGTAACGATTCTGATTATGTCGTGATTAATAAAGGCGACAAATTGGACACGGATAAAGAATACAAGGAACCAAAGAAAGCAGCGCCAGCGGCGAGCAAAGCGCCCAATAAAAAAGGCTAATAAATGTCAAAACACGGCACTTTCATATCGTTTGCGGAAGGACAAGAGGGGGGCAACCCACGGATTGTTACTGATTCGCTGCCTTTCCCCGTTGTCGTAAAAGACGACGCAGGCGTGCCGGTGGTGGAGTCATACTCCGGCGCGATCAGGACTATTGAAACAGATCACGCTATGATACATGACGGTAAGGGCTTTCAGCTTTCCGGCGAAATTATATCACTTGCAAATGGAGCAGACGCTTATTTTTTAATTGATCCCACAACGCCGATTCATTGGCGAAATTATAAGTTTTCGGCAGATACCGCGCCCATTAATATTCGGTTATTTGAGAATCCAACAACAACGGCAAATGGCACGGTATTATCGCCATTAAACAGAAACCGACTATCTGCAACAGTATCAACTTCGGCTATTTATTCCGGGCCGACGGTCACAGCAGACGGGACAGAATTGTATTTAACCCGAATCGTCGGAACAGGATCAGGCGCAAACAGAACGGGCGAAAATGTAGGGCTGCCGCTGGAGTGGATAATAGATGGCGGAAACACTTATTTATTGAAGGTTTCCAATACTTCGGGCGGCGTTGCGAATTTAACGTATGAATTTTTCTGGTATGAATTATGACGATAACAGTTGAAGACGGCACGGGATTGTCCAGCGCAAACAGCTACGCAACCGAGGCGGAGTTATCAACGTATGCCACGGCGCGCGGTGTGACTATTTCCGGCGATTCTGAGGCGCTATTAATTCAAGGTATGGATTATATCGAGGAACAGCGCTATATAGGCGTAAAAGCCAGCGATGGCCAAGCGTTACAATGGCCGCGCTATGGGGCATGGGTTGATGGCTACTATATCAGCGAAACAGCCATTCCGCAGAAGTTAAAAGATGCGCAATGCGAAGTGGCGCTAGGGATTGATGCTGGAAATAGCCCACTTGCCACAGCCGACAGAGCAACAATTAAGGAAAAAGTCGGCGATATCGAAGTAACATACGCAAACGGCACGCGCGATCTGCCGTATTTAACAGCGGTCCATAATAAATTGAACAAGCTAACAAAAAGCGGCACGGTGGCTGTTCGTGGTTGATTTTTACACGGGCCTTGCAGCGACAGCTACGCGGCTATTGACTGGCAAGGGGCAAACGGTAACATTCACCAGGCGAACGGTCAGCGCGTTTAATGCGACAACAGGCACGCCGACGAATACAACAACCACCTTCACTGGAAAGGGCGCTGTATTTGACTATAATCAGTCTGAGGTCGACGGCGCTGTGATTTTAAGCGGCGACCAGCGCTTGATCCTGGAGGCCGTAACAACCGCGCCGATTATTGGCGATGCTGCAACGGTGAACAGTATTAAGTATCGTGTAATGAATGTTAACACGGTAAACCCTGGCGGAACCGTTGTCATTTATCAGCTACAATTGAGAAAATGAGTTTTAGCAAAGATATTCAGAAGTGGCGCAAGAAGGTAGAAAAAGCGACGCTTTACGTTTTCAGAGGCACGGCGCTTGATCTGTTTAGTACGATTATCCGCCGCACGCCGGTAAGGACTGGTCGTTTGCGCGGTAATTGGCAGACTGAAATAAACAGCGTGGCGTCTGGAGAATTAGCCAGCACAAGCGGCGCGGCATCATTAAGAAAGGCCAAAACGAAAACCGGAAAAGCTGAGATAAATGATAGTATAATAATGGTTAACAATTTGCCCTATGCTCAAACGATAGAGGACGGCGATTATAGCAAGCAAGCGCCACAGGGTATGGTTAAGGTTACATTGACGGAGTTCAACGATTATGTCAGAAAAAGAGCCACAGAAGCAGGAAAAAAATAGTTTCACCCTGAGATTCTCAGACGGTGAACTGTTTAAAACAGATACACAGCCCGTTATGGGTCAAAAAATTGTCGTTGATGATGAGAGCTATGATGTTGTCGCCCGTGATTCTGCCGGGGTTTACTGTATAATGGGCGAGAAAGTTAAGTATAAATGAGTGTATTTACTGACATTTCAGCGGCATTGGACGCAAGGCTGTCAACAATGGCAAACCTTCCCCCGGTGGCGTCTGAAAATGAAGCCTACACACCGACACAGGGAACGCTATTTTTGCGGGTTACATTGCTGCCAGGTGATACGTTTCAATCGTCTTTAGGGGCGACAGGGCAGGATAAAACGAATGGCATCTATCAGGTTGATATATTTGCAGAATCAGGACAGGGCAAGGCAGAAGCCATCGCTATGGCCGACAATGTGGCAAATCACATGAAACGCGGAACAATATTAACGTATAATAGCAGGCAGGTAACAATCCGAAGCGCTCAACGGCGTACCGGTACGAATTCCGATGGGTGGTATAAGATACCCGTTGAGATTGTTTTTTATTCATATACACAAGCGAGGGTTTAACAATGGCCGCAACAGGAACAGGATCACAACACAGCGCGGGGTATATTGTCGAAAGTACATACGGCACAACACCAGCAACCCCCGCATTTGCTAACATTCGCCATAATTCCATGAATTTGGGATTAACCAAAAATGTACTGGAAAGCGAGGAAATCAGAAGCGACCGGCAGGTGGTTAATTTACGCCACGGCACTAAAACGGTTTCGGGTGAAATCGGCTTTGAATTAACCTACGGCACTTTCGACAGCTTGTTTGAAGCCGCGATGGGCGGAACATGGTCAACAAACGTATTGAAAGCGGGAACCACGCGCAGGTCATTTACTATTGAACGTAAATTTGCAAATCTGGCGACGCCAGAATATCACAGATATACGGGCGTAGAGTTTGACGGGTTCAGCTTGTCAGTAACACCGGATGCAATTGTGAGTGGATCATTTACCACAATGGGGCAGGATTACGCCATAGCCACGGCGGCAATTGCGGGCGCAACTTATCCGGCGGCCACTACTACCATTCCTATCACATCGTTCAGCGGCTCGGTTAATGAGGGCGGATCGTCTATTGCCATCATCACATCGATTGAAATGACACTTGAAAACGGCCTTTCGCCGTTGCATGTGGTTGGCTCAGATTTGACCAACCAGCCAGGCATCGCACGAAGCCGGGTATCGGGCACGCTGGGGCTATGGTTCCAGTCTAAAGCATTGCTTGATAAGTTTATTAACGAAACGGCTTCAAGTATCGACTTCACCCTGACAGACGGCACAAGTTCATATACATTTGACATGGGCAATGTGAAGTATAACGGCGGCCAGCCCGACGTTGACGGCGACGGCGAGATACAAATCTCGCTGCCATTTACCGCGCTGTATAACAGCGGTGACGCGTCGCAATTAATGATTACCCGTGTACCATAATGGATATTGAAAAATTATACACGGTTGATCTGCATGAGGCAGGGGCAGAGGTTCAGATAAACGGGCCGGACGGCAAGCCGACAGACATTTTTATAAAAATGGTCGGCATTGACTCGAAGACCTGGCGAAACATCATAAAGCGCAAGGAACGCGCATTGCTTAAAATGTCTTATGATGAAATTGCCGAGGTTGAGGACGGGTACTTGATCCTTGCAGAAGCGACGCTGGGCTGGCGTGGTATTGAAAGCAACGGAAAGCCGGTGGAGTTTTCAAAGAAAAAGGCCGAGCAGTTATACAAGAATGCGCCGTATATTCGCGATCAAGTGGACGTTTTTATAGCCAACCGATCAAATTTTATGAAGGGTTAGCCGCTAAAATATTAGAGTTTGCAAAGTGGATGTTTTACGCATACGGAACCGACGCAGACTCTAAAACGACCCGGCTAGCCCATTGGGAACAGGTGAAAAAATCGTCCGGCATTATTCCGGAGGGTTTGAGAAACAAACCGACATTGCCGCGCGCATTGTCTTATATATGGGAATGTTATGCCGATATAAGCAAAGGATGTGAGCGGGTAACGTATCAGGAATTAAAGGCATATTGTGATTTAACCGGCGAACAATTAACGCCGTGGGAATCGACACTAATAGTTGAAATTGATGAATTAAGGCGGATTAATGGCCACTGACATTGCACGGCTCGGGTTAAAAATTGAAGTCGATGATATCAAGGCGGCTGTTCATGAACTGGACAGGCTTGAAGACGCCGGAAAAAGAAACACCAAAGGCGCAAAAAAGACCGCCGGGGCTTATCGTGGGTTACGTGCGGTACTGGCAACGCTGGGCGTTGTGGCGCTTACACGTCAATTAATCTCGCAGGTTAACGCATATCAAAACTTAACAAATCAGCTTAAAAATGTAACCAAAGGCGCGAAAAACTTAGCGGACATTCAGCGTGAGTTATTTAATCTGGCGCAGGATACGCGCGGATCGCTGGATAGTGTTACCAATCTATATTCAAGGCTGGCGCGCTCAACGGAAAGCCTGGGGCTGTCACAGACAAAAATCCTCGGGTTAACTAAAACAATCAGCCAAGCCTTTGTCGTAAGTGGCGCAAGCGCTCAAGAGGCATCAAACGCCACCATTCAGTTAGGGCAGGCGCTCGGCGCTGGGGCGTTACGCGGCGACGAATTCCGATCAGTAGCAGAACAAGGCACGCGCATCATCAAGGCGCTGTCTGCCGGTCTGGGCGTGACGCGCGGCGAATTAAAGAAAATGGCCGACGAGGGCAAATTAACCACGGAAATCGTTGTCAAGGCGCTTTCTAAACAGGCCGGGGCAATTCAAGCCGAATTTGATAAAACAGAAAAAACCGTTTCTCAGGCATTCCAGCAGATAGAAAATAGCGCTTTGCGCACGTTCGGGTCGATTGATAGCCGTGAATTAGTTGGCGCGTTGGATGGGTTGAGGGAAACGCTTGAAGACCCGGCCATTGCAAATGGACTGCAGACAATCGCCTCCGGCCTGCTTCAAATAACGTCATTATTAATAAAGGCAACGGCTGGAATCGGTAATTTTATCAATAAATCAGGACAAGGAATTGGAATCCTTATTGCTCAGGCAACCGGGGCAGAATTTGCATTAGATAGAATGGTACGCCAGCTTGCAGAAGCAAAGGAAAAACAACTAGCATTGGCCAAAGTGGTCACAGCGTCCGGCGGCGGGTATAAATACCAGCGGAATCAGATAATAGAATTGGAGCGCGAAATTCAAAGATTGAACGCTGCAATAGTTCAATATAATAATATATCTCAGCCAAAGAAAAGATTGACAGAGGGCGCAACCGCTGGAGCCATTGCGGGGGATATTACAAAAGGCGGGCCAACAGCAACAGACCCGGCCGCAGATAAAGCGTATCAGCAATTCAAAGATAGACTTGACCAGCAAATATACTTACATGGCCAGGCAGGCGAGGCCGCGCGCGTTCGGTATGAAATCGAATATGGGGCGCTTAAAAAGGTATCGGCCGCCCGGCAGCAATCTATTTTGGCATTGGCTCAGGAATACGACAAACGAAAAAGCCTGGCACAGATTGGAACAGAAGCCGCAGGGGAAACCGAGCGATTACGCGAGCGGCTACAATCACGATATGCCGCGCTGAATGAGTCATTTTTATCAGAAGCGGAACTGGAAACATTAAGTTTCCAGAAAAAACAAGCTATTTTGGACCAGGCATTAGCGCTCAAGCTAACAACCGAGGCCAACTATAAGACACAGGTTGAACAACTTGAGGAACAGCATCAGAAAAATCTGAATGATATAAAGCAACGTGGATTAACCGACAATGAAGCGTTCGCTATGGCGGTCAGGGATCGTGATTTGCGCGGGGCTTTGTCGGCAGGCGCGAAGGCTACAAACGCGGCCGCGCAGCAATCAAAGAAAATGTTTAATATTAACAAGGCGCTTGCGCTTGCAACGGCGGCCGCAGAATTGCCAAGCGCCATTATATCATCATTTAAAAACGGTGGCGGGTATCCGTGGGGCTTGATCCCGGCGGGGCTTATGGCCGCACAGGGAGCCGCACAGATTAACGCGATCAAGTCTGCCAAGTTTGGCGGTGGTAGCAGCGCCCCGAGCGTGGGAGGTGGCGGCGCGCCACAATCGCCGGGGCAAATCCCGTTAAGCGGTGAAACGCCCGTTTTGCCGAATGGGCAAGGCGGGCAGGCGCGAGTAATTACTATAAATCTCGGTGACGAGGATCGGTTATACTCGAAGCAGGCGGTCAGAAACTTAATGGAACAAATAGCCGAAGAAACCGGCGACAATGTGGTGTTTACATGAGCAAGCCCCGAATAGGTTATACAAATTTACTTGAAACCGGAACCGTTACCGCATCCAGTGAGGCGACAGGCTTTGACGTTGAAAACGTGTTTGATTGGCTTTTATATGATTGGTGGAAGCCTAACGCGGCTGGAAATGCAGAAATAAACTGCTCCTTTTCTACCTATAAAAACGCGGACTATTTAGCCATTGCCGGGCATACGCTGGGCGAAAACGGCGCGCGTGCGCAGTTGTTTTATGGTGATGGTACAGACTATATCCCGCTGGGCCGCACGCTTGCCGATCCTTATGGATTAAGCAGTATATTTGCCCCGACTACAAACCGCGTGGGCTATATGCAAATGCCTGTTTTAGGTCAGAATCTTTTGACGTATTCTGAGGATTTTAGTAATGCGGCTTGGAGCAAGAGCAGCGTTACAATAACAGCGGATACTATAGCAGCACCGGACGGAACAACCACGGCCGACGTTTTGACTTATGCGGCTGTATCAAGTGCAAATGTTAGGTCAGCGGGGGTTTCTGCTGCAAATGGTGACATGTTTACTTTTAGCATTTATTTGAAAGCAGCATCAGCAACCAACGTAAATATTCAGATGGTAACGGCTGGCGGTGGCGCTCCTGACTCTGAATTCAACTCAGAGGAAACAGTATCAATCGGTACTACATGGCAAAGATTTACTAAAACCGTAACATTGTCAGGATTAAGCACAGATAATGCCATATATATTTATCTTGTCACACGTGATTCAGTCGCTCGGACTATTCACGCATGGGGCGCACAACTTGAGGAAAGCGCCACGGCGGGAACGTATATAAAAACCATTGCTGATCCATTCGACAACGGCGCGAAATATTGGAAAGTTAAGTTTTACGCTAAACAGAACCTTTTAACGTATTCTGAGCAGTTTGATAATGCGGCTTGGCTTGGCTCGACTTTTTCCATTGCTGCAAATTCAGCAACAGCACCGGACGGAACAACAACAGCAGATAGTTTAATTGAGGATTCAGGATCAGGACAAAAGGGAACATATCAGTCTTATACATACGCAACCGCAGATCATACTTTGTCAGTCTATGCAAAGGCGGGTACACGTGACTGGATTCGAATCGGAACCGGGACAAACCATGCTTGGTTTAATGTTAGCACAGGAGTGGTCGGTACAGAGGTTCTCTGCACAGGTTCGATGGTTTTGGATTCTAACGGTTTTTATCGCTGTTCAGTTACTATGAGTTTAACCGCTGGAACTGATAACTTTTATATATTTATAGCTAACGGCGATAATGTGACAGCTTATACAGGAGACGGCGCGAGCCTTGTTTATATATGGGGCGCACAGTTAGAAAATGCACCCAGCGCGGGAGCCTATCAAGTAACCACCACGGCCGCTGTTTCAAATAATATCGGCTATGCTGGCGTAGTTTCCTTCGGTGCATCGCTTGAACTTGAAAACGGCATGATGCCAGGATTTAAACCGCCCATTTTTGGCAATGAAGACGAATATATAAACTCGATCAGTGATAACGGGGCATTTATTGGCCGGTCGTTGGTTAGGTATGGCGTTTCATTTGATATAAAGCAATCATTTATGGAACCGTCTTTTATCAGGGCCAGCTATATTCCATTCCTTGAACATGCACAGGCCAAGCCGTTTTTCTTTAGTTGGGATAATGCCGACTATAACAACGAAGCGGCGTTTTGCTGGGCGGACGGAAAAATAGACATTCCGGGATACTCACACACAAACTATATGGAACATACGCTAAAAGTTAACGGGCGTATTATAACATGACATACGCCACAGAAAGCGCCAGGCTTGCCCGTGAGCCGTTCGCAGTCGTTGAACTGGAATTGGATTATTGTCAGGAAGTCTACGGCGTATCGCCATGCACGGCCGCGTTATCGGCCGGTAATGAATGCTACAACACGCGGAAAACCTGCCAAGACCCTGCAAATTACAATCTCGGGACAAAAACATATAGATTCTGTGAGGCGCGGAATAATTTACCAGCGGGCGTTGATATGATCCCGGCGTTAATGAGTCCGCCCACGTTTACGCCGACACGGATTGAACCAGGTAAAGGTCTGGGGTTCCGTGGTGCGGTAACAATCAAAATAAAAGACTTCCCCCACCATGACAGGGGTATTGATCCGTATGTCAGCACAAGAGCAGCGGCGAGCGGTACATTTTTCGGCAGACTGCTTGCAAGAAATCCCTATTATGTCGGCCGGTTGATTAAGGTCAGACAAGGATACATAACCGATCCGTTTGACTGGAACAATTTCGAGGACCGCGTTTATATTATCGAAAAATTTGATCGTGATAAAAACGGCGATGTGACCATAATTGGAAAAGACTTATTAAAAAAGGCCGACTCAGACCGCGCACAATGCCCCGTGGCGAATGCGGGCAAATTATTAGCAGATATAACGGCGGTTGATTCATCGTTAACCCTGACACCCGCAGGAATTGGCAGCAGTGAATATGCGGCGAGTGGTACGGCCCGCATCGGTGACGAAATAGTGACCTTCACCCGATCAGGCGACGCGGTGACCATTACCGCGCGGTCCCAATGGGGTACAACGGCCAGCGATCACAGCGCAGATGATTTATTTCAAGAGTGTAAAGTTTACACTAATGAAAATGTCACCGATATTATTGACGATTTATTGACGACTTACGCCGGAATAGCGTCGGGCTATATCCCGTCGGCAGACTGGACAACAGAAAAGAATCTATGGTTATCATCGTCTAATTTTACCGCGATTATATCAAAGCCCGAGGGCGTGGATAAATTACTTGGCGAGCTAACAATTCAGGGTCATTTAAACGTGTACTGGTCTGAGAGCGCGCAGGAAATTAAATTAAAGGCCATAGCCCCGCCATTGTTGAATGTTAATCCGACGGCCATCGGCGAATATGATATTTTAGCCGATTCGGCAAAAATCACGGACGAAAAAAAGCAGCGCGTCAGTCAGGTTTGGGTCTATTGGAACATTGGCGACCACACGCAGGAAGCGGATACTAATTATCAAAATTTGAATATATCGGCCGATTTAACCAAAGAAGGGGCCGACCAGTACGGCGAAAAACAAGTGAAAGTGATTAAGTCCCGCTGGATCAGCAGCGACGCACAGGCCAACCAATTGGCCGGGCGTTACCTGGCGCGCTTCAAGGACAGCCCAAAGGCGATATCTTTCGACCTGGATTTAAAGGATCAGGCAATCAGGCCGGGGGATTTAATCGACATTACAACGCGGCATTTGCAAGACGTGGACGGCAGCAATATGGCCACGCGGGCGCAGATCGTCGAGTACAAAGAATCTGATAAAAAACTGTCTTACATGGCGTTAACGCAGGAATATAGCGGGCGATATGCGTTTATAGCCGCTAACACGATGGGCGATTATTCAGCAGAATCGGCAACAAATAAGGAATCTTATGCTTTCGTTTGTTTAAATACAGGCCTTTTCGCAGATGGCACAGAAGGGCATAAGGTTATATAATACTTACAGAGGTTTAATTAATGACTACATACACAGCCATACCTGGGAGCGATATTGACCCAGAAAGCCCCATTACCGCGTCTTTAATGGCGTTGTTACGGGACAACCCAATAGCAATAACTGAGGGCGCAGCAGGCGCGCCGTCTATTGCCACGGCCGCGCTTGCAGACGATTTCATGGGGGTTTTATTGGCAACGCAGACCGTCAGCGCGGTGGCAAATGTTGAATTTACTAGCCTGATTGATTCGACATACGACACATATGCAATTGTGATAGAGGATTTACTTCCCGTAACGTCGGGCGAGTTCAGGATTCAAGTATATACAACTTCATGGAAAACGGGCGCGACATATGAATACTATTACGATGGCACAACGTCCAGTTCGTCGGTATCAGCATCGCACATTGTGGCAATGGCCGCAGCAGGCAATAGTGCAAATGGAAGCTGTTCTGGTATTGTCTATCTTCACAAACCAAGCGCTACAAAATACGCGCGCGTTTCCGGCAGAATGACCGGAATAAATAGTGCGATAGATATAGCGGACACTCGCTTTTGTGGGTTTGAGAATAGCGCGGCAGCGTTTACAGGCATTCGCTTTCTCATGGCGTCGGGCAATATTAGCACCGGAACCCTCAAGCTATACGGGATAAAATAAAATGGCCTTATTTAAAAATGTTGATGGTAAGCGGGTATTGATGCCAGACGACGAAGAAGCAGCCACACGTGCGCAATGGGCGGCAAACGACGCGGCGTTAATTGCTGAACAATTACAAAAGGAAAAGGAATTGCACAAGGAAAAATTAAGGCGCGAAAAAATCGACCAGATGTTAGCCCCGCAGATTGCACAAATTGACGCGGCAACGGATTCAGCAACAATAAAAAAGGTGAAAATATAATGAGTCCAGAAAATGAGAACCATTGGCATTTAGACAAAAAAGTACCAGTCAGCTTGATTTTTGCAATTCTGGTACAAACAGCGGGGGCGTTCTGGTTCGCGTCTGACATATCAAATAGAGTCAGTCACTTAGAAGAAACAAACAGCGTGAGATTAACAGGCATTGAAAACACGCGAAATATGAACCGGGTTGTCACAGAGCGCGTAATCAGGCTTGAGGTGACATTGCAAAATACCAACAAACTGCTTGAAGAAATCAAGCACGAAATGAGAAAAAGATGATCTCCATCGAGCGTTTTTGTGCTTCTCCGATGGGGGTATTCGGTGAGGTAATGGAGAACGGCCATCATATAGCCTATTCAATCGAGCAGCCGTGGAATGATAATATTCCGTTTCATTCCTGTATCCCTGCGGGGCAGTATAGTTTAGTCAATCACGACGGCACAAAGTACAAAAACACCTTTGTGTTCTTTGCCCCTGAATTAGACGTACATTTAAGCAAGCACGATACAGGCCGTTATGCGTGTGTAATGCACCCTGCGAACCGCGCACAAGAGTTATCCGGCTGCATGGCGTTTGGTGCGTCTTTAAGCTGTTTGAACGGTGAGTGGGCTGTCAGTCGGTCAAGAGATACCACGTACAATGTTATTGAGAAGTTAAGAAAGACGAAGCAACACGGCATTATTATTAGCTGGAGGATTCCATGAAAAAACTAATTTCAGATATCAGAACCTGGTACTCAGGCCTTTCTGAGCGTTCAAAAGCGTTCAATCTCGGCGCATTGTCCGGGGCGTGTGGTGTTATTCTTGTATGGTGGGTGTTATGAAATCATGGCGCGAGTCTACAACATTAAAATTCGTCTGGCCTGCGGCGGTTATTTTGCTAATTAAGTTTTTCTTTGCAGGGTTAACCATTTCCGGCCTTTCATTTCCCCCAATGTCAGCACAGGATTTCGGAATAGCCTTTGCTGCAATAATGGCTATCTGGCTGGGGCGTGAGTGGCGCAAAGATCATTACAAGGACAAAGGCGATGTTTAACAAGATTCTGGCAGGGTTTGCGGCGCTTATGGGATTTCTGGCTATATGGTTCAAGGCTGGCAAAGATCGTGCAGCACGTAAGCTCTCAGAGCGTGACAAACAGGCAGCCGAGGCACAGCGGGACGCAGTAGTTAAAGCCGATGAAGCCTACGCAAACGCAATCAAAGAGGGACAGGAACGTGAAAAGCAAGCTATTGAAAACGCTAACACTGGCCATAACACTTTCAACGATTATTAGTTGTACTGATCCGGTAATCGTTAAGCCGTCGCCATTACTGCTACCAGGTCGTCCGATCCTGCAATTAATCACAGACGCGGATAATTTGTGGTTAAAAACCAACAGGCCGGAACTTCACCGAAAAATGGTGATTAATGATTCACGGCTGAAATCACACATCAAGACCTTGGAAGCTATTATTGAGAGTACGCATTAATTATTAATTGACTTGATTCTTTAGGGAATTTACCCACGTTTTGTCTGGACGGCGATAACTAATTAACTCGCTGGGCGTTTTGACTAATTTATTATTTTTAGTTATTTGAACCCGCGTTCCAAGATTAGGCATATTTTGATAAGTTTTATCATATTCAAATAATAAGTCGGCCATTTTTTGCTGCCATTCTTCTGACATATCTTGCATTAAAACCCGTGGCAAAGTTAACCAGCTCGCATAGCTTAAACCAAACCATAAATTAAGATCATTCATTTCAACACCTTCCCCAGCAACCAGGACGAAACACCCGCCCCCGCACAAGTGGCCGCGAAGTCTGCAAACTCAACCGTACCGCGTCCGGTGGCGTCATAGCTCTCTTTTGCAAGCCCAACAGCACACCCGGTCATAAACCCATACTTCGGCTTTTTCGTTCCCAGCGTAATAGTGAAGCCGATTATCAGTCCTGCTTTAAAATGGCCGCGTTTATCTTTGTCTATCGCGCTTGATGTTGCTGGAATTAACAGGATTAATATTAATAAGTATTTCATTGTTTACTGTCCTTTGTTAATAATTCAGGGTTTTCGTATATGTTGCCGATTATTTCATAAGTACCAAAATCCAAGTGAGCATAACCCTTGTTAGGAATTGCCCATAAACCAAAGCCTACTGTTCTAGCTAAGGTGATATCTGAAATATACATAACTTCTGCTAGAAATTTATCTCCCCCTATATCGGTTTGGTCGCAAATAATTATATCCCCCTCATAAATATCAACGCCGTTCTTGTCTTGCAGGCCGGTGAATTGACTGAACTTAACGTCATCATTAATATTAATATCATTAATAGGCCATTCATCTAGGTTAAGCCAGTCCACTCCATTCCACGCCCTGAACTTAATATCTCTCATCACTCACTCTCCAGAATAGCGTACCATTCGACTCTAGGCCAATCTCTATCACTTGCTTTTTTGCCGTCGGCAAGACCACCAATATTATACTTAGCAATATGCTCAACCCCATCAGCTATCGGGCTTTCTTTACTACCATCATGCGGGATTTTATTCAGCACTGACGGGATGTGTTTTGCTGGTTTCCATGTTTCCCAAGCGATACTACTATTTTTTTCAGAGTAGCAAAGGATCGATCCATGTCTATTCAGCTTTCCGGTTGATACTCTCGCTACATCATCATTACCAACTAATACAACCTGCCCATCAGCAGGAATCCACTCCTGTTTACTTTCCAGACGTGCTATCAATTCATCTAACTCTTTTTGCTTCTGTTTTATTTGTTCCAGTTCATTGCTCATTGTCTTTCTCCTCACATTTCTTTTTGTATTGCTCAAGCCTGTTAATTTTAGGCAATGCCTTTATAATCACATAAGGGTTTCCCGGGCTTTTATCTTTGTTTTTACTATCGGGAACACATTCGATAATTTCACATTTATACTTGCCACCGCGCCATTCTTCTTCATCAGCAGCGGCTTTTATTGCAAGTGATTTTAATGTGTACACTCCCACATGATAGCTATGTCTTTCTTTATCGCCCCATCTATATGCGTGTACTATGTATATGTTCATCATCTACCCCCTTTTTGTTCATCGCAATATGTGCATTAGCTTCTGCAAGCATTACTTTTAATTTTGAATTTTCATCAGCAAGCTTTTTTATTTTTTTATTTTTACGCAAGTGTCCTTTTTCTGATTCTCTTATTGCTTTTAACCACCATGAAACTTGATGTTTTAAATACGCATTGTTAAACCTTAAATCAGATTCTTGTATTCTTGTATTCTGATCTAATAAATTTACACGCTCTTTTTTTAGCTTCTCGTTTGTAGATTTAAGTTCATTAATTTCTTCTTTTAAGCATTGTATATCTTCATATAAATTATAAATAACTTTATCATATTCATATTCAACACAACGCTCTGGCGTAACTTTATCTGACCAAAGATCATCCATCATTCCTACTCTCCACAATAGTCCGTGTCTTCCTCAGTCGGCAAGGGTATCTCTAGCCCGTCGTAGTTCATCGCGCCGCGATCCGTTCGTCAATTTGCTGCTTGCATGTTTTACAGACAGACCGTTTAGCCCCGCGCTTTACTTCGCTGGATATAGGCCGCATGAGTCCGCAGGAACCGCAATAAAATTCTTTCGTTACTGCCCGCATTTTTGCTAATACTTCGCGTTGGTTGAGATTATTCGCTGTCATCGTCAAGCACCTCAATGACTTTTATTGTTTCGCCGTTACTTAAAATATGAACTGCTGACTCAGGGCAGAAGTGCGCGAACAAACTACCGTCAGGATAAACATTAAGCCAAAATTCGCGCGGCTCAGGCTTGATGCGATATTCAACATCGTGAAAATTCCAGCCATGATTTTTATCTGCTGGCCTCCAGATGGTGTCACCGGCCCGGTTTCTAAACTCTATTTTCTTGCCATCCAAATAAGCCTGCATTATTTTGATATATTCTTTTGTTTTCTCTTTAGTCTTGCTCATTATTTATCCCTTTCATTTATTTAACTTACACATTCAATATATACAATATATTGCACCTTGTCAACAATAAAGTATTACTTTTCTTGTATTTCCCCGTTTTCAGCAATATATAACCGCTGTCCGTCTTTGTGGAAATAGCGCCCGTCCCATTGCCACCCTTCGCAAATGTGCTTGATATATTGATATCGTCTTTCATATTTCATCGTTTAAAATCTCCATTATTTGTGTACTTGCATCAAGCGCCCCGAGGCCAACAATAACCCGGTCGCCGATACTCTCAAGGTAATCAACGACCTGTTTCTGATCGTCCGACAGCCGCCCGCCCTTTTGTCGCTTCATTTCAACCCATAGCTTCCAGGCGGGTATGTGCAGATCAGGAATGCCAGGCGTGACGCCCTCGGCTTTTAAGCGCTTGGCTACGCTCATTGATCGTTTTTCGCCATTGGGTATGGCGTATATCAACACACCCGGAAACTTTAGCCGGAACCACAGGACAAAACCGACCTGTTCGGCGTGTTCAGTTGGTATAACCCCCTTCAAAATGGTATTTCGGGAACCCATTCCCCGCACCCGATCCCGTAAAATTCTTCGGGAATAATATCAAACCAGAAATTGCAATAAGCCTTTTCCCGGTTGTCACACGTCCAGCAGCAAACAGGCGCGCGGGCGTCTTTACCTTTTCGCCATTGTTCGGCTTCTGCTTTAGTGGTCATTTAATCGCCCCGCAACAAACACCAGAAGGCCGACCACGCCGACAATGATATAGACGGGGCTGTGTGTTTGCGGGTAGACCATAACCGCGATTAAACACATAACAAGACCCATTAATTTCAAAAAAATATTAACTCGCATGACGTTCCCCTTTTTCAGAACAGTATTGTATATTTAATATATCCGTGTATTTTCCATTCGGTTTTATTTGTATGGCATCAGGTGATGGCCATTCATTGCATTCATTGAGCGCATCAGTGACCGTTTTAGCCTTTGAGCCGATCTTGTTTAAAAATAACGACGCTTTATATTTTGCCGCCCCGGTATGTTCAATGCAGACCCATTGACTGAATGCCCGAACACCCCGAATGCCGCAAAAATACGTTATTTTTAAACTGTCCGGCTTGCCCTTTTTCTTGTGGCGCTTATAAGTAACATCAAAAACCTGGACCCACTCGGGCTGTATTTGTTCGGCCATCACCGCCCCGCTGTACGCCGTGGGCGCGTGTACTACTTCGGGCGGGGGGAATTCATGGCCACAGTCCGGGCATTGTCTGAGGCCTGCATGTACAACGCTTTTGCATTCCGGGCATTCTTTCGCCGGGGCTTCACCTTCACCCCCCGCGCCTTTTGATTTAACGCGAACAGCGTCAATCGGGCCAAGCCGCTCGACGTTTTGGCCGTAATCCAATAAAAGGGCGTTTGTTTTACCTGGATGCGTGCGCATGAGTCGGCCGACAATTTGAACATATAGCGCCGCCGATTCAGTAGACCGAAGCAGCACGCCCATGTCACAAATAGGGAAATTTGAGCCGACCGTCAATAAATCGACGTTTACCAAGCAGCGCAAGCGCCCGGCTTTAAAGTCGGCAAATAGCTTGTCCTGTTCGCCCCGTGGCGTTTTAGCGTGAACCAGAGCGCAATCTATACCGCGATCTTTTAGGGCGTCTGTGACGTGTTCAGCGTGGGCGACACTGGCGCAGAATATCAGCCAGGCTTTACGGTCCCGGCCATAGGACGCTATTTCATCACACGCCCTGTTTGTCAGCTCTTTTTGATCGAATGCAGCCGCCATTTCAGACAAGATAAAGTCGCCGCCCCGTTTATGGACGTTTGATAGATCGGCATGGTCTGTGCCGCCCTTACTGATTACCGGGCACAAATAACCTTTTTCAATCAAAAAGGGCAATTTTATATCATAAACAATTTTATCGAACAGCCCGCCGTTAACCAGGTGGCCAGAGTCCAGCCGGTATGGTGTGGCGGTTAATCCCCCCATTCGGGTATATGGATTCATTAATTTAGCATGGTGCAAAAAATGCCCGTATTGCGTGGCGGTTTTATTTGGGATCAGATGGGCTTCGTCTATTAAGATAATATTCCACGGCTCGAATTTTGTTACCTGCTTGGCTATGGTCTGAATGCTTGCAAATAATATATTTTTATCCTTGTCTTTTCGATTAAGCCCGGCCGAATAAAATCCATAATTAGCGCCCGGATGAAGCAACGACAATTCGGCCGCGTTTTGCTCGAGTAGTTTCCGCCGGTGAGCTAATACAATTATTCGCACGTCTTCGTCGATGGCTAAACAGCGCTTTATTATGTCAGCAATAATCAGACTCTTACCCGCCCCACACGGGGCAACAATCAAGCCATTGCTTCGGCCTTCAAGCCAAAAATCAAGCAGACTGTCCACGGCTTCATTTTGATAGGGGCGGAGGGTTATCATAAATCCATCGCCTTCTGCTTTGTTTCATTATCAAAACGCTCACAAGCTGCCTTGTAATAATCTTCGTCTATTTCTATTCCGATGGTATTCATGCCGAATCTAAAACATTCTATTACTTCGGTTCCGCCTCCCATAAAAGGAATTAATGCTTTGCCGCCTTTTTTACCCGAAGTCCTGACAATAGCATCTATAACTTTTGGGGCTTTTGGGGTTGGGTGAAATGATTTATCTTTACCTGATATCGGCTGGTCGAAAATTAAAACTTCAGTAAGATTTAAACAGTTATTAAATGGCCTTCTAAGCTTTTCGTATTCCGCTCTAAGCTTTTCGTATTCCGCTCTAAGCTTTTCGTATTCTTTTTTCATGTAAGGCGCGCACCAATTTTGAAGTTTTATATACATGTCTTTTGTTATCATTGTCGGCGCATCTTTTTTAAGACTAAGAACCGCAGATGCAACGCCGCCACCGTTTGTTGCAGTTCCCAATGATTTATTTATATCTTTTAAATTAATACGCCCTTTTGCCTTTATTATTTCGCTTCTTATGTAATCCCTAATAAAATAAATACATTCAGTCAGATTTAATTTATCCTTTGCATACACTAGCGCCCTTTCCGTACAAATTGGGTAACTTCTTACAGTATCGCCGCCAGCACTACCAAACATTCCGCCACTTAAATTCTTTTTATACCAAACGAGGCTGTTTAATAAATTCAGTTTTTTATCTAAAATTAACTGAGTATAGGCTATGTTCTTATCATCGCCCCACCAATAAAGTGTTCCAGAATCTTTTAATATACGTGATATTTCGCCCGCCCATTGCTCTACAATGGACAAATATTCATCAAATGACGACCATATATAATCAAATTCTCCTTTTGTTTCAAAATACGGGGGATCTGCTATTATCAGATCAAACTCGTTGTCCTTACATCCCTTCATGTACTCCATGCAGTCCATATTTAATAATTCAATCATTCGACCCTCACCCCCATTGTTTCTTTCAACTCGACCACGAAAGGATCAGCCAGCACCTTTAAATCGCCGTCAACGTCCCGCATTTCCTGGCTACTGTAACCACCCGCGCCGTTGATAATATTTTCCTCATAAGTAATTGTGCCTTTTTTTGCGTCGGCGTCGATAACAGACAGCGGAATAAATGCCGGGTTATACACGTGACTTTGACAGCCCGCGCACTGTTCAGAAAAAGATATTTTCTTGTTGTGTTTTTCGCAACCCCATTCGCCGTTTTCTCTCATTGGCGTTGAATGCGCACAGGTTCGGCAGTTTATTTCGGGCAGCTTGTTCCGGTGGCAAATGTCGGAATAATCACAAAATTTACATTTATAAAAAGCTGGATCATCGGTTATTTTGTCCAGCGGCTTCGGTGAATATATAATTAAGTCGCCTTTTGCTATAAAGGTCATGGCGGTTTTTTTATCAAACTTAACCCGTTCGCCATATATTTCATCGGTGTTTTTATTCACACAAAAATAATACGCGCAATACATTCCAGACCAGTGCATATAGCACTGCATTTGTGCAAAATGTTCGGGCTTTTCTTTTCTAACGCCGTGGCGTTTAAGCGCTGCAAACCCTTTGTCATTGATTGTTTTATATTCCAGAACGTGCCATTTTTTAGACTCGACAAACCCGTGCGCGCAGCCGTCCATTGATCCGCCCATGTGGCCGCCACAATCCCTAAAAACAAATTGCTCGCCGGTTTCCTGATCGGTGTCAATTACTTTGATGCCAGCATCGCGCAGATTTTTAGTTAATCGCGGCTCGGCAAGATGGCCGGTTTCAAATAAGCGCAACAGACGGCCACTAAAATCCGGCTTTTGACTCCAGCGAAAGGAATACCACAACTCCCGGTTACATTCGCGGCCGATCAGGGACGCCCCCAGGTGGGCGCGCCTCCATTCCTCATTGCGTGCAATATATGTGTCATATATAGCCTGCACGGTCGGCGGTGTTTGGTCTGGTAAATTAGCCATTATTTAGCCCCATTTCGTTCATCATTATAAGCCCGTATGATTTTTCGTGAATACTCAAGGCAAGTATTAACGCTCCCGGCGCACCAGCCACCGGCCCCCTGTGGGAGCCTTACGGTGACCATTGCGCCATACTTGACGTTAATAAACTTAACAATATGTATTACTTTTCCCACGGCTTCTTTTTCGCAGCGGGGGCGGCTTCTTTCGTTTCCGTTGTCGTTGTCCCGCTGTATTGCTCATAGTCCTTTATTTCATTGCTGGCGTCATATTGACCCGACGCAGGCTGGATGCCAACTTTAGCAATGAAGGGCTTGTCATGCAGCTCGCACGAATCCTTTGGGTTCATAATGCCGACAGCGTGACAGATGGCGGACAGTTCCCGCTGTGCAATCTCAACGGCCTGCGTGTTATCGTTCACCAGATTTAACCGGACCCATACTAGCCGCCCTTGATATTCACCTTCAATTACTTCGGCGGTGAATTGTAAATATTCCCCCTTGCCGTTTTTGGTCGGTTTCATTTCCGATTCTGTAAAAATCATCGGATATTTTGCCGCCGGGATCGGTTCAAAACTTTTGCTCGGTTCAACTTCGTTCGCATTAAAATTTAATTCAGCCATTTTTCTATTTCCCCTGTTTTGCTTTTGGTAGGTTGTTTTCAAATTGCTCATAATCGAGCGGTATTTTTGCAGGCATTTGATACCGATTTTTGGCGGTAAAGGCTGCCGAGCCTATTAAATGTAAAACATGTTCGCCGGTGTCAATGGCGCGCGTCCGTTTTTGATTAAAGCCCGCGTCTTCTGTTTTAACGATTTTATCTAGCGAGGCAAAGCCGATAATATCACTATATTCATCAGTCAACGCGGCCGCCCTTTTGTGGAGTTTAAGCCCGTGGCTATCATATGCCGGATGCTCAGGGTCTTCGATACGTGTGATCTGACTATGCGCTATCATAATAATCGTCATTGCCTTTTCATCGCGTAAATAGGTAACGCTATCGAAAAACTGCCGCCATTCTGTCAGCGCTTCCGTGTATCCCTTGCCATAGCCTGCCGCCTCAATAGAGCTAACGCCGATCCGGTTACAGGTGGCCGTCCATATTAAAGGCTCCAGCCAGTCAAGGGAATCAATGACCACGGTTTTATATTTGTGGTCTTCTTCGGCTAACGCAGCAAGCGCCTCCAGAACATCGTCGAAACTTTTAGCCAGCGGAAATGTCGGCACGTCCAGCGTTCCCAGCCCGTCTTCTGTTTGTATAAATACGGGGCTTTCTGCCATCGCGCCAAATGTTGTCTTTCCAATGCCTGGGCCACCGTGGATTGTGACCCGTGGCGGCTTTGGGGTGTTTTTTTCCAGATTTTTTAAAGATATTGCCATTTCATTTACTCCCGTATTGCCATGTTATTTGCTCCCGTATTACCATTTCATTTACTCCCGTATTACCATTTTATTTTCTCCCGTTTTGTGCTTGATGTTGTTCGTATAAAAATTCTGCATTGAATTTCATATTTGTTGTGTCCGCTATGATGGTTAACTGTGCGGCGGTTTTTGCTTCATCGTCTGGATTAATGAAAACCTCAACTTCCATAGGAACCATTATTTTTACGCTTGTCATTCTGTCAGCCTCCCCTGTTTGCTCACTTCCAAAAGATCGGCGGTGATTTTGATTGCCTGTTCCATGCGTTTGTAGACCCGTTTAGAATCACATCCCCGGATAGCGTCAAAGGTATCATCCAGAACAACTTTCAGATGTTCGAGCATACGATATCTAGTTATGTCAATTTGCTGTTTAGTCGCCATCATTTAGACTCCTTGATTGAAACCCCAGGCTTGCCCGGCTTGGATGTGATGGCTTGGCTCGCAATATTATAGACTTCGGGCTCATTGTTTTTGATATAACGCAGCCCGGTTAAATCAATGGACGGTTTATAAATGACAGGGCGCAACCCTTCGGCAATCTGATCCTTGATGTTTTCCCATTGGGCAACGTCAAGCGTGCGGTTGATTTTTCCGGTGATTGTTATTTTGTAGTTTTCAACGGTGTGCGTTTTTGATCCTTCGGGCTTAACCCCCAGAATGGCGGTCAGCTTTTCTTCTATCTCAATGCGGAATTCCCGCGCGGCGTTTTCAGCGCCTTTTGCTTCTATCCATTTTTCTGTTAGTGCTTTCACTTTGCTTGTATTCATCTTTTTTTCTCGCTTTATGTTGTTTAAATAAAATGATTTTTCGCTTTACAAGATACAATTTACACAATATACTGACACCTGTCAACAATAAATTATCACTTTTTTAATATTAAGGGGAAATAAATGCTTTCACTATCTGAGATTCAGGAAAAATTAAAAGACCGGAAACTGGTCATTGTGGCAGAAGCCACCGGCCTATCCTACGGAACCGTGCTGAATATAACCAAGCCGGACGCGAATCCGACTATTAACGTGATGCAGAAAATAAGCGACTATTTAAAGGGCGAGTAATTATGATTAGAATAATTATTATATTATTACTGGGGTTTCTTGCGTGTATTCTCGCGGCGACTATAGCCTATTATGCACAAATCCCGCCCGAATTTATGGGAATTCTGTGTATTGCCATCGGGGTTGCTATCTCTTATTTCATAATCTAATAATCAAGGAATAACTATGCTTGAAACTGCCCTGTTATATGCCGCGCGCGGGTGGCCTGTGTTTCCGTGTCATTCAATAAAAGATGGTTATTGCACCTGTTCACGCAAAAACTGTAAAAGCCCCGGCAAGCACCCCAGAACCAGCCACGGGCGCAATACTGCCACCACAGACGAACAAACAATTAAAAACTGGTGGTCAATATGGCCGGACGCGAATATAGCTATAGCAACCGGCAAGGAATCCGGCCTGGTTGTTTTAGATATCGACGACGGGGGCGAAGATTTTGTATCAATGAAGTATGTCCCTGATACCGTTGAAGCCATCACAGGTGGCGGCGGTCGCCATATTTTATTCAATCGCCCGGACGAGGAAATTAGATTTTTAACCAAAACGCACCTTTTCGGCGAGCCAATAGATAGCCGCGCCGATGGCGGATATATTATCGCGCCCCCATCTATTCACAAATCCGGCCGCTCATATGAGTGGGAGGGTTCAAGCGATCCGCTGGAAGGACACCCCATAGCAGACGCCCCCTTGTGGTTTCTGGATGAAATACGCGGGCAGGGGCTATCAGATGCCGCGATTTCCCCCCCTGAATGGAATCCCGACGGCTTTTTGCCGTATAACATCCTTGATATGCTGACAGCTATTCCCGCCGATAATTATACAATCTGGCGTGATGTTGGCATGGCTATTCATTACACAGACCCCGAAGACGGCTATAGCGTTTTCGATTGGTGGTCGAGTACATCGTTTAAATATGACGCGGAAGCCGTGCGCCGTGAATGGCGAAACTGGTCCCGTCGTGGCCACGCAGTATCCAACCCCGTAACGGTTGATACCATTCGCCGCATTGCCGTTGAACACGGCTGGAACGATCCAGACATAGACCACGGCGCGGAAGTCGCTGCCGTTTTCCTGAATGCGCACAAGAAAAAGATAAAAATAGCCCTTGCACGCAAGCCCCGCATGTCAAAACCACTTCCGCCAGACAATATAATACCCAATTCTGGATTGATCGGTGATATTGCCCGCTGGATTCTCAAAACGTCTGTTCGGGCACAGCCGAAACTAGCCGTTGCCGCTGCCGCCTCATTCGTGGGCGCTATTGCGGGCAGAAAGTATGCCAGCCCTACCAATTTGCGAACAAATTTATATTTTGTCGGACTTGCCAAGTCTGGAGCGGGCAAAGATCGCGCCCGGTCCGCCATTCAACAATTAGCGGTTTATGCTGGCGTTCAGGATTATTTAGGCGCGGATCGCATTGCCTCCGGGTCGGCCATCGCTTCAAATCTGGCTATTCAACCGGCTAAGGTTTATATGCTGGACGAATTCGGCCTATCCTTGCAGGCGGTCACAAATAACAAAGCGTCCAGCCACCAAAAAGATATCATAAGCATGCTATTGACGCTTTACAGCCAGGCGGGCGGGGTTTTTCTGGGCACAGAATATGCTGACACTAAAAACAACCAGCGCCGGGTAATCTATAACCCCCACGTTTGCTTATATGGAACCAGTACACCGGTACAATTCTGGGCGGCGTTAACCAGCGCACACGCCCTGGACGGGACGTTAAACAGAATGTTAGTTATTGATGCAGGCGATGAAAGACCCGTACCCGCTCGCAATATGGAAATAACACCACCACCACCTGAGCTAGTCGATAGAATCCGAGCGCTTGCAGACTTCACCCCCGGCGGCGGTAACATAAAAAACGCGGGCGGCGAAATTGATGCCATTGAACCGCTAAAGGTTCCCGTCGATAACCTGGTGGCCGATGCCATGTATCAATTTCAGCTTGAAATGGATGCCGCAGGAACTTGCCAGGCGTCCGAGGCTATTTATAGTCGTGTCCATGAAAACGCCATTAAACTGGCTCTGACATACGCTGTCAGCGTTAACTTTGAAGCCCCCCGTATTGATGCCGATGCGTGGGAATGGGCGCAGGGCGTGGCGCTGTGGTGCGCTCAGACGCTATTCCATCAGGCTGGGCGCTATATTGCTGACAGTGAGATAGAAGGCGAGCATAAAAAAGTATTAAACATGATACAAGATGCCGGATCGAATGGCATGACGCGCCGCGATCTGACACGCCGAATGCAGAACATTAGAAAGCAGCTACGCGAGGAAATAGTACAAACACTTATAGAAGCCGGGCAAATCGAGTCATTATCGACCAAAAAAGCACACGGTCCGGCAAAAATTACTTATTATGCCCTTGACATAACCCAATGACAGGTATAAGCTATTGATAGTTAAAGAAAAGCACGTTTTTACCCCCTCCATTATGTCCAACCTGTCAAGATGTTTTGACAGGTTCCTTGACAAGTTAAGGTTATTGATTTTTATAGAAAAAGCTCCTTTTTGGGGCTTTTTGTCATTAAAATACTCTATACAGTGTATATATAAGATATATAAGATATATATAGATACATATATATATATATGACATATATATATAAATATATATATAATATTATTAATATCAATAACCTATACCTGTCAATGAACCTGTCAAGGTGTCATGACATATTGAATAATTGCAAAATGCAATGTCGGGATTCTTTACACTTTTTAAAAAAAGGCGATTTATTATGTTGCACAAAAAAGATGAAGTTTTAAAAGTGGCGCTGGTTTTAGCCGATAAGGTTTTGGCGCTTCAAGCCGATTGCAGGATGTCGGATGATGTGGCGTGCTATAAGCTGGACGATTGCGCCGCGCTGGCAAGAAACATCAAGGCGGAATTATCAAATGGCAAATAGGCTATTTTGTGTTATCATTTGGCCTACTGTATGAAAAAGCGCGATACTTTTACAAAATGCCCGCTGTATGAGTTTATGACAACGCGCAAGAATGTTGTTCCAGGTGGCCTGGATCGCGGGTTTATGAGAGAGAAACTATTGCCACCGCTGCACAAGAGGAAACGAAATGGGAACCACAGAAATTAAAGTTTTTTTATTAACATTGTTGCTTTTTTTATTAACATTGTTGCTCTGTATGAGTTCATTAGCCAGCGCAGCAAATCCGGCAAATAGTGCGGCGGGCGTTTCTTTTCGATCTCCAGCGGGCTATACCGACGGCACAGGCATACCGGCTGGAACGTTGATGGCATATACGCTGCATTATTCACAGGCTCAGGGGTTCGCTTGTGGGGGTTCAGAAAATAGGATAGTGGTATTAAATAACACCTTTACCGCTCCCGATACGTTTTTGAAAAGCACTGCCGATTTATCACAATTGAGCGCGGGAACTTGGTATTTTCGATTCTCGGTCAATAACAGCGGGTGTTCCAATGAATTAGCGCGAACGATAACCGATGCGGCTCCCGCACCGGCTCCGGCTCCGGCTCCAGAATTGATATTTGATAAGCCAACCCGGGCATGGGTCGAGGTTAAATAATATGGCTATACTAAGCAATGTAGACCGAATACAGCTATGGAAAGAGTTCATGGATGAAAGTTCAAGCGTCCGTGACCCGCTCGACCTGACAAAAGCTGATTTAAGGGCGGCGGTCGATGGTCTGGACGATTGGTTAGAAGCAAACGCAGCCGCAGTTAATCAAGCCATTCCACAACCGGCACGTGGTTCATTAACAGCAAAGCAAAAAGCCAGACTATTGGTTTTTGTGATTAAACAACGATTCAGGGTGGCATAAATGGCAACCGGCGATAGTTTATTATATTTTGTTCCCCAAAGTCATGAGCCAGTAGCAACAAACGGCGCGACAATTGACGTCAGGAATGGGCATTTAGTACTTGATTTTGATGCAACAACAAACGAAAGCGCGGTATTTCCTGCAATTATGCCCCGACATTATGGCGGCGGTGGTGTTACGGTTTATATCCATTATGCGATGAGTACGGCAACTTCCGGCGATATTGATTGGGATGTGGCGTTTGAGCGTATCGGCGATCAGCAGCTTGATATAGACGCGGATAGCTTCGCAACGGTTCAGAGCGTAGACAATACAACGGTCCCAGCTACAAGCGGCCTTGTTGATATTGTATCAATTGCATTTACTGACGGCGCACAGATGGACAGTGTGGCAGTCGGTGAAAGATTTAGGCTCAAAATAACACGTGATGCAGCAAGCGACACGGCGACAGGTGACGCAGAGTTAATCGGGCTTGAAATCAAGGAAACTTAATGGCTATTGATTTCACGTCTGGCGGGTTAATCGACAGCTCGGCCAGTTCAGCATGGGACATGACGTCCAACACAGACCAGATGTCGGTGATGTTTCGGGTTTGGCCTGATTCGTTATCGTCTGCGGTTTGGATTTTCGGCATAACTGGTGGCGGTGATGGTGTCGAAATAGCATTTAACAATGCTACGACTATGATCGTTTACTTGTTTGGTCAGAATACGGGCAATTTTACGCATGGTTTAAATGTTGGCCAGTGGAACAATTTTATATACACATGGGATCAAGGCACGAATCTATTGACCGTTGAAGTTAATGGAACATCACGAAAAAGCGCAAGTTATACCAATAACTCAGGCGTAACGGGTGGAACGTTAGCAGTAGCACAGGCCAATGATGGAACCGCGGCTTTAAACGGAAAACTTGCTGATTTTGTTGCTTTGAATACGATAGCAACAGCAGATCAGAAAGCGGCTTTTAATGCAAATGTCAGTCCTGTACTTTTTGCGCCTTTATCGACTATCAGGGATTGTTACAATTTCATAGGCGGCAATATAATCAGCACAACCGGGGCAACAGCTCTGGCAGCATCAGGCACTACAGCGGCTTCCGATCATCCGGCTGTTTATATGCCAGATGGCGGCGGGTTTATGGTTCCGAGCGCCGGAATAATAGATACCCTGTTAACCATTCAAAGCGCAACCCACGGACACAGCGCGGACAACCTGGCATTGACTCAAGTCCATTCATTAACAACCCAGGACGCAACCCACGGGCACACGGCCGGTAATGTATCACTAACGCAGGCGCATTTATTAAACATTAATGAAGCATTACACAGCCATGCTGCCGATAATTTGACGCTCACACAGTCGCAGCTATTAATTGTAAGCGATGGCACGCACGGCCATTCCGCCGATAATTTGGCGCTAACACAAGCGCACAGCCTGGCGATTCAGGACGGACTACACGGGCACAGCGCCGACAATTTGGCATTGACTCAGGCGCATTTATTGGCCATCGACGCCGCGCTGCATGGGCAGGTATCCGATAACGTGGTGCTAAGTTTGGCCGATGTTTTAGCCATTTCAGACGGCGCGCATGGCCACACAGCAGACAATATTATATTGACTCAAGCCCAAGTATTGGCTATAAATGAGGCAGTGCATGTGCATTTAGGCGATAATATCGACCTGACACAAGCGCATACGCTGGTTATTAATGACGCATTACACGCCCATTTAGCGGATAATGTATCACTTACGCCGGACGTTACCGGATTGCCAACCCCATTTGGGCGCGTTTTTGTGGTAGAATCAGAAAACCGTGTAGTGATAGTGGGCAGCGAATCGCGCGTGCGGGCGATCCTTGCCGAAAACAGAAACAAGATTATAGAGGCGGACTAAAATGCAAGTAAAAATCCTTGAAGAAAAAATCCTTGATGGGAAAGACGTTTTTTTAAAAGACGAAATCAGGACCGTTTCAGATGATACGGGAACTTATTTTTGTTCGCTGGGCTGGGCCGAAGACGTGAGCGGAGCAGTTGCCACGGGTGAGCGCCAGAAAGACGGCCACGTTGTTCTTGATACGCGCGGCGCTGTTCACACTCAAACAGTAACGGAGGCTTAACCAATGGCCAAGTCAGTCCACGATGATGTATTAGATGGCGCGTTTGATGTTTTAGACCAAGCCACCTTACAAACGGCTTGCAGTGCAGAGCCGACAACCAGAACAGAAGCCGTGACAACCTACGCGCTATCAGACGCGGTTATGGTAGCTAATACTGATTACACAAAGGCGAACGGCGACACAAGCGGGCGGAAGGTAACCGTTGCAGCAAAGGCTACACAAGCCGTTGACGCAAGCGGAACCGCAACTCATATTGCGCTTTGTGATGCTACTCGATTGCTGTATGTGACTACATGCACAAGCCAGGCGTTAACGTCTGGAAACACTGTATCGTTCCCAGCGTGGGACGTTGAAATAGCAGACCCGACCTAGTGGCGGAATTAAATACACTTATTTATGTTTTGTCTTTCATAGCTGCGTTTTCTTGCGGGGTTATAATTGGTCGGCTAGGTGGTAAATTATGAGCAGTTGGGATGATCCAAAAGACCCGGACGCCACGTTAGATTATAAATTTGACTGGGCCGGGCTGACAAATGGGCAAACCGGGGCGACGTCTGACTGGTTGGACACGGTAAACAGTGAGATTATAACCGCCATTACCGTAACCGCGCCCGCTGGGATCACGGTCGATAGTTCGGCCATAACCGATTCTGGCACAAGTGTGACGGTTTGGTTATCGGGCGGTACGCATGGGCAGATATACGATATCGCGTGCAAGATCACAACAAACAACAGCACCCCCAGGATTGACGAGCGCACCGAAAGCCTTTTAGTTAAGCACAGGTGATGGATGGGCGCCCGCTCAAGATACTCAAAAGCGCGTGATGCAGAAGTTAAGCAATTAATTTCATTTGGGGCGAACATTACCCAGATTGCACAGTTTTTCGGCATTACCACCACCACATTAAAAAAATGGCGTGAGCGAAACAAGTCGTTTGATGCCTGTTTCGCCGTGGCCATGAAAGACAAAAACGCACGGGTGAAAGAAGCATTATACAGCCGGGCGGTCGGCTGCAAGCACAAAGAAACAAAGGTAACAAACTATAAAGGCGACGTGCAAAAAACAAAAATAGTTAAGCACTACCCGCCGGATGTGAAAGCCTGTGAAACCTGGTTATATAATCGCGATCCTGATAACTGGCAGCCGCGCAAGGCCGTAGACGGTGATTTTGACGACGGCGAAGCGGTTGAACCGGTCAGCGTAACAATTGAGATTAATGATGCCAGCAAGCCTAAAAGTTAGCGCGAACAAGCCTCAGGGTGAGTTTTTGGCCTTGCCGCACAAATTCAGGGCGTTTGTGGCCGGGTTTGGATCGGGCAAAACATGGGTTGGCTCAATGGCGCAATGTGCCGACTATTGGGAGCATCCAAAAGTTAATCAAGGTTATTTCGCCCCGACTTATCCACAGATCAGGGATATATTCTACCCAACAATTGACGAGGTGGCGCACAGTATGGGCCTGAATGTTGCCATACGTGAAGGCAATAAAGAGGTACACTTTTACAGCGGCAGGCGCTATCGAGGGACAACTATTTGCCGATCAATGGAGCGACCCGAAACAATCATAGGCTTCAAGATCGGCCGTGCGTTGGTTGATGAAATGGACGTAATGAAGACCGACAAAGCGGAAAAGGCATGGACTAAAATTATAGCCAGAATGCGCAATATGGATTCAAAGAACGGAATTGACGTGACCACCACGCCGGAGGGATTCAAGTTTGTATATAAAAAGTTTAAGGAATCGCCATCAAAAAGCTACGGGCTTGTCCAGGCGTCAACGTATCAAAACGAGGCGAATTTACCCGACGATTATATAGGCTCACTGATTGAAACATACCCAGACGAACTAATATCGGCCTACCTGGATGGCCAGTTTGTTAACTTGACCAGTGGCACGGTGTTTAATGCTTACAATCGAATCAAGCACCGATCAGATGAAAGGATCATACCGGGCGAGCTATTACGAATCGGTATGGATTTTAATGTAACCAATATGAGCGCGGTTATTTATGTTTTACGCGGCAAGGTCTGGCACGCGGTAGACGAATTAAAGGGCGTTTATGATACGCCCGTAATGGTTGAAACGATTAAGGATAGATACCCCGGGCACTCTATTCGAGTCTATCCAGATGCAACCGGAGCAAGCCGAAAAACGGTTAACGCGTCCACGTCCGATATCGGTATCCTTGAAAATGCCAAGTTTGCGGTTTATGCTAACGGTACAAATCCATTCATTAAAGACCGCGTAATTGCAACAAATCAGGCATTTAACAAGGGATTTTTAAAAATTAATGATACAATGTGCCCGGAATACGCGAAATGTATGGAACAATTAGCCTATGATGATAATGGGGCACCGGACAAGAAAAGCAATTTAGACCATCTACCCGACGCTGGGACATATCCCATAGCGTTCGAAATGCCAGTTATTAAACCGGCAATTGTTTTACCCGTAAAATTTGCAAGGTGACATTATGCCAGTTAATACACAACACAAAGACTATGAACGCAATCTAAAAAAATGGGAATTAGTGCGCGATGTAGTCGAAGGCGCGCAGGCGGTTAAATCCCGGACGGGCAGCGGCTCAGCAACAGGGGCGGGCGCTTCGCTGTACACTATGGAGGGCACGCGGTATCTACCGCCACCGAATCCAGAAGACAATACCCTTGAAAACAGGAACCGTTATATTGCTTATCGGTTGCGGGCGAACTTTGTCAACTTTACCGGAAACACTAAGGACGGAATGCTTGGCATGGTATTCAGAAAAGACATGCAAAGCGAACTACCCGTACAGCTCGAATACATGAACAAAAACGCAACAGGGGGCGGCCTATCGCTTGAGCAATTAGCGCGAATGGCTGCCGGTGATACGTTGGATGCTGGCAGGTTTGGCGTTTTGGTTGATTACCCGGACGCACCTGAGGGGCTAACACAAGCGGAAGTATCGGCATTGAATTTGCAGGCAAGTTTATTGCCCTATCCTTCAGAGTCGATTATTAACTGGCAATGTGAGGTAATCGCAGGCGTTAAGTATTTGACAAAAGTCGTATTAATGGAAACAGCTAAAGACTATTCGGATGAATTTACATACGATGAAAAAAA